>Ga0163144_10013412_pt1 | contig 17112 bp, 15 predicted proteins | sample OliLak19BULKMAT1_FD_123175 | JGI IMG/M metagenome (GOLD analysis project Ga0163144, IMG submission 123175) | Freshwater microbial mat bacterial communities from Lake Vanda, McMurdo Dry Valleys, Antarctica - Oligotrophic Lake LV.19.BULKMAT1 | ecosystem: Environmental > Aquatic > Freshwater >... | reverse complement strand
CGCAATAAAACAGAAAATACGTCCCATTTTCAAAGTAACCAAAGGGGCACGAGAGTTTTTGTGAGTTCCACGGTTGTCTAGGGAGATTGATGAGTTGTGGGGTGGAAAACTGCGAACCATTTGCTACAGCTCGCTTTATTTTAATATCTACACCAGAACCCTCAGAGGGCTCGGAAACATAGTAGATGTACTTATTACCACCATTGACGAACAGGGAAGGATCGTGATTGTCTCCTGTGTCATTCACAGAAACAAAGGTAGAGGATGGCCAGTCTGAGCCGTTGGTCGACGTTGCGTACCCTAGCTTCAGGTTCGATCCATTATGCCCTGTAAACCACATTTCATACTGATTGTCTCTTTTTGCAACGGTGCTCTGAAGAGCAAAGAAGTCGTGCTGAAGGGGATTTTGCGCATCCTTAACGAAGTTAACAGAAACTGCATGCGACTGCGACACTAATACAAAGTAAAACAAAACTGCAATTAAATAACTAAGAATTTTTCTGTACATTCTTTATTTTTAGTAGACCTCAAGAAGTTTGTCAGTCGCTTATATGCTACAAAAACACATTTTTGGGCTGTCAAATCAACAAAAAAATCTCAATATACCACGAACTTTTTGAAGCTAAAACACAATTTCCACTAGCCACAAATTATTACCAGGTTGATACGGTCGTGATAACCTGGTAACAGTGAAAAAACAAAATGAAACCACTATTAAAGGTTACGAAATCACAAAATTAATTTTCGCAATTCTTGGTGCAAGCTTTCTCGTGGGTGCTTCGGTTGCAATTCCGGTTCTACCTTTTGCGCTGGGAACATTGATAAAGGCAGTTAACAGTTTAAAAAAAGACTCAATAAGCGAAAAAAAGATAAAGAGGTCTATAGTAAGGTTGAAGGAGAGGAATGTTCTATTCTTTGAGAAGAAAGGGGATGAGGTATTAGTGCACGTTAATGATGGGTGGCGAAATAGAGTAATCGAACATTCACTTGCTCAAATCATGAACTTTAAGAAGGATGGCAAATGGAATAAGAGTTGGTACGTGGTATTTTTTGATGTCCCAGAAAGCCAAAGAAATAAGAGAGATGAGATACGTAAGTTACTAAAAGTGCTCGGCTTTTATCCCTATCAAAAAAGCGTTTATATCTTTCCTTACGAATGTGTGAACGAAATAGCTTTAATTAAGCAAATTGTTGAAGGTGGATCATATCTCAAATACGCGATTTTAAATGAAATTGAAGGTGAAAGAGAGTTAAAAATCTACTTTGGTTTGAATTAGCTGTCGTTACCATGTTGGTACGATCGTGACAACCTGGTAATGGGTAAGTTGGCAGGGAGAGTAATCGGGAATCACAGATAAAAGAACAAGTGTTATAATTAAGCTTGATTTTTGGGTTTACCCTGCTCGTTCCGATGATGATTCATCGTCAGAGTGAAAGCGGTAGCGAAGGGCCCGTAGCTCAACTGGTAGAGCAGTTCCCTCTTAAGGAATTGGTTCAGGGTTCGAGTCCCTGCGGGCTCACATCATTGCGAAGGAAGGGGGTACGCGCCCCGAGCGGATGGTGGGAGAAGTTTTGAAATTTTTTCCATAAAAAAATCGTCTGTTTCCTTGCCAGTTCCAATATCATCGAATGGGATTATGCCTCCTACAGCTACTGTCCCCATTTTTACTATCGGTTTGTTTCCGATGAGCATTGGTAAAATTTTACCGGGAAAGGTGTTAGTATCAGGATTGAATACTTTATAACTCCCATCTATTCCAACGGGCACTACGAATGGATATTTGCCATGTCTTGCAAATTTCTCCACCCATCTCGTAAATGTCCTTGGGCTAGGTGGCACCATGAGCCCATAGATGCCTCCGTGTTCATTGGTTCTTCCACCGCTTACAGTAGCTTCTGGGAACATAGCGAACCCGCGACCTTCTAGCGCCGTATTTAGCAGCTGACTTAATCCTTGCCCATTTGCGCGTTTGGCCATTCCTCGTTTCTCCACGTCCCCATCTGTGACTATGGGAAACGTAAATAGATTGCGCCTGGCTAGCACAGGGTTAACGTACTCGTTTACTGCCTGAATTAATATACCCTGTTGACCTTCATCTATAGACGCAGCTACAGGTACGTTAAACCCGATTCCTAACTGAGAAGTCAGAGTCGATAATGCTACTCCGTCTGCCAAGCTTTGGTGATTTGCTACTAGAAAGGGCATTTTTCCTTCTTTAATAGCAGAATTCACGGCGTTGAGTACATGACCAGGGTCAGCCACCTCAAAAAGCGAAGCCATTCTTTCGACAACCGCGTCCGGATCTTTAACCAACGCTTCGTACAAAAGTTGCTCTAATTGGATCCTATTGTCACCTTCATTTGTGGTCATGGAGAGTAATTATATCACTCATTTTACATACTTAATTCGAGTAAAATGAAAGCATGGACAAAGCAGATCTCAAGATAGTAACAACCATTACCGAATCACAGATCAGCGAACTAATTCATCACTCAACTAACGATCAAGAGGTGGTGAAAAATACCTCTGACAGTGTCCGATTTAAGGACAGACAGGCGTTCCACACTTCGGAGCTGTGTAATTACCCATACTGTTGTAATGTTCGCGCACCATTTGCGATTACTACTCGTTGCTTAGTCCCCCGTAAAGAGATGTAGGGTATATCACACTATAGGATTATGATGAGGCGTGGTTGGAGATTTTTTTAGTTCCATTTTTTTCCTTCTAAGTTCAAGTTGTTCTGGTGTGAGTCTTTTTCCTGTGAATAAATTCCTTAGTTTTTGTCTAGTTTCAGGAGACTGCACTTTGCCTAGATGAGCGGTTCTCATTCTGTCTCGAGTCTCTGGAGAAATTACTCGGCCTTCCGCAATTTCACGCATTTTTTGTATTGTCTCCGGTGAGTGGCGAATACCTAGATGTGAAAGACTTTGTATAAGTCGTAGTTCTTCAGTGACAGCGCGGTCCGTCTTTAACATGAATTACGGCAGATGGAGGGAAGCGGACTTTTTGGCGACTAGGTAACATCTCCCACAGATCCATAAGTACACTCTTAATTTTTTCACTTGCGGTCTGTTCTTTTCTTTTACCCATTTCGAAAGCTAATTGATGTAAGTTAAGAGACGAGTTGAAATAGCGATTGAGAATTTCATTATCTTTCGGATCTATTTGTTCGGTCAGGCCCCAATACGTACATAATGAAGAAAAGCATAGGTTTCTGGTCTAACACCACGCCGTCTCGCAAGCTCTCCAAGAGTCGGACGATCTCGTTTGCAAACTGAATCTGGTTTCTTATGCAAAGTTTCTACCATACGTAGCTTATAGTATGGATTATACTCTTTGTGCTTTTAAATTCAAGAAGATTATTTTTTAGCAAATATACGATTGGTAACAAGACCTGCGATCATTATGGTAATACCCGCCAGTGTATTTGTATGAAGTGCTGTAAAAAGCCCTCCTGCTTCTGCGCCTAAAACAGGGATAGTTTCGTTTACAATACGATTGAGTCGTTTGGTACTTGGAATTGTATGAACGAGTGGGGCCACTTCAGCAATCTCTGTATTTTTTCTTTCCATTCGCAATTATAGTAATAAATTTGTGAGTTTGGCTGTTCTAATAGCCCAAACTTAACACGGTTAGTTGCTTGGCACTAGGTCATACGGTGTGGTATACCATAGGCACTTCTTCCTCCTACATATTCGTCTCTAAAGCGGAAACAATATGTAGACATTAGCAGGAATCGAAGCTTAAATATGACAGAAAGACATAATGGTTTTAGACTACCTGAGCGACATGGGCCTACCGAGATGGTGGGTGGAAGTACTGGCAGACTCGGTGTTGTAGTATTCGCACCAAGCAGGCACAAGCATAGCGGTAAATTACACTCTTTTTTGGCGCCAATTGCTACTCTTTCGGATGTTACTATAGTCGATGCACTTCCTCCAGGAAGATTTCACAGAACTTCGGATACATTTGTGCAGGTACCAACCGAAGGGTAAAGGGGAGGGCTCCTGAGTACTCTAGCTGGTGCCGTTGATCTCGTATATATTGTGTTGGAATGGGCACAGCTTGAAGGTGTTCTCCCTCATTTAGTGCATGATTTGACAAACGGATCTTCCTGCCTTCAGAATCGTGTTACGATTTACGTCAGAGATGGTGATGTATCGAGAATTATTGAAATAAATACAGGTGTGGGTAGAGCTCACGGTTTTACTGTGCGACGTATAGGGCCATCATTGACCGGACTTGAAATGATTTCTCAAAGTCCTCATCAAGTGAATTTGAAGTAAAATAATCTTATGGATAAAGGCGACGTTCTTATCACAGACCATCTGACAAAATCTCAGATTAGGGAACTAGTGCACCACGCGACCAGCGATCCAGTACTACATAAATTTACCTCCGATCAGGTTCGATTCAAGGATGAAGAAGCTGTGAAACGGTGGCTTGGCACGAGTCCTAGCCTCTCTGTGCTTACGAATACCTCTGGAACGCTTCTTGGATTAGCTTGGGTTCAGGATTCGGAATTTCCAGGCGAGATAATTTCTCACTTAACCTCAGAGGTGAAAAATACCATTCATACGACATCGGGTATTCGTCTATACGGAGAAGCGAGGGGAAAAGGTCTTGGAGTATGGTTTTTTAAGTCTGCTTTAAATCGCTATGGTAGTGTAAATTTCTGGTCTCGAGTTTCTGCAGATAACGTTGCATCTATTCGAATTCAGCAAAAAATTGGTTTCCTGCAGGTTTCACAGCCAGATATTCATAATAAGATTATTCTAGTGCGCTATGCAACTATAGATTAGGTACAATATTAAGCTATATGTGCGGAATTTTTGGCTACGTCGGAAGAGAACAAAGTACAGCTCAGATGATTTTAGATGGTCTAAAAACTCTGGAATATCGTGGCTATGACTCATGGGGAATTAGCATTAAACATAATAAAAAAATAACTTCAGAAAAGCATGTAGGCAAAATCGGTGACGCAACAACTACACTTGCTCCAAGCTCACTAGGTATCGGTCACACACGCTGGGCTACCCATGGAGGCGTAACCGTAACCAACGCACATCCACACACAAACAAAGACAGAACGTTAGCGGTTGTTCACAACGGAATAATCGAAAACTTTCTCGTCTTAAAGAAATTCCTTATCAAAAATGGCTACGACTTCGTAACCGAGACCGATACAGAGGTAATTCCTCACTTGATTGATTTTGAACTAAAGAAGGGAAACGGCTTTGCCACGTCTGTTCGCAACGCCTTCAACCAGCTAACCGGGCTTAACGCCATAGTGGTTATGTACACTCTCTCCAAGGAAATAGTCTGTGTGAAAAGCGGCTCTCCTTTAGTGATTGGGGAGGGGAAAGGCGAGTACTTTATAGCTTCAGACGCCGTTGGGATACTTAAGTACACAAGAAATCTATATTTTTTGGAGGACGGAGAGTTGGCAATTCTTTCTGCGAAGGAGGCGCAGGTACTAAAGCTACCAAGTGGGACAAAGAAGTCATTTAAGTTCGAAAGAATTAACTGGAAGATTGAAAGTTCTTCGCTAGGAACATACCCACATTTCCTAATTAAGGAAATTAGTGAGCAACCACAGGTCATACTTAACATTGCTACTCTAAATCACAAGCCTATCGTAGCTCTTGCCGGCAGAATTAAAAAAGCTCATGGGACATTTTTTCTTGGGTGTGGTACGGCTTCTTACGCAGCGCTTGCTGGTACATATCTATTTTCTAGAATTGCAAAGCACCATGTAAACTTCGCAATAGGGTCGGAGTTTAGTTATCTAGAAGATTACATCACGAGAAAAACTCTAATAGTTCCAATTACACAAAGTGGTGAGACAATTGATGTAGTGCAACCAGTACAAAAAGCAAAGCTCAAAGGTGCTCAGACAGCCGTTATCACAAATGTTCTTGGGTCTACATTGTACAGAACGTGTGATTTTAAGCTACTACTTAACGCAGGACCTGAAAAAGCGGTAATTTCTACAAAAGCTTTTACAGCCATGATTGCGGTGCTCATTTACACCGCATCGACTCTCGCAGGTAAGAAAAAGGAAGGCCAGAAATCACTTGAGAAAGCCACTGAAGGAATAAAAAAACTATTGCTACCGACCTACAAATCAAAACTTGTAAAGCTTGCAAAGGCCCTTTCAAAAAGAGAGCACATGTACGTGCTTGGAAGAGGACTATCCTATCCAGCCGCTCTAGAGTTCGCTCTAAAAATGAAGGAGACGAGCTACATTCACGCCGAAGGATTTGCTGGCGGTGAGCTGAAGCATGGAGTTCTTGCTTTGGTAGAAAAAGGAACGCCTGTGGTCGTTCTTGCTCCACTAGATGAAACCTACGATGAGATTATTTCAAACGCTCAGGAAGTCAGCGCTCGGGGAGGTTACATAATTGGAGTTAGTCCTAAACCTCACCCAGTCTTTGATTACTATTTTAATGTTGAAGATGTTGGTGACTCAACGCTTATACTAGAGATTGTGGTTGCGCAGCTACTAGCATATTACACTGCTTTAGCAAAAGGCTTGAAAGATCCAGACAAACCAAGGAACTTGGCGAAGTCGGTGACGGTGAAGTAGTTTATAAAGTTCTTAAAGTTATAAAGTTTATAAAGCCTTCAATATAGAAATATGACCCATTCGACACTGCTCAGGCCATCGGCTCTGAGGCTCAGGCTCGAAGAGGTCATGGTCCTTCGGCAGGCTCAGGATCTTGAACAGTGTCGAAAGATGAGTGTATAATCGAACCATGAGGAAGAAAGTTGTTGTTATTGGCGGAGGAACAGGAAGCTTCGTAGTTTTAAAGGGGCTGAAGAAGTACCCGATTGATTTAACGGCAGTTGTTTCTATGAGCGACTCAGGCGGTAGTAATAAGCGTATTCGAGATGAGTTTGGTCAACTGCCAACATCAGACATTCGATCGTGTTTGGTAGCACTTTCTGATGAAGAAGGGGAGATAGGTCTACTGCGAAAGCTTTTCATGTACAGATTTGAGAAGGGGCAAGGAATAAGTGGAATGACCTTTGGAAATTTATTTATCGCAGCGCTTTCTGATATACTCGGATCGCAAAAAGACGCTATCTCGCAGACAGGTAAAATACTAAGGATCAACGGCAAGGTGATTCCCGTTACCTTTACCAATACTCATCTTTTTGCGAAGTACGAAAACGGGTTGGTTGCGAACGAAGAACATTTCATAGATGAGCCAAAGCATGACGGTACTCTCAAGATAAAGAAACTGTATCTGGAGCCAGAGGGCGAAGCGAACGCAGACGCTGTACGCGCTATATCGGAAGCAGACTACATACTCATCGGTCCAGGTGACCTGTTTACGAGCATTCTTCCAAACATTCTAGTTAAAGGAATTGCGGAGGCAATAAAAAACTCCAGCGCAAAAAAAATATACACCATGAACCTTATGACGAAGTACGGACAAACCTATAATTTTTCTGCTCAGGATCATGTTTCAGCACTCGAACAGTATCTGGGAGGGTCTAAAATCAGCCACGTCCTGATTAACTCAAGCCCATTTCCAGCTGAGATTCTCAAACTGTATGAAGCGCTTCATGAGTTTCCCGTGAAGGATGATTTGCCAGGCGATGGTGACCTAAGAGTCATTCGACACAATTTAATATCAACAGAAAAAACAGAAAAATCCAGCTCGGACATAGTAAAAAGAAGTCTTATTCGCCACAATCCTGAAAAGTTGGCGGAGCAGATCATGAAAATTATAGGCTCCTGAGTTAATTGAGTGGTTGTGGTGTAATTCCTCCGGTAGGTTTGTCCTTCTTCAAATCAGATTTAATTATTCCTTTCTGGACTAAAATCATATAGGTAGTCCAGACAACCAGTATCACTGCGGTGGTAAGAAAAATCAAGGTACTCAAAAGGTCTTTGTCTCCGGCAGAACTAACAGTTTGGGGCGTAGCGGCTCCAAGCACCTTATCCTTACCATAACCAAGTCCAGTATCGTTTTCCTTCTCCTCAACTAATCCGTTACCCACAAATCCGCTCGTCTGTGTTTTAGTTGTTTGCTTTAGAGTTGGTTTGGCTACTGAGGTAGGTGTTGTGGAGCTGTTTGAGGTGGAGCTTGCAGGCTCAGTAGTTGGCACGGGAGTGGCTGTTGGTTCAGGCACAGGAGTTGAGGTGGTAGGAACCGGTGTCTCCTCGGGCGTTACTGTGGGAGTCTCGATTGGAGTAGGAGCAAGGTCATGTGCCACAGCAACAGCAGAGTAGGGGAATAGAATCAGCCAAAAGAATAAAAGCACGGTCAACATCCTACAATTATAGCAACCTCGAACCTAAGTTCAATTCTTTTTTTGAATATAGACCTGAAGGAAGCTCCCCCTACTTCCCAAATTAAGTAGGGGAGTCAGCAAAGGAGCAATATGTTTGTCAAAGAAGGGAAGGTTATTTTTTGAAGGTACTCCCCTATTTAATTTCTTTTCAGTATCGCTTTTCCTAATATCTTGTTTATAGTATCTAGCGTTTTTTATAGCTCTCAAGATTCCTACTAGGTGCTCAGGATAACTATAGGTTTTGTACACTGACTCAGTGTACAAAGGGAGAATGTGAGCCATTGAGTTCTTAGAAAATAGATGAATATGATCTGGCGGGGTCAAAAATGTATAGTTTTCTTTTTCAACAATAGCTAAGTGACTGTAACTGTTTGGAGTTTCTATGTACAGGACTCCCTCGGGTTTAAGTAATTTAAAAAGAACTTCCAGGAACTTCCTCGGATCCTTTTGATGTTCTATAACATGAATAAGAGATATGAAATCAAATTTCTTTTTGTTTGACCTAATGAAACCATAGAGATCCGTATGTAGAACTCTATTCTTAAACTTCGGGTTCACCGCTTCATGTAAAGATCCTGAAGGTTCAATTCCGATCGCATCTAGTTTATTCAAAGTGGCAACCTCAACAAAGGTTCCGTAACCAGCGCCTACATCAAACAACGTAGTTCCAGCTGGATGCAACTGCTTCATCCTGGCAATTACTTTTTGCGCTACTTCCTTGAATCTGCGAAGCGAAGTACTGTCGACTCTGAACTCATAATCTCCTGAGTATAGTTTTTTCAGCAGACTGTCTGAGGGCACTGGACTTAAGAAAAGGTGATGGCACTGTCTGCATCTATAGTATCGATACTTAGCTCTTGCACCATAGATCAAAGTCGGCGAGGAGTCACAGATTGGGCAGTGTACGGAGGTCACATCAAAGTATAGCTGTTGCTAGCCACCGGTCTATTGACTATAATCTACAAAAATTTCAACTTAGGTTGTTTTAACAGTATGAAAGTAAAGCGATGCATTCTTTGCAAACGATCAACATTTGTAAATGTTACCCATGTAGGTCATATCAAAATATATGAATGTCCTCACTGCGAACTAGCGGTTACATCAAAAGTAATTGGAACTAAAAAAAAGCTCTACGGGACCACCAAGTTCTACTCTCCGTTGTTTGCAAAGGCAAATATCGATAAGTATGTCCGCAAGTACGAACTCGTTATTGAGCGAATGAGCATGTTCATCAACGACGGCAATGTGCTGGATGTGGGTGGTGGTTACGGCCTTTTCTCTGCGCTACTTTCCAAGCAAAAGTTATTTAAGGTAACCTTACTTGAACCAAATCTAAAACCATTTTTCTTAGATAAATTTAAAAAGGTTAAGTGGGTCAAGAGAACCTTCGCAAGGTTCCGTGGGAGAAGGAGAATGTACTCTGCAGTGACCTTTCTTGATGTTCTTGAACACTTTAAGGATCCTGTTGCTACACTACACAAGACGCGAGAAATTCTAAAAATAAACGGATACGTAGTTATTCTTGTTCCTAACTATAAAAGTACCATGAGACTGCTTTCTTCAAACTGGCCATGGTGGATGGTAGAGGACCATTACTTCCATTTCTCGAGGCCGTCCTTGAAAAGAATTTTGGCTCAGACAGGGTTTAGACTTAAGTATCTCGAGTCATTTGAAGACAGAACTGATTTTTGGTTAAGTTTAAATAGTAACTACACTAAACTAAAACCTACAATTGTAAGAAAGCTAATCAAGGCTTTAACACTACCATTAATCTTCGCTATCTATCTAGCGCTACGTCCCTTGCTCTGGAAACTATATAATGGGGGGTTACTTCTGGCAATCGCTCAAAAGAAATGAATTATCGACTCAGTGTAATAATGGTTACACTTAACGCAGAAGAATTACTGCAGCAATCTATCGACAGTCTGAGAACCGTTGGCGATGAAGTGATAGTGGTTGACGCGGGGTCTGTCGACCGGACGATTGCGATATTAAAGCTAAACAATATCTCTTTCACTAAAGCAAAACTCAATCATCTTGGAAAAAACAAGGCCAAGGCTCTCAGTCTAGCAACCTGCGAACTTGTTCTAATACTTGACTCGGACGAAGTTCTTTCACGAGGTTTGATAAAGGAGATACGGAGAATAAAAAGGAAAAAAATTATTGCGGATGGTTACGTAATACCTTTTCACAACCATTTTTTCTCGAGGCGCCTAAGATATGGTGGTGAAAACTACTCAATGTTACGTTTGGGGCGAAGAAGAAAGCTTAAGATAAAGAGTAGTTCAGTCCATGAGTCGTTAGAGGCAAGTTCAACAAACATCGGTAAACTTCGGTCGCCAATCCTGCACTACTCATATAGATCACTGAGACAGGTCTATAAAAAATTTACAACCTATGCATTATGGGAGGCCAATGAGAGGTTTGCTTCTGGAGAGCGGTCGTCGCTAAAAAAAATTATTCTATACCCGATTCACATGTTCTTAGCAAGGTTAATTAAGGATAAAGGTTATAAAGATGGATTCTTTAGGGCTCCGCTCGATCTTGGGTTTGCGTATATGGAGTTTCTTACTTATACGGTTTTGGCAATTAAAAACAGAGGCTTATGAAAGTTGCAGTAATTATAATCGCGATAAAAGGGAGTAAAAAATATGCAACAGCCCTGAGTAATAAATTCAAAACTCTACGAATAGCCGGACTGAGAACCTTCATTGTAATTAATCAAAAAGGTAAGGAGGGCTATTCGGCTGGAGTTAACAAAGGAATAGCAATGGCTAAGGAGTTTAGGCCAGACATTTATGTTATAGCAAACCCCGATCTCACAAACTTAAAGATAACTAAGAGCAATTTGGTTGAGGGAGCAAGGAACTTTGACCTCTGGGGATATCACTTTAAGCAAGGAAAAAGAATATTCACAGGTGGCGATATAGATAAAAATCGCCTAACCGCTGGTTTAAGAACGAGTTCCGTACATTTCGGAAATGTACAAAACGAGAGCTTTCAGTCGGTGGACTTTGTGTCTGGCTCACTAATCTGCTTCACAAAAAAAACCTTATCGAAGGTCGGACTCTGGAACGAGAACTATCACATGTACTATGAGGATGTTGAGTACTGTGTGAGGGCGAAGAAGAATGGTCTTAGAGTGGGCGTAGTTAATAAGGTTGCCTATGAGCATCTGGAGTTCTCAAAGACAAACAAGGATAAGGAGTTCCAGCTAGCTGTAAGTTGGGTGCGATTTTTCATTGCCAATGCCGGTTTGCGAAATTGGCTGTACGAGCTACTTAGACTACCAAAAACTTTATTCGAGTACAGAACTCTCATTTTTGACCAAATAAAAAAAAGACCGTTTGTATACAACTTCATGACCCTTAACTTCACCTCCCTAGCAATAAAGATGCTGAACTTTGTTCTGTTTTTATTCTTGGTCCGTTACTTCACCGCAAATCAGTTTGGTCTGTACAACTTGGTCTGGGCACAGATCGGCCTGTTTATGCCTTTAGCCGATCTAGGAACAACCAACTACGGAATATTCCATCTTAAAAAAAGTAGTCGTCGAGAGTTTTCAAACTTGTTTTCTCTCAGGTTAGTGCTCAGTGTAGTAATAGCAACCGTGACACTAATATATACATTTCTTGTGTTTAAACAAAAAGAGCTATTCTTTCTAACCCTGTTAAGTAGTCCTGTGGTTCTTTCAAACGCTGTATCCGGAAGCTTTTTAATTTACACAACCCTCCTCTCAAGAACTTATTTAGCTTCTTACTATTCGTTAATCTTCAACACCGCCTTGATAGGTATATTAATAGGTCTGGTAGTCGGGAGGTCTGGACTGCGGGCATTATTTTTGGCCGAAGGCATATGGTTTAGCTTTTACGCAGTATTTATCTGGCTCAGAACCAATCAGTTAGTGAAGTTGCACATAAGTTGGCCAAAATTAAGCTACCTAAAGAGCATAGCTAGTAAGTCGTACATGTACATACTTCTCACTTTTTTTGCAGGACTGTACTTTAAGATTGATCTACTGATTCTCCAGTACTTTAAGGGACTCGCTGTGGTTGGTATATATGCAGCAGGCTTTAAGTTCTTTGAGGCATTAATATTCTTAGGAGCAAGTTACACGATTGCCGCGACACCAATCTACAAGCAGCATTTGCTCGATGACATACCTGCGGTAAAGAAAAAAATAATTAGAGACTCTGTTTTATTGTTCTCTTTAGGAATGTTAATTGCCACTGTTTCCTGGTTCGCTGCTCCGTTAGTTCTGCCTCTCGCTTTAGGTAAGGAGTTTGTAGGTGGGGTAGATGTTTTCAGAGTTGTAGTATTCGCCCTCCCGTTTCTTTTGGTTTCGGCAGTATGTATGAATGTGCTGTACCTGCTAAAAAAGGTGCACTGGGTAGTAATGATCTTCGTTTTGCTGATTGTTTTAAATGTGGTTGGAAACGTAATCTTCGTTCCTTTGTTTTCGTATCAAGCAAGTGCGATAATTACTGTACTGTGTGAAGTTCTTAACGCAGTATTAACCGTTCCGCTAGTGTTTAAAGCCTATGAAGATATCGGTCGACGCAGGGGGGCTATGCAGTCCTAATAAATTTGGAACATACATTGTTACTGAAAACATTCTTAAGGCCCTTGGGATGTTTGACAAGACTAATATTCATACTGGGTATCTATACAAAGGCGTTACACATTTACCAGTCTCAGAAAATGTAAAGTTCAAGGTTTTAAGCCCTTCAGTGGCATGGATGTCGGTAAGGGTTAGTGCTGAAGAATTAATAAATCCAAAGGATGTCTATCTCGGTTTAAGTCAGGCAATCCCATGGCTAAGTAGTGCAAAAATAATCTCATTTCTTCACGGGCTTTCCTTTTTCAAACACAAGGAGCTATACCCAGACTCATACGAGGCTTTGAAAGACCAGGTCATGTTTGCGACCACAAGAGCGCAAAAGATTATCGTCTCGTCCGCCAAAGTAAAGCAGGAGCTGGGAGAATTTTTTGGCTATACAGATGCGACAGTTATTCCGTTTGGTGTGCCTTTTGATATGCTGGATGGTCAAAAGTCTATAAAGCTTGCCTCGCCGACTCGCCTCGCTGTGGCTCCGTCGAAGCGGGCAGGCGGGTCTGTAAAGTCAGAAAGGCCGTACTTTTTGTTTGTGGGGATGAACCATAAGATCAAAAACATAGATTTTCTTGTTAAGGCCTTTACAATCTTCAAGGAGAAGCCGGAGCACAAGGATTTTGAGTTAATTTTAGTTGGAGATCATCAGAAGTTTATCGACGAGAAACTAGGAATTAGATGTACAACCGTAAATCGTAAGGAGCTTCCTGGCTTATACAGGAATGCTGCTGGGTATCTATCGGCATCACTTTATGAAAGTTTTAATCTCCCTGTGCTAGAGGCTCTCTCACAAAACTGCAATGTGGTTGGCAAATCGACAGCAATTATTCCAGAACTAGCCGAGTATGTGAATGTGGCTGACGAACTGGAGGGGTTTGTGAATGCGATGAACTCCATTACGGCAAATAAAAAAGACATGGACACAGAAAAAATACTAGCTAAGTTCAGCTGGGAAAAATATGTTAGCAAACTAAAAAGTTTATACTCAGCATGAAAGTTGCGTTGGTTAGAGGTGGTTATCTAAATAACTTTGAAGCGCAAAACTATGTAAACCTAGGAAGGTCCGTAAAAATCACAGCAGTTTCCTCGTTAAATTCACTGCACCAAGATTTTCCACTGGAGATCATTAAGCTGACATCACTTTACGATTTCTCCTTTCCCAGTTGGTTAGCAAATAGAACGCTAGGAGATCGCCAGATACTGTTTGGTCTAAAAAATGCTGTGAAGGAGTTCGACATCGTGCACACAGCGGACCCACATTACTACTACTCCTATCAGTTAGCAAAGCTTAGAAAGGAGAAAAAAATAAAATACCTAATTTCCACTAGCTGGGAGACCATTCCGTTTAATAACGAATCAACAGTAGCAAAGAAAAGAATCAAGAGGTTTACGATCAGACATATAGATAGATTTCTATGCTACTCTCAAAGAGCAAACTCAAGTTTGATTAAAGAAGGAGTTAGTCCGAAGAAGATTTCGCTGATTAGACTGGGAGTTGATCTCACTAAGTTTAAGAGCAAAAAGCCCAAGAAGCATGCAAGAGTCCGTGTGTTGTTCGCAGGAAGAGCAGTTCCGGAGAAGGGACTCAACGATCTACGTTCTGCGATTAAGAACTTAAACGTGCCAACTAAGGTGGAGCTGTTGGTAGCCGAAAGAATTCCTTACGACAAAATGCCCGATGCTTACAATTTGGCAGATATTTTTGTCATGCCGTCCAAAACTACAAAGACCTGGGAAGAGCAGTACGGAATGGTACTTCTTGAAGCAATGGCATCTGGCTTAGCGATCATAGCCTACAGATCTGGAGCTATTCCGGAGTTGTTAGGTTCTGCGGGTGTGCTGGTTCCAGAGGGAGACGTAGCTAAGCTGACAAAGGAACTAGAGCGGCTAGTTGCCTCTGCCGAAAAGCGGAGAAAGCTAGGACAGTTGGCTAGAAAAAGAGCAGAGTTGCTATTTGATTCCAGAAACTTTGGTTCAGAGCTAAGAGCACTGTATAAACAGGTATAATTTTAAGTATGAAACTAACAGCAATAATTCTCTCTAAGGGCGAGTCAAGCACGCAAAAGGCTATTGAGTCTGTAGAGTTTGCAGACGAGATACTGGTGATACTTGACTCTGAAGCTGAGTCAGCGCTTAAGAACACCTCCAAGCTCAGGGTACTAAGACATGAACTCGCGGGAGACTACTCGCAACAACGTAACTTTGCGGCAACTCAGGCAAAAGGGGACTGGCTTCTGTACCTTGATTCTGATGAAAAGCTTACCGACGAGTTAGTTGCCGAAATTAAAGAAGTTGTCTACGACCGAATACCTGCCCGCAATGCTACGCATGGCGTTGCAGGCGGGCCGAATACCGAATACCAAATAACGAATAACGATTACCGAATACCGAATATCTACTATATTAAAAGACGTGATTTCTTCTGGGGAAAGCAACTTAGATTTGGTGAAACCAAAACAGCTCGAGAAAAAGGATTTGTGCGTCTTGTTAAGAAAAACTCAGGTCACTGGGAAGGATTCGTACATGAAGTATTTATCTCAGAGCATAAACCGTCATCGCTGAACGGGTACATAGATCATTTTCCACACCAGACAGTCTCTGAGTTTCTGCAGTCTATAAACGAATACAGTTCGGTCAGAGCTAAGGAACTCAAAAATAATGGTGAACAGTTCTCCACTCTTAAAATGATTTTTTACCCATTTGGCAAGTTTGTTTACACCTACTTTGTCAAGCTGGGATTTCTTGACGGACCAGCGGGATTTGCATACTCATTTATGATGAGCTTCCACTCATTTTTAGTCAGAGCAAAGTTGCTTAATCTATGATCCTGCCGTTTATCTCACTTGGTCTTTTCTTATTAGGTCAGGTTGGAAGAGTTTCGTTTAACCAGCAAGAAATAAATATTTATCTGTACGAAATCCCTTACTTTATCTGGATTGTTTTCACGGTTGCCAACCGGAGAGAAAATCTTAGAGCTACTAAGGCGCTAAGGGTTCTTCTTAGCATCTTGCTCATTACTTTCCTCTTAGGCATTACCAAAGTTTCCACCTACGCCAATATTGTTAGCTCTATGTATCTGTTGCGACTTTCCCTTTATCTTGTTGGATTTGGCTTGACGATAGACTATTTTGCGAAGAAATTCATCTCTTCCATTTATATAAAAATATATTTAGCTTTTATTGGAGTTGTGGGAGTCGTTCAGTATTTTCTGTACAGCAATTTGCGAAATCTTCAGTATCTGGGATGGGATCCACATCAAAGTCGGGTGTTTGGGCAGTTTCTTGATACCTCAGTGGCAGGAGCTATTTATGGGATGATTTTGATATTCATCTTGTTTAATCAAAGAATATTTCCACGTCTAACAAAGCTACTGTTCGCGCTTCCATACATTTTCTTAGGGTTGTTTACCTACTCGAGAGGATTTCTTGTTTCGATATTTGCTTCTGCATTAGGTTATAGTCTTGCGGTAAAGAAAAATTTTAAAGTTACATTGGTAACAACGCTCATACTACTGGCATTCGCAGTACTGTCTCCAAAACCATTTGGAGAAGGGGTAAACCTTCTGAGAACCTCTACAATTGAGTCTAGAGTTGAGGACTATAATCGGGGTCTGAAAATCTGGCAGAATAATTCCATCGTAGGTATTGGCTACAATAGAATTCGTTACTTTAAGCTAAATCAAGAAATAGAAAATAGGGGAGAAAGCCATGCGGGAGCTTCGTTTCATTCCTCGTTCTTAATTATTTTGGTGACAACAGGAGTAGTTGGTTTGGGGGCATTTGTCTACTGGCTGTGGACCGTTGCCAAAACAGGTAACTTTGCTTTGACCTCAGCAGTGTTTTTAGGAGTCTATTCTTTATTTGATAATATCTTACTGCACCCTTTCATACTGTTTCTCTGGCCGGTACTTATCGGACTTACTTCTCGTAAAAAACAGTAATCTCCTTTTCCTCAGAGTTACCAGCCGCATCGCTTACATCTATCTTGATTTTATTCTCTCCTTCCTTAAGTCTTACAAATGCCTGAAAGCTTCCACCAGCATCAACCGTAGTAAGCGCCCCTTGAACGCGAACCGTCATTTCCTCACCGGAGTTAGTCTTGCCAACAACCTTAATTTCATCTCTTGGAGTTTTGTGTCCGTCGCTTGGTTCTGATATCTCAATAGTTGGTTTTGCGGTCTTGTAAAGAAATG
>Ga0163144_10013411_pt1 | contig 17113 bp, 15 predicted proteins | sample OliLak19BULKMAT1_FD_123175 | JGI IMG/M metagenome (GOLD analysis project Ga0163144, IMG submission 123175) | Freshwater microbial mat bacterial communities from Lake Vanda, McMurdo Dry Valleys, Antarctica - Oligotrophic Lake LV.19.BULKMAT1 | ecosystem: Environmental > Aquatic > Freshwater >... | reverse complement strand
GACGACATCGACCTTTTCGAGATCAACGAGGCCTTCGCGGTGGTCGCGTACAAGTTCATGCGCGACCTCGCGATCGATCCGGCCAAGTGCAACGTCAACGGTGGAGCAATCGCGCTCGGACATCCGATCGCGGCAACCGGCTCGATCCTGATCGGCACGCTGCTCGACGAACTCGAACGTCGCGGTCTCGGCACCGGCCTCGTCACGATGTGCGCCGCGGGAGGAATGGCGCCCGCCATCATCATCGAACGGCTCTGATGGGCGTGAACGAAACGCGCGGCGCTGCGTCAACGAAAGGCTCGCAGGTTACGGACGCGCACGTGAACCCGACGGGGCGCACGCGCAACCCACCAAGAAGAGGGAGTCATCCGTGAGAAACCGCATGTCGTATCGAACCTCCGCTCTCGTCCTCTCCACGGTTTCGCTTTCGCTGCTGCTCGTGGCCGTTGCCGGCTGCGAAGGTCGCGCGCAAAACGAACCGCAGGCGCTGCTGGATGTGCCGCCGACGACCCTGGCGCCCGATCCCAACAGTCCGCAGTACGCTCCGACGGGTGATGCCGGCGAGCCCGCTCCGCCGACGGGTGGCGCCGACGACCCGGCGTCGGCGACGGATGCTCCTGCCGACGCCGCTCCTGCCTTTACGCAGGAACGCCTCGAGCAACTGGTTGCGCCGGTCGCGCTGTACCCCGACCCGCTGCTCATGGAGATCCTGATGGCCGCCACCTATCCGGCCGAAGTCGCCGAAGCGGGTGCGTGGAGAAAGGAGAACCCGAACCTCAACGGCAAGGAGCTCGACGCGGCGATCGCCGACAAGGGGTGGGACGTGAGCGTGAACTCGCTTACCCATGCCACCAAGGCGATCGAACTCATGGCCGCCGATACGCAGTGGACCAAAGATCTCGGAGACGCATTCCTGGCCCAGCAGGACGACGTGCTCAACGCCGTGCAGATCATGCGATCGCGAGCCTGCGATCTCGGCAACCTCAAGACCACCGAGCAGCAACAGGTCATCATCGAGCCGGCGCCCGAGACACCGCCGCAGCGGCAGCAGAGCGTGCCGCTCGCCGTTGCGCAGCCGCAGCGCATCGTGCGCATCGTGCCGGTGCAGCCCGAGATCCTCTACGTGCCGGTCTACAATCCTCGCGTGATCTACGGACCTCCTCCGCCGGTCATCTACTACCCGCGCGTGATGCTCTATCCCGCCATCAGCGTGGGCGTGGCACCGATCATTTCTTTCGGCGTGGGCCTCACCATCGGCAGCTTGTTCTGGGGTGACTTGGACTGGCACAACCATCGCGTGTACTCGCGTCGCTACGGCGGCGGATACTACGGCGGCGGATACTACGATCGTTACCGCGACGGCGGCTACAACTACCGGCGCGACGAGTATGCATCGCGCGCGCAAGTCTGGCGTCACGACGCGCGCCATCGCCGTGGAGTGGACTACCGCTCCCGCCACGTCGAACGGACTTACCGATCGTCCGGGGACCCGTCGGGCGACCGCGACTACCGGCAGGGAAGGGACACCATTGGCGACGGCAGGAGCCCCCAGGATCGCAATCGCGATGGACGTGACGGTGGTCGTGACGGCGGACGCGCGGACATGCGCGACGGTTCTCGCGATAAGGGCGGCCAGCTCGATCGCCGCGAAGGTTCGCGCGAAGGCGGCCGACCGGATTCCGCCGACAAATCGCGCGGCGGCTCGCAGGATCGCGGCCCCGGAGATTCACGCGGCAAACAAGGGATGTCGGGCGATCGCTCCAAGGGTTCCGATCGCGTCGATGACAAGTCGCGGGGCGGCTCTTCTTCAAAACCGTCGGCCGTTTCCCCGCGCGGACCTTCGGGCAAAGGTTCGTCGGGCCGCCCCGAGAGCGGACAGGCCGTGCGCCCGAGCAAACCATCGAAGCCGGGCGGGGGTTCCTCGGTTCGCCCGCCGAGCGGCGACAAGCGCGGCGGTAGTCCATCGCGCGGCGGCAGCAGCATGCAGCGCGGCGGCAGTCCATCGCGTGGCGGCGGCAGCAGTATGCAGCGCGGCGGCAGTTCATCACACGGCGGTAGCCCGTCACGCGGTGGGAGCAGCGTGCAACGCGGCGGCGGCAGCAGTGGGCAGAGCGGCCGCAGCGGCTCCATGCAGGGCGGCGGCGGCAGTCGCGGCGGCGCCGGTTCCTCGCGAGGCGGCGGAGGCCAGCAACGCGGCGGCAGCGGTGGCGGCCAGCAACGCGGCGGTAGCGGCGGCGGCAATGACCGTGGCGGTGGTGGAAAACACGGCGGGCGTTAAGAATCTCACGCGTTCGTCGCGCGACGCGCAAGCAGTGTCTTCTGCGCGTTCCGGTGTCCGCTTCCTCTATCGCGGGACGGCCTGCATCATCAGCGGTGGAGGATCGACATGCCCCGTTACGTTCTCGCCTTGGATCAAGGCACCACCGGATCGACCGTCATGGTCTTCGACGAGCGAGGCCGCGTGCGCTCTCGTGCCTATTCGGAGTTTCGCCAGCACTATCCCAAGCCCGCGTGGGTGGAGCATGACGCCGACGAAATCTGGAGGGTTACCCATGGCCTGATCGCCAAGGCGCTCGCATCCGCCAAGGTCAGACCCAACGCTCTCGCCGGCATCGGCATCACCAACCAGCGCGAGACCGTCGTCGTCTGGGATCGCAAGACGGGCAACCCCATTCATCGGGCGATCGTGTGGCAGGATCGCCGTACCGCGGCCGTGTGCGACAAGCTGCGCGCGAGCGGCGCGGAGCGCGAGGTGCGCAAGAAAACGGGCCTTGTGCTCGACCCGTATTTCTCGGCCACCAAGGTTGCCTGGATCCTCGACAACGTGAAGGGCGCACGCGCGCGCGCCGAACGCGGCGAGCTCGCGTTCGGAACCATCGACTCGTGGCTGATCCACAAGCTCACCGGCGGCGCAGTGCACGCCACCGACTACACCAACGCTTCGCGCACGATGCTGTTCAATATCCGTACACTGCGCTGGGACGAAGGCCTGTGCCGGCTGCTGCGTGTGCCGTCCGCCATGCTGCCGGAGGTTCGCGCATCGGCGGGCGTGTTCGGCCACACGGTGCCCGGCCTCGTCGGCCGCGGCTCGATCGCGATCAGCGGCGTGGCCGGAGACCAGCAGGCTGCCCTGTTCGGCCAGGCCTGCACGGCGCCGGGCATGGTGAAGAACACCTACGGTACCGGCTGCTTCCTCATGATGTACTCGGGCGAGAAGCCCATCGAATCCAAGAACGGCCTGCTCACGACGCTCTGCTGTCGCGCCGACGGCGGCCCGGCCTACGCGCTCGAAGGTTCGGTGTTCATTGCGGGTGCGGCGGTCCAGTGGCTGCGCGACGGCCTCGGCATTCTCAAGCGCGCCGCGGACAGCGACGCGGCCGCGCGGCGAGTCGATTCGACGCTCGGTACTTACGTCGTGCCGGCCTTCGCCGGACTCGGCGCGCCGTACTGGGATGCCGATGCACGCGGCGCCGTGGTGGGCATTACGCGCGGCGTGACGGCCGATCATCTCATTCGGGCCACGCTCGAATCGCTGGCCTACCAGACCCGTGACGTGGTTGACGCGATGGCGGCGGATTCGAAGAAGAAGCTGCGTGTGCTGCGCGTCGATGGCGGCGCCTGTGCCAACGATTTCCTGATGCAGTTCCAGGCCGACATGCTCGGCGTGCCCGTCGATCGCCCGACCGTCATCGAAACGACGGCGGCCGGCGCGGCGTTTCTCGCAGGTGTCGGCGCTGGATTGTGGAAGAGTGCGCGCGATCTCGAGGCGGTGCGCAAAGTCGATCGCGTGTTCAAGCCGAAGATGAAGCCGGCCGAGCGCGCCGCGCTGTACGCCGGCTGGCAGAAAGCCGTGGGCCAAGTGCGCTCGCGCACCTGAAGAAGGGCTCGGGCACGCGCGAATCGGAGGTCCTGGATTCGGTATTGACATTGTGTCGAATATCGACGACATGTCGGTTACGGACGACTTGTCGATGAGCGCACGTCAGAAGGAAGCAGCGGGGCCCGACCGAACTTTGGTCCGACCCACCCGCCGCAGCCGCAAAACCCGGCGCGATCTCGTCGAGGCTGCGCGCGAGTTGCTCGAACGCGACGGCGTAGCCGCGCTCACGGTCAAGGCGGTTACCGACCGCGCGGACGTCGGCCACGGCACGTTCTACCACCACTTCGCATCGACCGAGGCCGTGCTTGCCGCCGGCATCGAAGAGTCGATGCGCGAGTTTTCCGAAGCGATGGAGCGCGGCTTCGCCGACGCGGACGACAAGGCCTGGGTCTTCGTCGCCAGCATGTCGAGCACGTTCCGCATGCTCGCTGCGCATCCCGCACTCGCGTGGATGCTCGAACGCCCCGGCGTGCTGGCAACCTCTTTGCGCGAGGCCTGCGGACCGTTCGCACGAAGAGACGTCGAAGCGATGGTCGCATCCGGTGTCGTCAAGGCTGATGCGATTGGCCGCGCGACGCGCTACGGGGAATGGCTGGTGATCGGCGCACTCGTCGATGCCGCCGCCAGGCCGCGCGACCGTAGTCGCATCGAGGAAGGCTTGATCGAGGTGGTGCTGCGCGTACTCGGCCTGGGCGCAGAACGCATCGAGGCCCTGCTCGCGCGGCTTCGTGCACTGCCTGCCGGCACGACGGCGATCACTGCTGCCGATGGCGCTCGTGTCGATCTCGCGTCGGAGAAGGCTGACGCCGGCAAGCCGAAGAACAGCCCGCGAGCCCGCGCATGACGACGACGGCAAATGCGGCCGAGTTCGATGTCGTGATCGTCGGTTGCGGACCGGTCGGCGCCGGAGCCGCCATCCTGCTGGCACGCGAGGGGCTGCGAGTATCGGTCCTCGAGCGCTCGCGCGAGGTCTACGACCGTCCGCGCGCCGTGTTTCTCGACGGCGAAACCGTACGCGCCTTCCAGCGCGTCGGGCTCGGCCGCGAGATCGATGCGTTGCTACAGCCGTGGCGCGAAGACGATGCCGCCTGGTTCACCGACTCCAGGCACAATTCGCACTTTGGAATCGAGATGCCGCCTCACGGCGTCAATGGCTGGCGCGACGGCGCGTTCTTCGACCAGCCCGAGCTCGAATGCCGCTTGCGCGAGCTCGCCATGCTCGAGCCCAACGTGGAAGTCTGCCTTGCGCACGAGGTCACGGCGTTCGCTCAGGACGACGGCGGCGTCACCATCACGGCCACCGACCTCGAGGCGAACCGCACGGTCGAGAAGCGCGCGGCCTATGCCATTGCGTGCGACGGCGCGTCGAGCTTCGTGCGTCGCGGTCTCGGGATTGCCTGGCGCAGCCTCGGTTACGACCAGGACTGGCTCGTCGTCGACATCGTCGCCGCGGACGTTGCCGACCTGCCGAGCGTCACGATGCAGGTCTGCGATCCAGCCCGGCTCACCACGTACATCTGCGGAAGAGACCCGTTTCGTCGCTGGGAGTTCCGTTTGTTGCCCGGAGAGACGCGCGAGCAGATGACCGCGACGGACCAGGTGACCGGGCTGCTGTCGCCGTGGATCGCGGCTGGTCGCTACGAGCTGCGCCGCGCGGCCGTCTACCAGTTTCACGCCGCGACGGCCGAGCGCTGGCGCGAGGGCCGCATCTTCCTGGCCGGCGATGCCGCGCACCAGACGCCGCCGTTTCTCGGCCAGGGCCTCAACGCGGGCTTTCGCGACGTCGTGAATCTGACTTGGAAGCTTGCGCTCGTGCGCTCGTGCGCCGCGCCCGAGTCATTGCTCGACAGCTACGAAATCGAGCGCGATGCGCACGCGCACGAACTGGTGGATTGGGCGGTGGCCGTCGGTCGCCTCATGGATGCAATGGCCGACGCCGAAGCCGGACGCGCGAGCGGACCGCCGCCGGACGACCTGATGCGCTCGGGCTACGGGCAGGGTCGCACGGCGCCGCCGATTCGCCAGGGGCTCGTGACCGCGGATCAGGTCAGCGACCTCGGCGTGACGGGCTACCTTTTCAGCCAACCGACGGTGCGCCAGACGAACGGGCACGAGACGATGCTCGACGAACTGCTGGGACGCGCCTTCGCGGTCGTCGGTCGTACGCCGGCGTGCCTTGCGATGAACGATGACCATCGTGCGTGGCTCGAGAAACACGGCGCGCGCCGTGTCGCGCTCGAGGGACTCGAGCTCGTGCAGGGACACTGGGACCGCCTGTTCGCCGATCACGCAGCGGCGATCGTGCGCCCGGATCGCTATGTCTTCGGAGTCACCGACGCGACGCACACGCTCGACGGACTCGTCGCGAGCCTCAGGATCAAGCTCGAAGGAACCGAATAGGAGATTGCCGATGACAGCACCCGTTCTCAAGATCCGTGATCTCGCCTACGTCCGGCTCGGCGTGCCGGATCTCGACCTCATGGAGAAGTACCTCGTCGATTTCGGCATGCAGTGCAGTGCGCGCACCGACAGCGCGCTGTTCATGCGCGGAAGCGGCCCGAGTCACCACCTGCACATCAGCGAGAAGTCCGAGCAGGCCGGCCTCAAGGCCTTCGGCTTCCTGGCATCATCGGCTGACGATCTCGAAGCGCTCTCGAGGGTTTCCGGTGCTTCCGGTGTTCACGACATCGACGAGCCCGGCGGCGGCCGCCGCGTGGTGATTCACGATCCATGGGGCACGCGAATCGAACTCGTGCACGGAATCGCGCCCGTCGAGTCGCTACCCGCGCGCCGCGAAGAGCGTCTCAACCTCGGTTCACGCATCGAGCGGCGCGGCAGCGTCACGAGGGTGGGCGAGGGGCCGGCCCTGGTCATGCGACTCGGTCACGGCGGGATCAACGTTGGCGACCCTGACGCGGCCTTCGAGTGGTACCACGCTCATTTCGGCATCCTGCGCAGCGACACGATCGCGATGGGCGACTTCACGTTCGCGCACTTCTGCCGCTGCGACCGCGGCAGTGAGTACACCGATCATCACAGCTTCCTGCTCGCACGCTCGATGGACGGATCGACCAGCCTCAACCACGTTTCCTTCGAGGTCTCGGGCCTTGATGACGTGTGGGTCGGCCATGAATTCCTTGCCGGGCAAGGCTACCGCCACAGCTGGGGCATCGGACGCCACTCGATCGGCAGTCAGATCTTCGACTACTGGCGCGATCCCTGGGGGCAGATCCACGAACACTACACCGACGGCGACCTGCTCGATGCCGCGGTCGAGCACGGCGTGCATTCTCCCGACGAAGGAGACAGTCAGTGGGGACCTTCGATGCCCGCCGACTTCGGCCAGACCATCCCGGGCTGATTCGCCCGGTTCGCGGCCAGCCGGTTCGCACAGCAGCCACGCGCACCGATCTCTTCGCATCGAAGAGTCCCTGCCGGGCCCGGAATTACGGATTCAGACAACAGGAGTTGCCAACATGAAGCTCGCATCGTTTACGTACCAGGGAAAGACCCGCATCGGCGCCGTCGTTGGAGACGAAGTGGCTGACCTTTCGTGCGTGGCCGGACTGCCCGACACCATGCTCGGCCTGCTCGAGGCCGGCGACACCGCAATCGCACACGCGAAAGCGGCCATCGCCGAAGCGCCGCGGCTTGCCCTCGAAGGCGTTCGCCTCGAAGCGCCCATCGCGAGACCGCCCAAGATTCTCGCCATCGGCCTCAACTACCGCGCGCATGCCGAAGAGTGCGGCATGCCGATTCCCGTCGTGCCGATCCTCTTCAACAAGCAGTCCACCTCGGCGGCGGGTCCCTACGACGTGATCCATCGTCCTCGCGAATCGACGCAGCTCGACTACGAAGGCGAGCTCGCGGTGATCATCGGTAAGCGCTGCCGTCGCGTGCCGGCGGCCGACGCGCGTTCGGTGATCGCGGGCTATGCCATCGCCAACGACGTGAGCGTACGCGACTGGCAGATTCGCGTGCCGACCATGACGATGGGCAAGTCCTGGGACACGCACTGCCCGTTCGGACCGTGGATCACCACGAAGGACGAGATTGCCGATCCGCATGCACTCGCGCTCAAGACCCTCGTCAACGGCGAAGTCCGGCAGAACGCCATCACTTCCGACCTGATCTTCAACATCGACCAGATCATCGAGCACCTTTCGACCGCGTTCACGCTCGAAGCCGGCGACGTCATCGTGACGGGCACGCCGAGCGGTGTCGGCCTGTGGATGGATCCGAAGTGCTGGCTCAAGGACGGCGACGTGGTGCGAATCGAGATCGAAGGCCTCGGCGCGATCGAGAATCGCGTGATCGACGAACCGGAAGGGACCGTGCGCTACTGAGCGCCCGCCGTTCCGGGTGTGGGGAGATTGATCGGGCGTCCGGCGGTCAGAGAGTAGCGAGGTTAGCGGGCGTCCGCTGGTGCGGGTACGGCGAGGTTCGTGCTTCCCGGTCGCCGCAACCACAGGAAATAGCCCGGTGGCGTCGCGGGAACCTGCGTGAACAGTCCGCCTCCGGCCGCGACGTGACCTTCCGCGAAACGGCGTGAGGCGGGTCGCGTCAACAGTACGGCGTCGATGCGTGCGCCGAGGCGCTCGATCTCGACGAGCTCGGGCCATACGCCCGAGAAGCGGACGGAAGGACGATCGCAATACCACGCGACGAGCCAGCTCACGTCGCTGGCAACGAGCGCCGCGTCCGGAAGGCTTCCGCTCAACGTGACGAGTTCGGCGGGAGGGCTGCCGCTGATCGATGCAGGCGCGGCGCGCGGAACCGACAGCGCTGCGATCACCACGACCAGCGTCGCCAGCGCGGGCACCAGTGGCCGGAACACGGCCGGAAGCATGCGCAGCAGCGCCACCGCGCCACCTGTCCCGAGCACCAGCAGCAGCGGCGTGAACGACAGGTAAAAGCGCGGCTCGTTATGCATGATCGAGAGCAACAGTGCGCGCGCGACGAAGCCGCCGACCAGGAACATCCAGGCGGTGCGTGCGGCGCGCGAGCGTTCGAGCACCGGTAGGGCGAGCGCAACCGCGGCGGACGCCATCGCGAGCAACCCGCCGAACAAGGTCGCGGCGTGCTGCACGAACCATATCCGCGCGACGTCGAATTTGACCAAGAAGGCCGGCAGGTTCTCGAGCACGTAGCTCCACGCACTCACGGTCCGGGTTGCCATGTAGACATCGCCGGCGACCACTCCGCCGAGCAGGTTGCGATCGACCGACGTCGATCCGAGCACCGTTCCGACGACGACCAGGTTCCTTGCGATCCACAGCCCGGCGGTTGCGGTCAGACCGGCCGTGCACCACATCGCGAGCGGCGTACGCGCGGCGGTGGTGCTGCGCGCAAGCAGCAGCAGGATTGCGATCGGCGTGAGCGCGAGCAGGTCGTAGCGCTGCAGGAACGCGAGACCGAGAGCCGCGCCGAGCGCCATCGCCGCTCTGCGGCGATGGCGCGAGTCCTCCGTTGCGGCCACGAGTGTGAGCGCGACGAGCACGGTGAAGAATCCCGCGCCCGTTTCGAGCAGTCCCGAGCGGCTGTAGTAGAGCTGCGCCGGATCGACAGCCACGGCGACCGCGGCGACGACGCCGGCCAGCGGGCCGAACAGCCGATTGCCGAGCAGGAACATCAGCACGGCGGTCGCTGCGAACATCGCGCCGCACGCGACGAGCAGTCCCCGGTCGTTCACGCCGACCACGGCGAAGGCGGCGGCTTGCTGCAGCGCGATGAGGGGAAAGCGCGTGGTGTTCGGCCACGGCGCAGTGATCGAAATCCCGTGCTCATCGAGGAAGTGCAGCACGTAGGGAAACGTCTGCTGCATGGTGAAGCCCTCGCCGCGATAGAGCTGGCGGGACATCTGCGCGTAGTCGAAAGAATCGACGTCGAAGGTCGGCTCGGCCAGCCCGCCGTGCGCGAGCCAGCTCCAGGCTGCGAAAAGGATGACCGACGTCGCGAGAATCGCCTTGGCCGATCCGCGCGCCGCAGTGCGCTCGCCGAGCAACATGCCCGGCAGCGTCATGGCCGGGGCGCCGGAATGCCGGTCAGCACATCGCGCATGGCCGCACCTTTTCCATCGGGCTTGACGAAGTTCAAACCTGTGCTCGCGAAACGGCTGGGGTCGCTTGGCGCGAACGACGGGAAAGCCAGGGTTGTCACGCCGCAAAGGCTTCGGACAGCGCGTCGAGCACGATGCTGAAGCGGCGCGGTAGGTGGCGGCGACTCGGGTACACGGCGTGGATCGCGATCTCGGCAATCGTGGTACGGGTAAGGATGCGGACGAGCCGGCCCGACGCCAGCGCGTTGCGCAACGTAGTCCGGCGACGCGCACAGGTACACGCTGCTGCGTCCGAGACTGCGCGCCACCAGTGAGGAATCGTCGAACGCGCCCTCGCGCACCGCGAGGTCGAGCTCGTTCTCGAAGAAGTCCAGACGCGCGCCTGTCATCACCACGTCGAATTCGAGTCCTCGATGCTCGGCCGCACGCCGAGGCTCTCCTCGAGACGGGAAATCTGTTTGCTGACCGCTGATGGCGTGAGGCCGACGCGGCGGCCCGCCTCGGTCAGGCTCGCGGCCTCGATCACGTGCACGAGGGTTCGGACGGCGGAGAGAGGATCGCCGGGAACTTGTGACGGCATTTCAACAGTCTAATGAAAAAGCTCGTCTTGTTGAATCGCGGCGCGGCCTGCAGACTGCGACGATCATGAAGACGAGCCCTGCGACGACGGCTTCGGCCGATTCCACCCCTGCCGCCCACCACGTTCCGTTGCCCGTCCGGGCGCTGCGCCGGCTCAAGCCGGTAGTCGCTGCCCTCCTGGCCTCGCCGGTGCACCGGCTGCTCAGCAACGACGTGCTGCTGATGACATGGACGGGGCGCAAGTCGGGGCGACGCTACACGCTGCCGCTTTCTTACGTCGAAGCGGGCGGGAAGCTGGTTCTGTGCACGCGTCCGGAAGGGTCGCAGTGGTGGCGCAACCTGAGAGGCGGCGGCGAAGTCGAACTCCGGCTGCGCGGCCGCAACGTGCGTGCAACGGCCTGCATCCTCGACCCCGCATCGCCGGACGCCCTCGACGGCCTACGCGCCTTCGTCACGCGCAACCCGCGCACGGGCGAGATGCTCTACAACGTAGCCAGGGACGCCGGCGGACCCCGGCGCAGCGATCTCGAAAGGGAAGTGCACCAGTCCGTCGTCGTGCGGCTGGAGCCGGTTCAGGCCTGAAACCTGCGCTGCCGCCCCGCGAAGGCCCCCGGACCCGTTGGCGGGAACCGGTCCGGCGCGGCCGTCCGGTCATTTGAGCCCGGCCTCCCTCGTTGCTATACCCCTCCATTCCGCGGCGCCTGCCGCGGCCCCGAGGACGACATGAAGGCAGCCATTCACCCCGAATACCAAGAGATCGACGTCGTTTGCGCCTGCGGCGCGACGTTCAAGACTCGTTCCACATCGCCCAAGGTCCACGTCGAAATCTGCGCGGACTGCCATCCCTTCTACACGGGAAACCAGAAGATTCTCGACACGGCCGGCCGCGTCGAGCGATTCCGGCTCAAGTACGCCAACGTAAAGTCCGCGGCCAAGTAAGAAAGCCCGCAACGGACTTGCGCCGAGGCGCTGAGCGCCTCTAGAGACCAGGAGGCGCGGCGCCTCCAGCGAACGGGAGACTCGAGAAGAGGGCCGGAGGAAACTTCGGCCCTCTTCGTGTTTGTGACCCCATGCTCGACAAGCTTGCCCAGATCGAACGTCGCTTCGCCGAGATCGAGGCGGAAGTGGCCGACCCGGACATCTACGGGGACCAGGGCCGCTTCGCCAAACTTATGCGCGAGCGTGCCGACCTCGTCGAGATCGTCGAGGTCTACCGCCGTCGTTACGAGACCGACGCTCGCCTCGAAGAAGCCCGCGTGTTGCGCGACGACAGCGACCCCGACATCCGTGAGATGGCCGTCGCCGAAATTCGCGAGCTCGAGCCGGCCGTCGAGGCGCTCGACAGCGAGCTTCGACTGCTGCTGGTTCCCAAGGATCCGCTCGATCAGCGCAATGCTATTTTCGAAATCCGCGCTGGCACCGGCGGCGACGAGGCCGCGCTGTTCGGCGGCGATCTTCTCAAGATGTACCTGCGCTATGCGCAGGAGCACGGCCTCAAGACCGAGATGATGAGCCACAGCGAAGGCGGCAAGGGCGGCGCCAAGGAAGCCATCGTGCTGATCTCCGGCAAGGACGCCTACGGGCTGCTCAAATACGAGGGCGGCGTGCACCGCGTGCAACGCGTGCCGGAAACCGAAACGCAGGGGCGCATCCACACCTCGGCCGTGACCGTCGCGGTGCTGCCCGAGGCCGAAGAAGTCGACGTCAAGATCGAGGACAAGGACGTGCGCGTGGACGTGTACCGTTCGTCGGGACCCGGCGGCCAATCCGTCAACACCACCGACTCGGCCGTGCGCGTCACGCACATCCCCTCGGGCCTCGTCGTGATCTGCCAGGACGAGAAGAGCCAGCACAAGAACAAGGCCAAGGCGCTGAAGGTGCTGCGCTCGCGCCTGTTCGAGATGGAGGAAGCCAAGCAACACGCCGAGATCGATGCGGACCGCCGCGCAATGGTTGGATCCGGCGATCGCTCGGAGCGCATCCGCACCTACAATTTCCCGCAGAACCGCGTCACCGATCACCGCATCAACCTGACACTTCACTCGCTCGATTCGTTCCTGCTCGGCGAGATGGACGGCATGCTCAGCGCGCTGCGCGCCTTCTACCAGGCCGCGGCGCTCAAGGCGGAGGCGCTCGCATGAGTGCGAACGTCAAGGATGCGCCGCGCACGCTGCTCGACTACCTGCAGGTGACGGCCACGTTCCTCGCCGCCAAGGGTATCGACGGCGCGCGCCTCGACGCCGAGCTGCTGCTGGCCGAAACGGTCGGCATGACGCGCACGCAGCTCTACACCAACTTCGAGCAGCCGCTGGCTGAACCCGAAGTCGCGCGTTTTCGTGAACTGGTGCGGCGCCGCGCGGCGCGCGAGCCGGTCGCCTACATCACCGGGCGGCGCGAGTTCTGGTCGCTGGATTTCACGGTCGACCGCCGTGTGCTCGTGCCGCGTCCCGAAACCGAGCTCGTTGTCGAGCTGGCGGTCGATGCGTTGCGCAAGCGCGACGGCGCGGAACTTCGCGTGGCGGATATCGGCACCGGTTCGGGGGCGATCGCGGTGGCCATCGCGAAGGAAATCCCGGCCGCCCGGGTCATGGCCACCGATCGATCCGAAGCCGTACTCGAGATCGCACCGGGCAACGCCGAGCGTCACGGCGTCGCCGATCGCATCGAGTTTCGCCTCGGCGACGGCTGCGCGCCGCTGCTCGGTGCGGGGCCCTTCGACTTGATCGCGTCGAACCCGCCCTACATCCGCAGCGCCGAGATGAAGACGCTGCAGCCCGAGGTTCGCGACTGGGAACCGAAGTGGGCGCTCGAGTCCGGCGCAGACGGCATGGACGTGACCGAACCGCTCGTCGAGCAAGCCTTCGAACTGCTCGCGCCGGGCGGATCGCTACTGGTGGAAGTCGGGACGCAAAGCGCGCTCGTACGCGAGTGTTTCGTGAAGCGCGGCTATGCAAGCGTCACTGTGAAACGCGACCTCGCCGGTCTCGATCGCGTAGTCGTCGGACGTAGGCCGGATTGAGCAAACAGGGCACGTGCGGTGGGCACCGGAAGTCGCGCAACGTACGAATCACGAAGGAAACAGCGACAGGCTGAGCAACGATGGACAAACTTGTTCTCGAAGGTCCGAGCCGCCTCGAAGGCGAAGTCGATGCCGGTGGCGCCAAGAACGCCGCACTGCCGCTGCTGTTCGCGTGCCTGCTGACGGACGAGCCCTGCCACCTGACCAACGTCCCCGACGTGGCGGACATCCGAACCACCGTCAATCTTCTCGAAAGCCTCGGGGCGACGATCCAGCGGCCCGCGCCGGGCGAGCTCGTCGTGCAGTGCGGCGCGATCGAAGGCTTTGAAGCGCCCTACGAGCTCGTGCGCCGCATGCGCGCTTCCTTTCTTACGCTCGGCCCGCTGCTCGCGCGCTTCGGCAGTGCCCACGTTTCGCGGCCGGGAGGCTGCGCGATCGGTTCGCGCCCCGTCGATATCCACCTCGAAGGCATGCGACGCCTCGGCGCCAAGGTCGAGCTCTGGGGCGGCTATGCCGATGCGAAGGCCAAGCGCCTGCGCGGCGGTCACGTGATCTTCACGATGCCGTCGGTGGGTGCGACCGAGAACGTGATGATGGCGGCCGCGCTCGCCGACGGGACCACGCGCATCGAGAACGCGGCGCGCGAACCCGAGATCGTCGATCTTGCCGACGCACTCGTGAAGATGGGCGCGAGGATCCGCGGCGCGGGTTCTTCGGTGATCGAGATCGACGGCGTCAAGAAGCTCGGCGGCATGACGCACGCGGTGATTCCCGACCGCATCGTCGCCGGAACGTTCCTGATCGGCGCGGCGATGACGGGCGGTGACGTCTACGTGCGCGGCGCCCGTGCGGATCACCTTGAGAGCCTGATCGAGCTGCTCATGCAGGCCGGATGCAAGATCGACATCGATGCGCTCGGCGTGCGTGCGCGCATGACGCAAAGGCCGAAGCCCGTCAGCGTCGTAACCGCTCCGTTCCCGGGCTTTCCCACGGACCTGCAGGCGCAGTGGACGGCGCTGCTCTGCCTCGCGGACGGAAGTTCGGGCGTGCAGGAACGCATCTTCGAGAACCGCTTCATGCACGTGGGCGAGCTCGTGCGAATGGGCGCCGACCTTCACGTGCTGCCCGGCGGTCACGCGGTGATTCGTGGCGTCGAACGGCTTTCGGGTGCCCCGGTGATGGCCACCGACCTGCGGGCAAGCGTGTGCCTGGTGCTGGCCGGAGCCGCAGCCGAAGGACGAACGGAAGTCCTGCGCATCTACCACCTCGATCGCGGCTACGAGCACATCGATGCGAAGCTCGCCGCGCTCGGCGCCAACGTAAAGCGAGAGCCGATGGGAGCGCGCGTATGAAGGCCGAGGAGATTGCCAAGAAGACTGCCAAGGCGATTGCTAAGGAGACTGTGACGAAGACTGCCAAAAAGACTGCCAAGGAGACTGTGACGAAGTCGAGCCCGCTGCACACCGCCACGGGCGCGACGACGCGGCTCATACCGCTCGTGGACGGCTCGCGCGCGGCCGCCCAGCAGCTCGCCATGCTTGCCGCGCGCGGCCAAGGGCCGGCCGGCGTCGAAGAGGCCGTGCGTCGCATCCTCGCGGCCGTCCGCAAGGACGGCGACGCGGCCGTTGCGCGCTTCACTAAGCAGTTCGACGGGGTGACGCTTTCCGCGTCGTCATTCGAAGTTCCGGCAAAGGAGATCGCCGCCGCTCGTCGTCGCACGCCGAAGAAGCTCATGGCTGCGCTCGAAGCGGCCCACGACCGCATCCAGGCCTTCCACGCACTGGAACGCGAGCGCAGCTTCGAGAAGCGGGAGCCCGGCATTCGCACCGGCATGCGCCTGACGCCGCTCGCGCGCGCGGGCGTCTACGTCCCGGGCGGCAAGGCCGCGTATCCGTCGAGCGTGCTCATGAACATCGTGCCGGCCAAGGTTGCCGGCGTCGGCGAGATCACGGTGGTCACGCCTCCGTCGCGAGACGGCATCCGCGACGCCGTGCTTGCCGCGGCGTCGATCGCCGGCGCGACGCGCGTGCTGCGCATCGGCGGCGCCCAGGCGGTCGGCGCGCTTGCGTATGGCACAAAAACGGTCGCGCGCGTCGACAAGATCGTCGGTCCCGGCAACATCTTCGTGGCCACTGCCAAGCGCCTCGTGTTCGGCGAGGTGGACATCGACATGGTGGCGGGCCCCAGCGAAGTACTGATCGTGGCGGACGACTCGGCCGATCCGGAATGGGTGGCGGCCGACATGCTCGCGCAGGCCGAGCACGACGAGCTGGCCGCATCGATCTGCATCACCACCAGCCGCGAGCACGCGGCTGCGGTTGCCGCAGCAGTCGAACGCCAGTGCGCCGAGCTTTCGCGCGCGTCCATCGCGGCGCGCTCCCTCGAGCGTTTCGGGACCATCCTCGTGGTCGACAGTCTCGAGCGCGCCTGCGAGCTCGCCGACGAGATCGCGCCCGAGCACCTCGAAGTGTTCACGAAGTCGCCCCGCCGGCTGCTGCCGTTGCTGAACAACGCGGGCGCCATCTTCCTCGGCGCGATGACGACCGAGTCGATCGGCGACTACGCGGCAGGTCCCAACCACGTGCTGCCGACCGGCGGAGCTGCGCGTTTCGCGTCGCCGCTCGGCGTCTATGACTTCGTGAAGCGAACCAGTATCATCGAGCTGGACCGCAGCGGTTTCGACCGTCTCGCCCCGATCGTCACCGAGCTGGCGACGGCCGAAGGTCTCGAAGCCCACGCTTTGGCGGTCACCCGCAGGATGGCGCGCACGCCGGTGCGCAAAACATTGAGAAAGACGAAGAGCTGAGCCGCGGCGACGCGCCGACGAGAGGAACAACGTGGCTACCAGAAAGAAGACGGGCAGAAAGACGGCAGGCAAGAGCGCGGCGGCGGCAAGCGAGTCGACGGGCGCGCCGAAGCGCAAGTCGGCGTCGAAACGTCCGCAGGCGCCCAAGCGTGCTTCGACGGGACGCCGTCGCAAGGGTGCAGGAACCGAAGTCGTTGCGGGCGAGGCTCGCCGCGCGGAAGTATTGCGCGAAACCAGCGAGACGAGAATCTCGGTGTGTGTCGCGATCGAAGAGCCCGGCTATTCGGTTGCGACCGGGGTCCCGTTCCTCGACCACATGCTCGAGGCGCTTTCGCGTCACTCGAATATCGGGCTCACGGTCGAAGCTTCGGGCGACACGCACATCGACGATCACCACACGGTTGAAGACGTGGGGCTCGCCGTCGGCGAGGCGCTGCGTCGCGCGCTCGGGGAGAAGGCAGGCATCTACCGCTTCGGTCACTTCGAGGCGCCGCTCGACGAAGCGCTCGTCGCGGTGACGGTGGACCTGAGCGGCCGGCCTTACCTCGTCTACAACGTGGGCTCAAGCCCCAGCGCGTCGGAACGTTCGACGTGGGACTGGTCGAGGACTTTTTCCAGGCGCTCATGACGTCGGCGGGCATGACCCTGCACATCAACGTGCGCTACGGTCGCAATCCGCACCACATCATCGAGGCGACGTTCAAGGCGTTCGCCAAGGCGCTGCGGATGGCGTGCGCGTTCGATTCGAAGACGGCCGGGGTCCCTTCCACG
>Ga0163144_10013409_pt1 | contig 17114 bp, 12 predicted proteins | sample OliLak19BULKMAT1_FD_123175 | JGI IMG/M metagenome (GOLD analysis project Ga0163144, IMG submission 123175) | Freshwater microbial mat bacterial communities from Lake Vanda, McMurdo Dry Valleys, Antarctica - Oligotrophic Lake LV.19.BULKMAT1 | ecosystem: Environmental > Aquatic > Freshwater >... | reverse complement strand
CACCAGCAATCGGGCGCCGATCGTCGCAATCTGCGTCGTCGCGACGTAGTGCCTGTCAATTCCGAGGAAATTAACTTCACCTGTCGTGACTCCCGGCCCGGTCAGGTCCCGTAACCTCGTTGATGCGCCCGCGCCGTCCGCGTGAAGCATATTGTCACCGACACGGACGTTGCGCAGTCCCGGATCCTTTCGCATGTCGGGATGGCAAAGCAGGTCACCGGATTGATCGATCAGGCAGGCAAATCCACCGGCTGGCATGTGCAGGCTTTCGATCACGGATTGCGCGATTTCCCAGTCCTTGGAAAGGTATTCCACCTTGTTCGGAATCAATGTCGCCATCCGCTGGCTGACGGCTTCGGCGGTGGCGCGGTTGCTGTTGACGATCTGGTCGCGGAACTTGTCTGCGACGCGCGCCCGGACGCCGCGAAAAAGCAACGTCATGCCAGTCGCCAGGATCAGGGTCTGAACGACCAGCGCGACCCAGATGGTGCGCCGGCGCGAGTCGCGCGTCTGCCGCGCGCCGGCCCCGACACCCGCAGGAGTTGCGCCGCTGCCGACATGAATGGGGGTGGTCATAGTCTCAAGGGCTATCGGAACAAACTTACGTAAACTTAAAGTCGCATGAAGCGAGGAAGCAGGATCGGGCCGCCGTTCAAAGAATCCAATCGATGAAACAATTGTGTCAAGTCATATCCGACGTCAGGCCGGAGTCGATGTCGGTGGGTTAAAGCATCCCCTCACTAAATCTGACCCCGTCTGACTTTTGTGGCCGCAGGCATTGGCGTTGAAGATCGATTACACTCGTCGGCCAACATGAGTCGTTCGAAGCGTGTAGTCGTGACAGGCGGGAGCGGGCGGATCGGGTCTGCGGTCGTGCGTGCGCTCGCGGCGCGGGGGCATCAGGTGGTCAATGTCGATCGTCGGCCGGGCGTCGATCCGCCTGTCGGCGTCCGATTTGTTTATGCAGACCTTCGTCAACGATTTCAATACCAACAGGCGTTTGAGGGGGCCGATCTGATCGCGCATCTGGGTGAAATTCCGCACCCGATCGGTTCGATTCCCCGCGACGAGTTGTTCGCGACCAACACCCTGATCGGCTCGGGCGTTCTGCAAGCTGCTGCGGATTTACGCATTCCGCGCGTGATTTATACGAGCACGTGTCAGGTGTACGGGCACTGGGGGCCGGATTTTCTGCGTCACGCGCCCACTCGGTTCCCGATGGACGAGTCCGAACCGCTCAAGCCGACGAATCAATATTCACTGAGCAAAGTCGCCAACGAGTCGTATGCCGCATTCGTCGCGCACGAGTCCGGGACGGCGGTGACCATTTTTCGACCACCGTGGGTGCTCGCGACCGAGGATTTGATTTCGTGGCGACCCAAATTCTGGACGCGCGACGACCGGCCACGAGAAGGTTTTGCCAGCTACGTTCACGTCGACGACCTCGCCCGCGCCTACGTGCTGGCGACCGAAAGCGAAACCCTTCCGGCAGGATGCGACGCCTATCACTTCACCGCCAACGACGTAGTCAGTGGGCTGCCGACGCGCGAGCGAATGAAACAGTATCCAGAGACGTACCCGAAGCCGCCGACCGATTGGCCGGATTATCAGTCGCTGGTGTCCTGCGAAAAGGCCCGCCGGGACTTGGGATGGGAACCGACGTTCAGCATCCGCAGCTACTTCCGCGCGACGTTCGGCCATGATTTCGGGGAACCGGTGCCCGATGCGGCCAAGGCCTAGGCCGCGTCCACTTCGAACTCCACGCCGGTACGCTCGGCCTTTCGCGCGGCGGCCTTCCGGATGCGACGGGTGCGACCGACAGTCTGCTGGTCGACGCTCGCCCGGCGCGACGGATGTTCGTTCGCGACGAGCACTGCGTCGGCGGCGTCCTGGGCGTAGAGGTCGGCGCCGATCTCTTCGCTGAGCCCTTCGGCACGTCGATAGATTCCGCCGCAGCACATGATCTGCATGTCCGGGCAACTGTTGACGTCACGCAGGTAGTCGATGAGCTTGCGGACCGCCGGTACGCCGGTGGGGAGGGTGGCGTACATGACGGTAACGTCCGGGCGCTCGTCGCCAATGAGCTTGAGCACTTCATCCTCGGGCACGCCTCCGCCGGCGAAGCGTACGGTCCAGCCTTCTGCTTCGAAGAGGTCGGCGCAAATCTGCCCGCCCAGCTCTTCGGGCTCGTCGTGACCACAGAAAATCAGAACTTTACGACCGTTGTCCGCCTTACGTTCGAGCTTGGCGGTCAGTTGATCCGTCAGCGCCCGGTTCAGTCGCGTTGCGAGGTTCAGTTTGGTTTTGTTGATCCGGTCTTCACGGTAGAGGGACTGGAGTAGGTCCATGGTCGGGTACACGAGTTTGGTAAGAAGCTCGTAAGCGCTCACGCCGCACCCGAGTGCCCCGTCGATCAGTTCCCGACACGCGGTGCGGTCACCGGCGAGAAGCGGTTCGAGGTAGGACTTGGACAGATTGGACTGACCGAGGGAGGGGGTAAAGCTCATGGACGCACTCCTGCTTGTTGGCCGAGCCCACGATCCGTCGTAAGCCCGGCCACAGGTGTTGAAAGAGGCGTCCTTGCCTCACTTTTCTAGTCAGTTTTGAATGTTAATTTGGGTAATTAACAACACCCATTCTATCGTCTAAAGTCGATTTTATACTTTATCTATTTTAACATGTGCTCAAGTAATTTAATTTAAGTAATTGTAAAAAATAGAGTTAGGGAAATATCAAAAATGTTAAAATGGAGAATTGAGAAAATAGGTGATTTGAGAAAATGTTAGGGACGAACTTTGAACGAGCTAGTTTTGAACGAATTTACCACCGACGACCAAGGTCGCCCGATGTGTGCTGTGTAGAGACGTAGAAATAGGCATTTCTTCTGAACAGCCGGCGTCAATTGGGGACGAAGGCCTCTAAATTGCATGAGAGGGCGGTATGCGAACCCTAACACTTGCAGCCTTGGTTTTCATCGGATCAACGGCTCCGACATTCGCCCAATCCGCGACCCAGCCTGCGACGCCCGTCTCTCAGGAAGAGGTGAATAAAGCAATGGATCGCTTGGAACAACGCCGAGCCGCCCGTGCCGTTGACGCGCCCACTGCTAAATCGACCACTGCACCGATGACTCGAGATGTCGGAACGATCCCTCAAGACCCGGCCGCCATGCGCGACGAAATTCTGCGCTTGCGTCGGCAGTTGACGGCATTGCGTCAGCAGAACAACGACATGATGGGCCAACTTGTCGCCCTTCAACCGACCCGGACGGATCTGCTGCAGTTGCAGCAACAGGCCAAACTGGATGCCGAGCGCGAACGCTCGGAGAACGAACGTCTCGACGCCGCCTACGATCGTGGCCGACTGACCGATGACCGCGGGCGCGACGTCCACGACCCGCGCTATGACGGTGACAACAGGAACGGAAACCGCGACGTCATTCTGGTTCAGCCAAACCCCGATAAACTTCCCGCCCCGACCAATCCGGCTCCGACGCCCGCGCCCCAACCCGCGCCGGCACCGTCACCGGTCAAAAAAGGTGACGCCGGGGGTGAAATGAAAGGCGGTCCGGTTCGCGCGGGTGAAACGAAAAACAAATGATTTCATCGTCAATCAACTTAGACGTGACACGGCCTACTTTCGTCACCTCGTCGTGCGGCCGCTTTGTGTCGCACAGTCGACGCAGCGAATATTCATCCTCTTCGTAAGCCTTGCATGGCGTAGGCAAAGCGGCGCTGAACACGTTTCGCACTGCTACGCCGTGCGACGGCGACACGTCGAGCAGGAAAGTGTCCGCGCCTCGGTCAACCCGACCAACAGTCGGTTCATCGCCGGCCAGACGGTCTCGAAGATCGTCCGCTTCCACCAGAACGTGCTCACGACGAAAAACAGGAGTGACGCGTAACTGAACACACGGTTGATCGGATGATCCAGCCCCATGCGTGGCCGGTACATCACCTCGTCGCGTGACACCGGCCAAGTCCGGCGCGAGGGCACTGAAACAGACCAGCGCCCGAAACCCACGGTCCGCCCCCCTAAACCAGATTCCCCATCAACCAACCGACCGCGAGGTGGGATTCGAGTTGCATTCAGCAAAGACAACGTCCAGCCGCCGAAAAGTTGCGTGTAGTCAAAACCCCTCGTCTTTCATGCTCACGCCGAAGCGCGCAGCGGGCGAATCTTTCGAACTACCTTCGCGTCGACCTGACTGAGTTCCCAGTTGGCCTGAAGATTCATCCAAAGCGTGGCCGACGTGCCAAACGCCTTTCCGAGCAGAGCCGCCATTTGCGCCGAGATGCCTCGCCGTCGCCGACAGATTTCATTGATTCGCGCGACGTCCGTGCGGAGATGCGCCGCCAATGCCAACTGTGTCACACCCCTTTCGTCCAGCATCTCCTGGAGAATGTCACCCGGATGCACCGCAATCTGAAAATCGGCGTCGAAACTTTTCATGAGCCTCTCCTTCAGTGGTAGTCGCCGATCTGAACATCACTCGCGTCAGGTGCTTTCCAAAGAAAGCAGATGCGATATTGCTCATTGACACGAATCGCGTACTGCCCGATGCGATCCTGAGTCAAGGCGTGCAAATTAAGCCCGGCACGAGACCGGAGGTCGTCCAACGAACTGCCAGCCGACAAAAATGCCAAACGTCTTCTGGCGACCTCATGAAGCCCGATCGGCAACACTCTACGCGCCGCCTTGGAGTTGATTCCGCGAGCAACGTCAAGGCTGCCGCGATCGCGATAACTCAGAATCGCCATTGAGGCACTTTAACGCATACCACTATAGGAACAAGTGCTCGCAGATGCCGTCCGCTTGAAACTCCCTACAACACATCCGCCCGGTTGCGCCAAGCCGGGAAACCTCCGCCGCGTTCTTCTTTAGGTTCTGTGGGGAACATTGCGGTGACGTCAGCGCGTTCGGACTCGCTCAGGAAATTGTCGAAATCTTTCAGATTCTCCCCCAATTGCGACGTGCGGTTGATCCCGACGACCACGCTGCTGACGGCGGGGTGCGACGCGACCCACGCATTCGCGAGCGCCGTCGCGGTGGTGTTCCGCGTCGTCGCCAAACCGCGCAGCGCGCGAATCTCCCTTACGGCCTTCATATCAATTTCGACCGAATATCGCACGATCAAAGCATCGGATCGGATTTTAACTGAGAGACCGGGATCGATTTTCGTCGTGGCGACTTAATACGTCGTTCGGCCGCGGCAAGGTCGGCGGCGTCTTGCTTGGCCTGACGCCGTTGGTCGCGCAGGCTTGCACAAAGCGTCTGGTATTCCTTCTCAGGAACCACGCGGAACTTTCGACCGACAATTTGTAGCGACGGCGCGGGCATTTCACACCTCTGATTCACGGCACTCTACGCCACGGTCACGCCAAAGCCGAGCATCCGGCGACCGTCCGAATGAGGTCCCGCGGCGAGAAAAGGTCCATTCTCATCGAGCACTGACAACATGCCTAGAATTGATGCCGAAAGAGTTCAACAACGGAGCTTGTCATGAGTCAGACTTTTCAGTTCGTTCAAAATGATTCGGAGCTAAACCTCGCAACGGTCGACGGGGCAAGGGCCTCCACGCAAGCCGCTGACGACGGCCAATTGCTCGACGCATACTCGTCGGCGGTGACCCGCGCCGCGGCGCGGGTCAGCCCGGCGGTGGTCCATATCGAGGTCCGGGGCGAGGTGAAAACGCAGCGCGGCGTCGTGCCGAACGCGCCACGCGGGTCGGGCAGCGGGTTCGTGTTCACGCCCGACGGGTTCGTGCTGACCAACAGTCACGTCGTGAGCGGCGCGACTGAAATTTACGCCGCGTTGCCCGACGGTCGGCGCTTCCGCGCGGAACTGGTCGGCGACGACCCGGAGACCGACCTGGCCGTCATCAGAATTGATCCCGGCGAGACCGGCCCGCTCACGCCGGCGGTGCTCGGTGAAAGCTCGAACATCGTCGTCGGGCAGCTCGCAATCGCCATCGGCAACCCGTACGGCTTTGCGTACACGGTGACCGCAGGCGTGGTCAGCGCGCTCGCGCGCAGTTTTCGCAGCAAGAGCGGGCGATTGATCGACAACATCATCCAGACCGACGCCGCGCTCAACCCCGGTAACAGCGGCGGGCCGCTGGTGAACAGCCGCGGAGAAGTGATCGGCGTGAACACCGCCGTCATCCTGCCCGCGCAGGGAATTTGTTTCGCCATTCCCAGTTCGACCGCGTCTTTCGTCGCGGGCAAGTTGATCCAGAGCGGCAGGATCAAGCGCAGCTACGTCGGCCTCGGAGGGCAAAACGTTCCGCTGCACCGGCGACTCGTGCGCTTCCACGGGCTGACCGCAGAGAGCGGCGTGCTGGTGCTGACCGTCGAACCCGACAGCCCCGCCGACCGCGCGGGCGTTGTACAACATGACCTGCTCGTTACGTTCGACGGCAGGGCGATTGCCAACATCGACGACCTCCAACGCCACCTGACCGAAGACCGCGTCGGCGTCACGACGCGCCTCACCGTCCTGCGCGGCACGGAAAAGCTCACGCTCACGATCGTGCCCGCAGAATCAGGCGTAGCCAACTAGGAGGATCGAAGAGCCGCGGAGGAGCAAAGGCGCGGAGGACTCGCGGAGGTTCATGCTTTTGTTTACCGAGATGGGAAAGCGCGACTGCTAAAGTGACACCTCCGCGAGTCCTCCGCGCCTTCGCTCCTTCGTGGCTCTGCCTCTGGCGATGGAAAGGGCCAGGTTTTTCGTTCGTCCCATGACACGCAAGACCGCTGACGATACGATTCTGTTCAATGGACGGAGAGCATATTGATCTTCAGTCGCCGCGCGGGCGCAAGCAGGTGCCGATCGGGGCGGGGCCGATGACGGTCGGGCGGAACTTCACGAACCTGATCGTCGTCGAAGACGACATGGCCAGTCGGTTTCATTGCGTCATCGAAAAGATTCCCGAAGGCTTCCGCGTGCGGGACCTGGATTCTCGGAACGGGACGAAGGTTAACGGACAAGCGATCAAGGCAAAACTCATCTCCGCCGGCGACATGGTGCAGATCGGAAAGACGACGCTCACGCTCGTCGTCCCCGCGGCGAAGGGTTCGAAGCCGCCTTCGAAGCCCGCCCGACCCGCGCCGGCTCCGGTGCCCGTTGCCGAGCCGGAGCCGGTGGAAGAGGAGTTTGATTTCATCGCCGACGAGGTCGTGGAGGATGCCGGGCCGGACGAGATTCCGTTGGAGGACCTGGAAGACGCCGTCAGTTCCGCGCCCGAGATTTACGACGACGCGCCGATCGAAACCGACGATGTCGAAGCCTTCGCCGACGACGTGCAAGTGCCGCTGGGCGATTACGAGCAGGCGTTGTTGCGACTCGCCGACTCGTTACCGAACAAGCCGTTCGACGCCGACGACATCACGCTGGTCAACGCGCGCGGCACGGTCGCGCACGCGGGGCGTGGGATGCAGCAACCGGGCAAGAAAAAATCCGAATCCGTCGGCGAGACCGTCGGCCTGTGGCGACTGATTTTGCTGATCTGTTTCCGCTCGCGCGCCAGCGACATTCACGTCGAGCCGCGCAACGAAGACACGCAGGTGCGTTGCCGCGTCGACGGGACGATGGTCGACGTCGTCGTCATGCCCAAGGACGTCGGGGTGAAACTAACGTCGCTGGTCAAAATCCTGTCCGACATCGATATCGCTCAGCGCAACACGATCCAGGAAGGTCACTTTACGTCGAAGGTCCCCGAGGCCGGTCAGATGCGCCGTGTCGACTACCGCGTCAGCTTCGCGCCGGCGATGTTCGGGCAGAAACTGGTCGTCCGAATTTTCGACACCGCCAGCGCGCCATTGCATCTGGAACAGTTGAAACTGCCCGAATGGATGCACGACGAAGTGCGACGTGCCATCGAAGGCGACAGCGGGATGATACTGGTCTGCGGGCCGACCGGCTCGGGCAAGACGACCACGCTCTACTCGCTCCTGCGCGACATCGACGCCGGCGAGCGCAACGTACTGACGATCGAAGACCCTATCGAAGTCCAGCTCGAACGCATCACCCAAATCCCCGTCAAGGACGACCAAGGCAACACGTTCAGCGCGCTCTTGCGCAGCGTCCTGCGCCAGGACCCCGACGCGATCATGGTCGGTGAAATTCGCGACGCCGAGACCGCTCACATTGCGATGCAGGCGGCGATGACCGGGCACTTGGTCTTTTCCACCGTCCACGCCCGTGACACCGTCGGCACGGTCTTCCGTCTGCTCGACCTCGGCGTCGAGCCGTACCTCGTCGCGCAAGGCCTTCACATCGTTATCGCCCAGCGCCTGGTGCGCCAGCTATGCCCGTTTTGCAAAAAGGGCGTGCGCGTTACGCAACAACAGCTCGACCGCATGGGCCCGGCCGGTCAGGGCGCGACCAAAATTTTTGAAAAGGCCGGCTGCGCACGATGCCTCCGAACGGGCTTTGCCGGTCGAGTCGGCGTGTACGAGCTTTTGTCGATCTCCGAAAAGCTACGCGACGTGCTGATGAAGACACCTAACATAAACGACATCCAAAACGCCGTCGCGGGAACGAAGTTCGTGAAGCTCTCGCAAAGCGGCTATCAACTCGTCGCCAAGGGCGTGGCGTCGTTCGAGGAAATCGATCGGGCCGTAGGATGAAGAATGGGTGATAGCTCTTTTCCGGAAAAGTTGCGCCCGATCGTAGAACCATATTTGATGCCCAGTAAGCGGCGGCGGTTGGGAAGGGAGTGCGACCGCGTAGGGGGCATGGTCGTCCGTTCGCGCGTACGGGGGCGTTGTGCTATAACCTTCCCCGATGTCTGACCCGAAGCCGCTCGACGACGCCGCGCCCACAGAGCCTCCGAAGGGGTCGCTGGCGATCATTTTTTTGATCGTCTTCACCGACTTGATGGGGTTCGGGGTCATCATCCCGCTTCTACCGTTCTACGCGAGAGAGTTTGCGGCGTCGAACGTACAGGTGACGCTGCTATTCAGCGTCTATTCGGTATGCCAGCTCGTGGCGTCGCCGGTGCTGGGGATGTTGAGCGACCGGTACGGACGCCGGCCGATCCTGGTGCTGTCGCAGGCGGGGTCGGCGGTGGGTTACGTCGTGCTCGCGATGGCGACGGTGGGGCAATGGGAACGGCCGGAGGTGGGGCTGGCGCTGGTGTTCCTGTCACGGGTCATTGACGGGATCAGTGGTGGGAACATCTCTACGGCACAGGCGTACATTTCCGACGTCACCACGCCCGCGAACCGCGCCAAGGGGATGGGGCTGCTCGGCGCGGCGTTCGGGATCGGGTTTGCCGTCGGCCCGGCGCTCGGTGGGTTGCTCGGCCATTTCGACGTCTCCTACCCCGCGTACGCGGCGGCGATCTTTTGCTCGGTCGCGGCGCTGCTTACGTACTTCAAGCTACCCGAGTCGCGCTGGCTCCGGACCGGCGGGGTCAAGCCGAAAGGCGAGAAATATGAATCCGCTGTCGAAGCGAAGATGTGGTTTCATCCGGCGCAATTCAAGCCGGTACTGGAGAACGCGGCGCTCGTCCAGCTTCAATGCATCTGGTTTCTGAGCATGTCCGCGTTCGTGATGCTCGAAGCGGTATTCGCGATTTACCTCGCCGACCGGTTCGGGTACGGGCCTGTGCAAGTAGGGTGGTTTTTCGCGTACGTGGGCCTCGTCATCACGATCGTGCAAGGCGGGTTGATCGGCAGACTCACCAAAGTCTTCGGGGAATGGCCGCTCACGATCGTCGGACCGCTCCTCGTCACTGTCGCGATGTTCGGCTACGCGCAGCTCGACCGGAACGTCGCGTGGGTGGGCGTTGCGTTCCTGCTGCTCTGCGGCACGCTCAACGCGGCGGGGCGCAGCCTGCAAACACCGACGCTATCATCACTGGTCAGCAAATTCGCCCCGCAGCAGCTACAAGGCGTGACGTTCGGCCTGTACCACGGCCTGGGCAGTCTCGCGCGCGTCGTCGGACCAGTCGCCGCGGGCTACCTGTACGAACGACACCACACCGCGCCGTTCATGGTCGCGGGCATAATCACGCTGGTCGTCGCGGCGTGGACCGTGGGGCTTAAGTTTCAGGTCGGGCCCGTCGCACGCGAAACTCCCGTCGTCCAGAATTAGCGTCTTTTTCACCGGCCGCCGCCTTTTCGAGATGTCTCGCGTACGTTGGAATTTCCAACACACCCGTCCTCATCGACCAAATTCAAGGCGCCGAGTTTTATGATGCGTATCACACTCCATCACGCTTCATATCGCTTGATTGAGTGTGGAACGCCTCACCGGTGCTGGCCGAGCATCCAAGTGTAGAGGTCGGGGTCGGCGTACGTTTTGGTCCACGCGTCGTGGGCAAAAACGGGATATCGTGTGAGTTTGGCGCGACCGCCTTTTTTGTTGATCGCGTCCACCATGGTGGTGCTGTTGGCGGAGAAGACGATTGGGTCGCCGGTGCAGTGGAAGGCCCAGATTGGAAGGGTCGTTAACTGATCGACGGTGTCGGGCGCGCTCCATGCACTCACGGGAACCAGGGCGGAAAAGCGCGAGGCATGGGCGGCGCCGACGCGCCACACGCCCTCTCCGCCGGTGCTCATGCCGGTGAGAACGACGCGGGTCGGGTCGACGTTGTATTTGGTGAGGGTCTGGTCCATCGCCGCGAGCAGGGTGCGCGTGGTCGTGTCGTCGGCGCGCCAGCGTCCGGGTGATTGGACGAAGAGTACGACGAACGGAAACGAATCTGCCTGCCTCGCGATCGCCGGACCCAGACCGACGGTAAGGTGCTTTCGGTTGTCGGTTCCTGACTCGCCGTAGCCGTTGAGGAATACGATCATCGGCGGGCGCTGCGTCGGCGTGAGTCGGTAAGGCACGAAGACGACAAACCGCTTTTCCCCGGCGGGTGTTACCACGGTTGTGTCGACGAACCCCGCGCCCGGCGGGGCGGGGGTGTCTAGTTCCGGAAACTTCACGCCGCGCGGGACGCACCCGAGCAGGCACGTCGCCAGCACGATTGATATCAAGGTCCGCATCGGTTCGTCCTCAAACGCGTTCGAGTTCAGCCGGTCCTATTTTAGTCTTCCAGTGTGGTCGACGAGTCGCCGATGTACAGAAGGATGCACGCCGACGAATCCGACGAGAGGCCGGACAAAAGCACCGAAGTCGCACCTGAAAACCGCGACGTTATCAGACCCGTTCTGGACGTGCGGTCCCTCGTCTGTCATGCACATCTCGCGATGGCGATCCGGTGTCTGGCCTCGTTTGCCCGGTGTTACGCCGAAGCCCACACGCTGACCGTCCACGACGACGGATCTCTGACCGAACGCGATTGCGACCTGTTGCGTGAGAAGCTCCACGGCGTGCGAATTGTGTCCCGCGCTCAGGCGGACGAACTGATTTGGCCACGTCTCAAGAATCATCCTCAGTGCGAGGCCTTTCGACGCGACGTCGTGTTCGGCCCGAAGCTGATCGATATTCCGCTCCTTTGCCCCGGCGGATATGCGTACGTGGATCACGACATTCTCTTCCAACGACGCTTTACCGGCTTTGAGGCCGACGCCCCGATCGTGTACATGCTGGACGTACACGAGGCATACTCGCTGACGTTCCGTCAGCGTTACCTGGAGCGCCCACGCCTACGCCTGCCCGACCGTGTGAATGCGGGGTTGATGTACGTCGACGGCGGGGCGTTTGACCTCGACTGCATCGAATGGTTCCTCGGATTGCATCCGTATCATTCCCAGCCATTCCTCGTCGAGCAGACCGCCTGGGCGGCAATGTGTGCGCGCCTTGACGCACGATACTGGAACCCCGCGCAGGTGAACTTTCCCACTCAAACCGCAGGCGACCAAGACCGCGTGGCCCTGCACTTCATCACGCCCCTTCGCGGGGCACTGGCGACGACGCAAGACACGCACCCGAACGCCACCGAGCCGCCACGACGACTGACGACCCTGCCGGCGACGTACACGTCACTGCCCGGGGCGTTGTTCCGAAGGACGATCGAGCGCGCGCGGGCCGGGTGACGTTTCGCAAAGACAAGCGCCAGAACTCGGATTCGTCACCGCAGAGACGCAGAGAACGCAGAGAAGATAGGAGAGGGAAAAGAATTGCAGTCAGAGTTTAAATCGTTCGGTTGCGTGTAGACTATTGTCGAAAAAATACATTTTGATCTCTCATTTTTCTTTGCGATCTTCGCGTCTCGGCGGTGAATCGTGAATCGCGAATTGTTCGGACTGGCCAGCAACGCCGTTGCAAAAAAAATTCGGACGGACCGTTTCCACGATCCGTCCGACCTCGTTCTGCTGACTGTAGGTCCAAGGGCTTAGGCGCCGACCATCATGGCGTCACGGAGCTTGCGGAGCGCTTCGTGTTCGATCTGACGCACGCGTTCGCGGGTCAGGCCGATGCGTTCGCCGATCTCTTTGAGGGTCATGGGGTCGTCCCCGTTCAGGCCGTATCGGAGCTTGAGGATGTTCGCCTCGCGTTGGCCGATGTCGTCGAGCAATTCCTTCAATTGACGGATCTCATCGACGTCGCGAACGTGCTCGTCGGGCGTCTTGCTGTGCGTGTCGGCGACAAGTTCGTTGATCGTCAGTTCCCCGTCACTGCTCCCCGATTGCGTCGGGCTGTGGTACGCCTTCACGGCCTTCCGAATGATCCGGAGCTTCCGCGGGGACATCTTTAGGTTGTCGCTCAGCTCATCGATCGTCGGGATGCGTCCGAGATCGTCTTCAAGCACGCGCATCGCGTACTTAAGCTTGGACATCATCTCGATCATGTACGCGGGGATGTGGATCGGCTGGACGCTGTTGATCAGGGCGCGTTTGATGGACTGCTTGATCCACCACGAGGCGTACGTCGAGAACCGACAGCCGTTCTCGGGGTCGAACCCTTCGACGGCCTTGAGCAGGCCGATGTTTCCCTCTTCGATCAGGTCGGGCAGACTCAGGCCGCGCCCGACGTAATTTTTTGCGATGTTGACCACCAGACGCAAATTAGAACGCACCATGCGTTCCCGCGCCGCGGGGTCGTTGTCCTTGATGATTTTGCGACCGAGATCCTTCTCTTCGTCGGCGGTCAACAGTTTCGACTCGTTGATCTGCTTCAGATAGATCTGCAACCCGGATTGGACGGCGACTGATGCCATAGATGCGTTGTCCGAAGTTGATCAGGTCGACGTGTCCGAGCGATTCATGACGCCCGACATGATCGTCGCACCAGCACTACAATTACTTCGTCGAATACCGGGCCGGTGTTCGTCCGAAAACACGATTTTCGATAACTCGGGCGACTACGCCCAATTCACTATCGACGACGCCACGATACGACTGAACATAGATGGACGGAACGGAAAAGTGACCCACTGACGGTAGCCAACCGGTCTGGGGTATGTGGTCGATTGTCGCAGCGTGTTTTCGAAACGTCAAGTCAAATTCGTATTTTGTTTTGAATTGACCGAAAATGTTAAGAAGAAAATAATTGTATTCACCAAATCTTAATAATATGAAGTCTGTGTGTTCCTTTCCGTTGAATGACTTAGCCGATAACGCGTTGCGGATGAGCCGCTTAAGCTGAACGAAGTGACCCGAAAACGGAGCCATGTAAGAATGTAAAACGGGGCCGGTCGTGGTACGACCGGCCCCGTGAAGTCTATTATTGCCAAGTTGCGACAACTTTGCGGGTCGCAACTGTTATGCCGGTCGGGAAGCCAAGTGAGGCGTCCCTGATGCTCGCCGGGATTACTCGTCGAGCTTGAGGTCGCCAAGGCCCGAGCTTTGCTCGACACCTTCCAACCCGCCGCGCAGACCACGCTTGGTGGCCCGTTCGGTCCGGGCTTCTTCGCGCTTCTCTTCGGCTTCGGCCCACTGGGCGCGCTTCAGAGACAGGCCTATTTTCCGCTCGTCGATGTCGACGCGCAGAATCTTGACGTCCAGTTCCTGGCCGACCTTGAGCTGGTCTTCCGGCTTCTCCACCTTCTGGTCGGAGATTTCCGAAATGTGCAGCAGGCCTTCGAGGCCCGGTTCCAGCTCGACGAACACGCCGAAGTTGGCGATCTTCGTGACGTGACCCTTGACCACCATGCCCGGACGATAGTTGTTCGGGATGACGTTGGTCCACGGATCTTCCTGCATCTGCTTCAGGCCCAGCGCGATCCGCTGCTTTTCCTGATCGACGCTAAGGACGACCGCCTGAATGTCCTCGCCTTTCTTGAGCAGCTCCGACGGGTGACCGATCTTTTTGGTCCACGACAAGTCCGACACGTGCAGTAAGCCGTCGATGCCTTCTTCGATCTCGACGAACGCGCCGTAGTTGGCGATGTTCCGAACCTTGCCCGCGACCACGCTGCCGGGCGGGTATTTCTCGGCCACGCGCTCCCACGGGTTTTCCTCGACCTGCTTCATACCGAGGCTGATTTCCTGCTTGTCCTTATTGATCTCCAGAACCTTAACCTTGACCTTCTGCGCCGCTGCCACCACTTCGCTCGGGTGATTGATGCGCTTGGTCCATGACATTTCGGAAATGTGGACGAGGCCTTCGACGCCGTCTTCCAGCTTGCAGAAGCATCCGTACGACATGACGTTGACGACTTCCGCGTCGTGCACGCTGCCGACCGGGTATTTAAGCTCGATGTTCTCCCACGGCGAAGCTTCGTTTTGCTTCAGGCCCAGAGCGATCTTTTCCTTGTCCTTGTCGACCGCAAGAACCTTGACTTCGATCTCCGCGTCGATCTTGAGCATCTCGCTCGGGTGGTTGATCCGGCCCCACGACATGTCGGTGATGTGCAGCAACCCGTCGATCCCGCCGAGGTCGATGAACGCGCCGAAGTCGGCGATGTTCTTGACCGTGCCCTTGATCGACTGACCGACCACGATGCCGTCAAGCGTCTTGCGCTTGAGCTCTTCGCGCTGCACTTCGATCATCTTGCGACGGCTGATGACGATGTTGCGACGCTCTTCGTCGATCTTCAAAATCATCGCGTCAATATTTCGTCCGATCCAATCCGAAATTTCGCCCGGGCGACGAATGTCAACCTGTGAAGCAGGCAAAAACACTGGGACGCCGATGTCGACCAGAAGCCCGCCCTTGATCTTCTTCGTGACCTTCCCGCTGACCGGATCACCTTCTTTCTTGGTGACCATGATGGCCTCCCAATTGATGATGCGGTCGGCCTTGCGCTTGCTGATTTTCACCAGCCCGGTGTCGCCTTCAACTTCTTCGAGCAACACTTTGACTTCGTCGCCTATCTTCACCAGCGAGGGGTCGTCGAATTCAGTTTTGTCGAGGACGCCTTCAGATTTAAGCCCGAGTTCGACGACGAAATCGTCGCCCGATGCGTTGCTGATGCGACCCTTGAGGATCGCGCCGGGCGTGAAGTCCTGCACTTCGTCATTCTTGATGAGAAGCGAGAGATTGTCGGCGGCGTCACCCAATGCGAGTGCGACTGCGGAATTCACTTCGTCGTCTAAATCGCCGAAGGAATTGATAAGATTGTAATCGACCATGATTCAATGCGGCCCGTCGCCCGCGCGACGAACCTAACCTTTCTGACGCGTGGCCCATTTGAAAAAGTAGTCCGCCCACGTCCACGCGACGCGGGCAAGCCTAAACCGTCTCCCCGCAATCACACGGAACGCCCGTGCCGAAAAGGGGAATCGGACATTATGCAACCAACCCACCGGCGAGGCAAGCTTAAGACGTCGGTTTCAAGAGGACGGATTTAATATTTCCAACTCTGAACCTAAACAACGAGGGTATACATTCCCTTTACTCAAGCGCCATTGAGGGCCGCGCAGGTCAGAAGTCGCTCCGTCCCGGAAGTACTGGCGGACCCCTCAAGATCCACCCTCAGGGATCTCGCATCTACTTCGTTTGACGGATCAAGAGTTATAAAACAACGTCGAAATCTTGAAGAAATTCAGAATCAGACCGAATCAAAAATTCCAAAGCTTTTTCCTCCGAATTTTTGAATTTTCCGAATTTGATCTCCGATTTCTTCGTCTTCTCAAACTTGTGTTTTCGTGTTCATACCACAATCTACTAGGTGATATGGGATTGCCCTCAGGGCTATCGCATCCACGCCACTACATGCTCTTAAAGCTCTGAAAAACAAGGGTCCGGGGTTGGGAATGACCTACGACCGTAGGACGAATGTCGGTTTTCGAGGCTGAATAAGAATACCGACTGTCGAATATGCGATTGCCCCGGGATTGCCTGTGGGGCAATCGCATGTTCGCGGTTTGACCCCCTCTCCCGCGTACTCGCGGGGGAGGGCCGGGGTGGGGGGCTTAGGTTTTCACTGCAAAGCCCCCACCCCTCCCCTTCCCCGGCGTACCGGGAGAGGGGGCCGGACGGACGTGCAATAGCCCTTGGATTGCCTAAGATCCGCCCCGAACTTGCATCTTGTGTTTATCGCGCAACTCGATACGATCTCCCTCTCTCATTTTCCGGTCGACGCGATTCACGCGGCGAAATCCGGGGCGTAGCTCAGCTTGGTAGAGCGCTTGGTTCGGGACCAAGAGGTCGCAAGTTCAAATCTTGTCGCCCCGACTTGACGGGATAAGAAGCCCTTCCGCGAAAAGCGAGAAGGGCTTTCTCATTTCATAGCAAAGACTTACAGCATCGAACTTCAAGTTCAAAAAGACAATTTCAAGGATTTGTCTCTTTTCCGCATAGTCGGCGGTAAGCCATTTTCCAGTAAGGCTTTGTGAGAGTTCAAAAACACGGATAGCTTGCTCGGCTTGTTCGCCGCGGTTGCGGTCGGCGGATTCGAGTTGGAGCGTGAGGTGAGCAATTCGGTCGCGGAGTTCGGTGTTCTTGCGGGCGAACTTGGAATCGTCAATCTCCTTGAGAAATCGGAGATTGAGCAGTTCGTCCTGCTGCTGGCATCTGTGAGGAAGAAAAGGGGACGCACTTGAATGTCATTCGTTTAGTAAATAAGTTCAATCCCCACCTACACTTGTAGACATTTTTACGAACTCATGCCTCCTGTGATGATGGTATTTCTTAAGGACACCTTTTCACACAGGAGGCCAAGGATGGCCCCATCCGTAGGTTCGGCGCTCGCCCGGCTTCGTCGTGCCGGGTAGCTGGAAGATTGGGTCGGTTCGCCGTTCAAGCAGGTCTGCGGGGGGCCTCGAGTATCT
>Ga0163144_10013408_pt1 | contig 17115 bp, 14 predicted proteins | sample OliLak19BULKMAT1_FD_123175 | JGI IMG/M metagenome (GOLD analysis project Ga0163144, IMG submission 123175) | Freshwater microbial mat bacterial communities from Lake Vanda, McMurdo Dry Valleys, Antarctica - Oligotrophic Lake LV.19.BULKMAT1 | ecosystem: Environmental > Aquatic > Freshwater >... | reverse complement strand
CGGCCGCTCATGGCCAACGCCCTGCCGCAAGGAGTCGTCAGACCACGGGCCGCTGAGCATCACTCAACCGACCTTCGCGGTGTGTGGTCCGAGCGATCACTTTGGCTCGACGGCAACGGTTGATCGCAGGACGCAGACGTATTGGGCCTACATGGCCATTCCGGGCGCAGAGATCACTACACTCTGGCCGTTGGCGCCATTGCGCTGACAGGGGTGATTTAAACCGCTTGCGGCCCCGGCATACAGCCAAACCGCTAAAGACACCATGCAGAAATTGAACTGCAAGGTCGGCGATCTCGCGATCGTCGTCAATGCCACCTTGGTCGAGAACATCGGCGATCTCGTCGAAGTCATCGGTCTCCAACGAGGTACGCCGTTCCGGCTCAAAGGCCCCGGTCATGTGTGGCCCGCACAGTCAGCGGCCGCAAGACGCTGCACTACCGCGACCTTTTCGGAAAAATCCGCAAGTTGGCCAAGGGGCCGGTGCCTGACCGCCGCCTGCGTCCCGTCTCGGGCCTGACGGATGCAAATGGCAATACGAACACCGCCTCGATCCGCGCGTGCCCGCCAGCCGAGGAGTGCGAGCGGGAACCGGTGACGGCGGACAACTGAGTGTCGGCGCCGACAACTCACAACTCTACTCACGTTTCCATGCGTTGCATAAGCCGCTTGTGCGTGAACAAGCGACGAAATTTCACAGGGCAATCAGGCTTCTAGCTCTGCGAATGGGCGGCATGAGGCAACCTGATCGACTGATTTGGTGCGCGGGACGGGACTCGAACCCGTACGCCTTGCGGCTGCGGGTTTTAAGCCCGCTACGTCTGCCTGTTCCGTCACCCGCGCGTTGCCTTTTGCCGCAACGGGCATGATAGACGCGCCCCACTCACCCAAGGCGCCGATGCCGTTGTTCGACCAAGCCGCCCTGAACGAGGGCGTGAAGAAGCGCGAGGTCTTCGGCTGGGCGCTGTACGACTTTGCCAACTCGGGCTACACCACCGTGGTTCTCACGGCGGTGTTCAACAGCTACTTTGTCGGCGTGGTGGCCGGCAACGCCGATTGGGCGACGCTGGCCTGGACGGTGGCGCTCGGTCTTTCGAGTGCGCTGGTGATGATCGTGATGCCCGCGCTCGGCGCGTATGCCGACCTGCGCGCGGCCAAGAAGCGGCTGCTGGCCGTCAGCACCGTCGCGTGCGTGGCCGGCACTGCCGCGCTGGCGCTGGTGGGTCCGGGCGATCTGATGCTCGCGTTCGTGGCAATCGTGCTGTCGAACTTCTTCTATGCGGTGGGCGAGTCGCTGGCCGCCGCCTTCCTGCCCGAGCTGGCACGGCGCGAGTCGCTGGGCAAGGTGTCGGGCTGGGGCTGGAGCTTCGGCTACTTCGGCGGCATGTTGTCGCTCGGCCTGTGCCTGGCTTACGTGCTCTGGGCGCAAGGGCGCGGGCGGCCGGCGACAGAGTTCGTGCCGGTGACGATGCTGATCACGGCGGCCGTGTACGGCATCGCCTCTCTGGGCACCTTCGCGCTGCTGAAGGAGCATGCCACGCCGCAGGCTGCGGCTGCGGGTGCGGGTGCGGGTGCGGGAGGGGGCGGTGTGGCCGCGGCGCTGCAGCGCCTGCATGCCACCTGGCGCCAAGCGCGCCGCTACCGCGACTTCTCGTGGCTGCTGGCCAGTGCCACGGCCTACCAGGCGGGCATCGCAGTGGTCATCACGTTGGCCGCGGTGTATGCCGAGCAGGTGCTCGGCTTCGCGCAGACGCAGACGATGGCGCTGATCTTCCTGGTCAACATCGCCGCGGCGGTGGGCGCGTTCGGCTTCGGCTACTGGCAAGACCGCAGCGGTCACAAGCGCGCACTCGGCGTCACGCTCATCGGCTGGGTGGTGATGACGGCGCTGGCCTTCCTGGCTGAAACCGCCACGCTGTTCTGGTTCGCTGCCGTGCTGGCGGGCCTGTGCATGGGCTCCAGCCAGTCGGCGGGCCGGGCCTTGGCCGGCCTGCTGGCACCGCAAGCCCAGCGTGCCGAGTTCTACGGTCTGTGGGCTTTTGCCACGCGGCTGGCAGCGATTCTCGGGCCGATGACTTACGGCATCGTCACCTGGGCCACGGCCGGCAACCACCGGCTGGCGATCCTGTCGACAGCGGTGTTCTTCGTGGCGGGCTGGGTGTTGCTTCGACCCATCGACGTGGCGCGCGGTGCACGCGAAGCACTCCGGATGGAGAGCGAGCCCTAAAATAGCACGACCGTTCGATTTATCGTTCGGTGCGATTCAGGTCGCCAGGGCGAAGCAGGTCGGCTGCCTACAATTCCGCCAACGAAACAGGAGCGATGCGCATGAAAGTTCTGGTACCCGTCAAGCGGGTGGTCGACTACAACGTCAAGGTGCGGGTCAAGAGCGACGGCAGCGGCGTGGACATCGCCAACGTCAAGATGAGCATGAATCCGTTCGACGAGATCGCGATCGAAGAGGCGGTGCGGCTGAAGGAGAAGGGCGTGGTTACCGAGGTGATCGCCGTTTCCTGCGGCGTCACGCAGTGCCAGGAAACGCTGCGCACCGCGATGGCCATCGGCGCCGACCGCGCCATCCTCGTCGAATGTGCCGATGAATTGCAGCCGCTGGCCGTGGCCAAGCTGCTGAAGGCGCTTTACGACAAGGAGCAGCCGGGGCTGGTGATCCTGGGCAAGCAGGCCATCGACGACGACTGCAACCAGACGGGCCAGATGCTGGCCGCACTGGCCGGTTTGCCTCAGGGCACGTTCGCGTCGAAGGTCGAGGTGGCGGACGGAAAGGTCAGCGTCACGCGCGAGGTCGACGGGGGCCTGGAGACGGTGAAGCTGAATCTGCCCGCTGTCGTCACGACCGACCTGCGCTTGAACGAGCCGCGCTACGTGACGCTGCCCAACATCATGAAGGCCAAGAAGAAGACGCTCGAAGTCTTCAAGCCGGCCGATCTGGGTGTGGACGTGACGCCGCGCATCAAGACCTTGAAGGTGTCGGAGCCGCCCAAGCGCGGCGCCGGTGTGAAGGTGCCCGATGTCGCCACGCTGGTGGCCAAGCTCAAGAACGAAGCGAAGGTGATCTGATGTCAGCTCTCGTCATTGCCGAACACGAACACGGTGCGCTGAAGCCGTCCACCCTGAATACCGTCACGGCTGCATTGCAGTGCGATCCTGATGTGCACGTGCTGGTCGCCGGCCACAACGCCGGCGGTGCGGCGCAGGCCGCCGGCCAGATCGCCGGTGTGGCCAAGGTGCTGCAGGCCGATGCCGCGCACCTGGCCGACCAGTTGGCCGAGAACGTGGCCACGCTGGTAGTGGGCCTGTCGGGCGGCTACGGCCACCTGCTGTTCCCGGCCACGGCGCACGGCAAGAACGTCGCGCCGCGCGTGGCCGCGCTGCTCGACGTGGCGCAGATCAGCGACGCCATGAAGGTCATCGCGCCCGACACCTTCGAGCGCCCCATTTACGCCGGCAATGCCATCGCTACGGTGCAGTCGGGGGACAAGATCAAGGTCATCACGGTGCGCACCACCGGCTTCGATGCGGCCGCCGGCAGCGGCGGCAGTGCGGCCGTGCAGAGCGTCGACGCACCGCCCGACAGCGGACTGTCGACCTGGGTCGGCAGCGAGATCGCCAGGAGCGACCGGCCGGAGCTGACGGCCGCCAAAGTCATCGTCAGCGGTGGTCGCGCGCTGGGCTCGAGCGACAAGTTCAACGAAGTGCTGACGCCGCTGGCCGACAAGCTCGGCGCCGCGCTCGGCGCCAGCCGGGCCGCGGTCGACGCCGGCTATGCGCCCAACGACTGGCAGGTCGGGCAGACGGGCAAGATCGTGGCGCCGAGCCTGTACATCGCCTGCGGGATCAGTGGCGCGATCCAGCACCTGGCCGGCATGAAGGACAGCAAGGTCATCGTGGCGATCAACAAGGACGCCGAGGCGCCGATCTTCAGCGTGGCCGATTACGGGCTCGAGGCGGACTTGTTCACTGCCGTGCCCGAGTTGGTCAAGGCGCTTTAATCGCGCACCAGGGCAACACGGGAGACAACGATGACCTACAGAGCCCCCGTCAAGGACATGCTCTTCTGCATGAAAGAGCTTGCCGGTCTCGACGCCGTGGCGCAGATGCCCGGCTTCGAAGACCTCGACGAAGACACCGCGCAAGCGGTGCTCGAGGAGTGCGCAAAGTTCAACGAGGGCGTGGTCGCCCCGCTGAACCGCGAGGGCGACCTGCACCCGTCGTTCTTCGAGGACGGTGCGGTCACGACGACGCCCGGCTTCAAGCAGGCGTTTCGCCAGTTCGCCGAAGGCGGCTGGCAGGGCTTGCAGCATCCGGCCGAATTCGGCGGGCAGGGCCTGCCCAAGACGATCGGCGCGGCCTGTATCGAGATGCTGAACAGCGCCAACCTGAGCTTCGCGCTGTGCCCGTTGTTGACGGACGGCGCGATCGAAGCATTGCTCACGGCCGGCTCGCCCGAGCAGCGCCAGGCTTACCTGCCGAAGATGATCGACGGCAGCTGGACGGGCACGATGAACCTGACCGAGCCGCAGGCCGGCAGCGACTTGGCGGCAGTGCGCACGCGCGCAGAGCCGCAAGACGACGGCAGCTTCAAACTCTTCGGCACCAAGATCTACATCACCTACGGCGAACACGACATGGCCGAGAACATCGTCCACCTCGTGCTCGCGCGGGTGGTCGGCGCCCCTGAAGGCGTGAAGGGCATCTCGCTCTTCATCTGCCCGAAGTTCATGGCCGACGGCACCCGCAACGACGTGCATTGCGTCAGCATCGAACACAAGCTCGGCATCAAGGCCAGTCCCACGGCGGTGCTGCAGTACGGCGACCATGGCGGGGCCGTGGGGCATCTGGTCGGCCAGGAGAACCGCGGCCTGGAGACGATGTTCATCATGATGAACGCCGCCCGCTATGCCGTGGGCATGCAGGGCATCGCGGTGGCCGAGCGCGCCTACCAACATGCGGTGGCCTATGCCCGCCAGCGCGTGCAGGGCCGGCCGGTCGACGGCTCGATGAAGACCGCGGCACCGATCATCCACCACCCCGACGTCAAGCGCATGCTGATGACGATGCGCGCCTACACCGAAGGCTGCAGGGCCATGGCGATGGTGGCGGCCGCCGCCTACGACGCTTCGCACCACCATGGCGATGCCGAGGTGCGCCAGCAGAACCTGGCCTTCTATGAATTCATGGTGCCGCTGGTCAAGGGCTACAGCACCGAGATGAGCCTGGAGGTGGCCTCGCTCGGCGTGCAAGTGCATGGCGGCATGGGCTTCATCGAAGAGACCGGTGCCGCACAGCTCCTGCGCGATGCGAAGATTCTGACCATCTACGAAGGCACGACGGCGATCCAGGCCAACGATCTGGTGAGCCGCAAGACCGCGCGTGATGGCGGCCTGACAGCCCGTGCCATCGCCGGCCGCATCGAAAGCACCGAAGCCGAATTGGCGGCCAGCGCAAGCGCCGCAGCGGTGGCGGTACGCCGCCAGCTCGAGGCTGCGCGAAAGGCTTTCGTCGAGGTGGTCGACTTCGTGGTGGGGCAGAGCAGCACCGGCGCCGCGTCGGCCAATGCGGTCTATGCCGGATCGGTCCCCTACCTGATGCTGGCTGGCAACTTGATGGCCGGCTGGCAGCTCGCGCGCGCGCTGCTGGTGGCCGAGCGCAAACTCGCGGCCGGCGAAGACACGGCCTTCATGCAGGCCAAGATCGCGACCGCGCGCTTCTATGCCGATCACATCCTGAGCAAGGCCACCGGCGTTCGCGACAGCATCGTCGAGGGCCATGCGGCCGTGAACGACATGGCACTGGAGGCCTTTTGATGAGCTTGCCCGCAGTCTTCGACAAGCTTCGCCTGCCAGTGGTCGGCGCGCCGCTCTTCATCATCAGCAACCCGAAGCTGGTGATCGCGCAGTGCCAGGCCGGCATCGTCGGCTCGATGCCATCGCTGAACGCGCGGCCGGCCTCGCAGCTCGACGAGTGGCTGGCCGAGATCACCGAGACGCTGGCGTCCTGGGACCGCGCGCACCCAGAGCAGCTGGCGGCGCCCTTCGCCATCAACCAGATCGTGCACAAGAGCAACGACCGGCTCGAGCATGACATGCAGGCCTGCGCCCGCTACAAGGTGCCGATCGTCATCACCTCCCTGGGCGCGCGCACCGACGTCAACGAAGCGGTGCACGGTTGGGGCGGCGTGGTGCTGCACGACATCATCAACAACTTCTTTGCCCGCAAGGCCATCGAAAAGGGCGCCGACGGCCTGATCGCGGTGGCCGCTGGCGCGGGCGGCCATGCCGGCGTGAAGAGCCCGTTTGCGCTGGTGCAGGAGATCCGCGAATGGTTCGACGGCCCGTTGGCCCTCGCGGGCGCCATCGCCACTGGCGGCGCGGTGCTGGCCGCGCGGGCGATGGGGGCGGATCTGGCCTACATCGGCTCGGCCTTCATCGCCACCGACGAGGCGCGCGCCAGCCAGGCCTACAAGCAGGCGGTGGTCGACGGCAACAGCGACGAGATCGTCTACTCGAGCCTTTTCACCGGGGTGCACGGCAACTACCTGAAGACCTCGGTCCGGGCCGCGGGATTGGACCCCGACAACCTGCCGGAGAGCGATCCGAGCAAAATGAACTTCGGCGGCGACGCGAAGAAGGCCTGGAAAGACATCTGGGGCTGTGGCCAGGGCATCGGCGCCGTCAAACAGGTGCTGCCCACTGCGGCGCTGGTTCAACGTTTGGCAGCCGAGTACGCGCAGGCGCGGGCCCGGCTGACGGCCCAGGGAGTGCAAGCATGAAGAATTTTCGATGGACGGTGTTGGCGGGTGCCGCGATGGCGGCCGCCACGCTCAGCGGTTGCGCTTCGCTCGGCGTAGGCGTTTCGGTGCCGCTGGGCCGGGCTGCGGGCGTTGGCGTGTCGCTGGGCAGCGACGGCCAGGTGGGCGTCGGACTGGGCGTCGGGCGGGGCGGTGTGAACGTCGGCGTGGGTGGCTCCACCCTGCTGCCCGAGCGCAGCGAGACGCCTGCGCGCACCGTCAACCGCGGCGCTCCTCGGTGGGAATGAGATTTGACGGCGTCGGCGGGCGTTGTTCGCAGCTTCGCAAGCCGGGCCGCAGCCCCGTGCAGTGCTAGAGTGCGCGCCATGAGCTGACCAGTCCTTCCCGTCCCCTTGCAGGCGGCCCGCTTCGGGTCGCCACCGCAAGGCGGCATTGCTAGTCCGCCCACCGGTGAAGCCGGGTCGCGGAAGGTTTTTACAACCCATCGGAGCTGCGCAGACCGCAGCGAAAGGTGAGCGAAGATGATTCAACAAAGCAGGTCCAACTCGTACCTGTTCGGGGGCAACGCCCCGTACGTCGAGGAGCTCTACGAGGCCTACCTCGACAACCCCGGCTCGGTACCCGAGACCTGGCGCAGCTACTTCGACAACTTGCAAAACGTCGCGGCCACCGACGGCAGCGAGCGCCGCGACGTGGCCCACGCGCCGGTGGTCGAATCGTTCGCACAGCGCGCCAAGGCCAACGCCTTCGCCAGCAAGGCCAGCAGCAGCGACCTGGCCGTCGCGCGCAAGCAAGTCCACGTTCAGTCGCTGATCGCGGCTTACCGTTTCCTCGGCTCGCGCTGGGCTGATCTGGACCCGTTGAAGCGTGCCGAGCGGCCGAAGATCCCCGAACTGGAGCCGGCGTTCTACGACCTGTCCGAACCGGACATGGATATCAACTTCAGCGCCGCCAACACCTACTTCGGCGGCGAGCATATGACGCTGCGCGAGATCATGCAGGCGCTGCGCGAAACCTATTGCGGCACGGTCGGCGCCGAGTACATGCATTGCACCGATCCGACCGAGAAGCGCTGGTGGCAGGAGCGCCTGGAGCGCGTGCGCAGCAAGCCGAGCTTCAACGCCGACGAGAAGAAGCACATCCTCGATCGACTGACGGCCGCCGAAGGGCTGGAGCGCTTCCTGCACACCAAGTTCGTCGGTCAGAAGCGCTTCTCGCTCGAAGGCAGCGAAAGTTTCATCGCGTCGATGGACGAACTGGTGCAGCGCGCCGGCGAGAAGGGCGTACAGGAGATCGTGATCGGCATGGCCCACCGCGGCCGGCTGAACGTGCTGGTCAACACGCTCGGCAAGATGCCCGCGGACCTGTTCGCCGAGTTCGACCACACCGCCAAGGAAGACTTGCCGTCCGGTGACGTGAAATACCACCAAGGCTTTTCGAGCGACATCTCGACGCCGGGCGGTGCGGTGCACCTCTCGCTGTCGTTCAACCCCTCGCACCTCGAGATCGTCAATCCGGTCGTTGAAGGCAGCGTCAAGGCGCGCCTGGATCGCCGCGGCGACAAGGCCGGCGACCAGGTGCTGCCGGTGCTGGTGCACGGTGACGCGGCCTTTGCCGGCCAGGGCGTGGTGATGGAGACGCTGGCGCTGGCGCAAACGCGCGGGTACTACACCGGCGGCACGGTGCACATCGTCATCAACAACCAGATCGGGTTCACCACCAGCGACCCGCGCGACTCGCGCTCGACCCTGTACTGCACCGACGTGGTCAAGATGATCGAAGCGCCGGTGCTTCATGTGAACGGCGACGATCCCGAAGCCGTGGTCATGTGCACCCAACTGGCGATGGATTACCGCCACGAGTTCAACAAGGACGTCGTCGTCGACATCATCTGCTTCCGCAAGCTGGGCCACAACGAGCAGGACACCCCCAGCCTGACCCAGCCGCTGATGTACAAGAAAATCGCCCAGCACCCGGGCACTCGCAAGCTGTACGGCGAAAAGCTCGTCGCGCAGAACGTGCTGGCAAATGCAGGGCCTGACGAGATGGTCAAGGCCTACCGCGCGGCGATGGACGCCGGCCGGCACACGGTCGACCCGGTACTGACCAACTTCAAGAGCAAGTACGCGGTCGACTGGTCCCCGTACCTGAACCGCAAGTGGACCGACGCGGCCGACACCGCGTTGCCGCTGGCCGAGGTCAAGCGCCTGGCCGAGCGCATCACCACGATCCCGAAGGACTTCAAGGCCCACCCGCTGGTCGAGAAAGTGATTGCCGACCGCGCGGCAATGGGCCGCGGCGAGATCAATGTCGACTGGGGCATGGGCGAGCACCTGGCGTACGCATCGCTGGTGGCCAGCGGCTACCCGGTGCGCCTGTCGGGCGAGGACAGCGGGCGCGGCACCTTCGTGCACCGCCACTCGGTGCTGCACGACCAGAACCGCGAGAAGTGGGATGCGGGCATCTATGTGCCACTGGAAAACGTGGCCGAGAACCAGGCGCCGTTCGTCGTCATCGACTCGATCCTCTCGGAAGAAGCGGTGCTCGGCTTCGAGTACGGCTATGCGAGTGCCGATCCGAACACGCTGACGATCTGGGAGGCGCAGTTCGGCGACTTCGTCAACGGCGCTCAAGTCGTGATCGACCAGTTCCTCGCTTCGGGTGAAGTGAAGTGGGGCCGCGTCAACGGCCTGACGTTGATGCTGCCGCACGGGTACGAAGGGCAGGGGCCCGAGCACTCGTCGGCTCGCCTGGAGCGCTTCATGCAGCTCGCGGCCGACAACAACATGCAGATCGTGCAGCCGACGACGGCCAGTCAGATCTTCCATGTGCTGCGCCGGCAGATGGTGCGCATGTTCCGCAAGCCGCTGGTGATCATGACGCCCAAGTCCCTGCTGCGCAACAAGGACGCCACCTCGCCGCTCGCGGAATTCACCAAGGGCGAGTTCCGCACCGTGATCGGCACCACCCACCCCGACATCGACCCGCAGAAGGTCAAGCGCGTGATCGCCTGCTCGGGCAAGGTGGTGTACGACCTGGTCAAGCGGCGCGACGAGAAGAAGGCCTGGGACGTGGTGGTGCTGCGCGTCGAGCAGCTCTATCCGTTCCCGCACAAGGCGTTCACGGCCGAGCTGAAGAAGTTCCCGAACGCGACCGAAGTGGTGTGGTGTCAGGACGAGCCGCAGAACCAGGGTGCCTGGTTCTTCGTTCAGCACTACATCCACGAGAACATGAGCGAGGGCCAGAAGCTCGGCTATGCCGGGCGCCCGGCCTCGGCTTCACCGGCCGTCGGTTATGCGCACCTGCACCAGGAGCAGCAGAAGGCACTGCTCGACCAAGCCTTCGGCAAGCTCAAGGGCTTCGTGCTCAGCAAGTAATTCCAACAAGAGAGATTCATGGCCCTCATCGAAGTCAAGGTTCCGCAGTTGTCCGAGTCGGTGGCCGAAGCCACCCTGCTGCAGTGGAAGAAGAAGCCCGGCGACGCGATCGCCATCGACGAAATCCTGATCGAGGTCGAGACCGACAAGGTGGTGCTCGAGGTGCCGGCGCCTGCGGCCGGCGTGATGGGTGAGATCCTCGCCGCCGACGGCGCGACGGTGATGGCTGAGCAGGTGATCGCGCGCATCGACACCGAAGGCAAGGCGGGGGCGGCGCCGGCGCCGGCGCCAGCCGCCGCCCCGATGGCTGCGGCCGCCCCTGCAACGACCGCGTCAACGCCTGCGGTGCAACCGGGCACTGCCGGCGTCGCGATGCCCGCAGCAGCCAAGCTGATGGCCGACAACGGGTTGCCTGCGGGTTCGGTGGCCGGCACCGGCAAGGACGCGCGCGTGCTCAAGGGCGACGTGCTGGCGGCGGTGGCCGCGCCGAAGGTTGCCGCACCCGCGCCAGCCGCCACACCAACGGCCACGGCCCCACCGACTGCAAAACCCTTGCCGGCCGTCGCCGCACCCGTGGTCCCCAACCTCGGCGAGCGGCCCGAGCAGCGCGTGCCGATGTCGCGGCTGCGCGCGCGCGTGGCCGAGCGCCTGTTGCAGAGCCAGGCCACCAACGCCATCCTGACGACGTTCAACGAAGTGAACATGGCCCCGGTAATGGAAATGCGCAAGCGCTTCCAGGAGAAGTTCGAGAAGGAGCATGGCGTCAAGCTGGGCTTCATGAGCTTCTTCGTCAAGGCCGCGGTGGCCGCGCTGAAGAAGTACCCGGTGCTGAACGCCAGCGTCGACGGCAACGACATCGTCTACCACGGCTATTTCGACATCGGCATCGCAGTGGGCAGCCCGCGCGGCCTGGTGGTGCCGATCGTGCGAAATGCCGACCAGATGAGCTTCGCCGACATCGAGAAGAGGATCGCCGAGTACGGCAAGAAGGCCGGTGAAGGCAAGCTCGGCATCGAAGAGCTGACGGGCGGCACGTTCTCGATCAGCAACGGTGGTGTCTTCGGCTCGATGCTCAGCACTCCCATCATCAACCCGCCGCAGAGCGCGATCCTCGGCGTTCACGCCACCAAGGACCGTGCGGTGGTCGAGAACGGTGCCGTCGTGGTGCGGCCGATGAACTACCTGGCGATGAGCTACGACCACCGCATCATCGACGGCCGCGAAGCGGTGCTCGGCCTGGTGGCGATGAAGGAAGCGCTCGAAGATCCAGCACGGTTGCTGTTCGACATTTAACACCTCATGAGCAAGCCATTCGACGTGATCGTCATCGGCGCCGGCCCGGGCGGCTACATCGCCGCGATCCGCGCTGCGCAGCTCGGCTTCAGCGTCGCCTGCATCGACGAGTGGAAGAACGCCGACGGCGGCCCGGCCCCCGGCGGCACCTGCACCAATGTCGGCTGCATTCCGAGCAAGGCGCTGCTGCAATCGAGCGACCACTTCGAGCACGCCGGCCATGCCTTTGCCGACCATGGCATCGGCTTGAGCGACCTGCGCATCGACGTGGCGAAGATGCTTGCCCGCAAGGACAATGTCGTCAAGCAGAACAACGACGGCATCCTGTACCTGTTCAAGAAGAACAAGGTCGCGTTCTTCCATGGCCGCGGCGCCTTCGTGGGTGCGGCAGAGGGTGGTTACGAGATTGCCGTCGGCGGCGAGTCGTTGTTGGGCAAGCACGTCATCGTTGCCACCGGATCGACCCCGCGCGCATTGCCGGGTGCAACTTTCGACGAAGACAACATTCTTTCCAACGACGGTGCATTGCGCATTCCGTCGCTGCCGAAAACCCTGGGACTGATCGGCTCCGGCGTGATCGGTCTCGAAATGGGTTCAGTCTGGCGTCGGCTCGGCGCGCAGGTGACGGTGCTCGAGGCGCTGCCGACCTTCCTCGGCGCGGTCGATGAGCAAGTCGCCAAGGAGGCGCACAAGGCTTTCACCAAGCAGGGGCTGAAGATTGAACTCGGGGTCAAGGTCGGTGAGGTCACCAACGGCAAGCAGGGCGTAAGCGTCGCCTATACAGATGCCAAGGGCCAGGCGAAGACGCTCGTGGTGGACAAGTTGATCGTCTCGATCGGGCGGGCGCCCAACACCAATGGCCTGAACGCCGAAGCCGTCGGCCTGAAGCTCGACGAGCGCGGCGCGATCGTCGTCGACGGCGACTGCCACACCAACCTGCCCAACGTCTGGGCCGTCGGCGACGTGGTGCGCGGCCCGATGCTGGCGCACAAGGCCGAGGAAGAGGGCGTGGCCGTGGCCGAGCGCATTGCCGGCCAGCACGGCCATGTCGATTTCAATCTTGTGCCTTGGGTCATCTACACCAGCCCCGAAATCGCCTGGGTCGGCCAGACCGAAGCGCAGCTGAAGTCCGCGGGTCGCGCCTACAAGGCGGGCAGCTTCCCGTTCATGGCCAACGGCCGGGCGCGCGCGATGGGCGATACGACGGGCTTCGTCAAGATGCTGGCCGATGCGACCACCGATGAAATCCTGGGCGTGCACATCGTCGGCCCCCACGCCAGCGAGCTGATCGCCGAGGCCTGCGTTGCGATGGCCTTCCGTGCCAGCAGCGAAGATATCGCGCGCATCTGCCATGCGCACCCGTCGCTCTCCGAATCGACGAAGGAAGCCGCGCTGGCCGTCGACCAGCGCACGCTCAATTTCTGACACTCCAACGTGGGAGTTCGCGCGCTCTACGAGCAGACGCTTGCCGAGCGCGGCTATGCCAGCGACCCCGCGCAGTTGCGCGCGATCGATTCGCTCGAGCGCTGCGAGAACGAATGGGCCGACTACAAGGCCCGCCGCAGCAATGCGTTGACGCAGCTGATCCGGCGCCCTCCGATCCCGCGTGGGGTGTACCTGCACGGAGGGGTCGGCCGCGGCAAGAGCTTCCTGATGGATTGCTTTTTCCAGTCGCTGCCGCTCAAGCGCAAGACGCGCCTGCACTTCCACGAGTTCATGCGCGAGGTGCACCGTGAGCTGCAGGACCTGAAGGGCACGGCCGACCCGCTCGACGAGCTCGGCGCGCGCATCGCGCGGCGCTTTCGGTTGATCTGCTTCGACGAGTTCCACGTCGCCGACGTGACCGACGCGATGATCCTGCACCGGCTGCTGGCGGCCCTGTTCGCCAACCGTGTCAGCATCGTCACCACGTCGAATTTCCACCCCGACGACCTGTACCCGAACGGTCTGCACCGCGACCGCATCTTGCCGGCGATCGAGCTGCTGAAAGACAAGCTCGAGGTCGTCGGCGTGGACAACGGCACCGACTACCGGCGCCGCACGATGGAACAGGTGCAGCGCTACCACTGCCCGCGCGGTGCGGCTGCGGACGCTGCGCTGACGCAGGCCTTCGAGCAGCTGGCCGAGGTGCGAGACGAAGCGCCGCTGCTGCGCATCGAGCAGCGCGAGATCGTCGCGCGGCGCAAGGCGGGCGGCGTGGTCTGGTTCGACTTCAAGACGCTGTGCGGCGGCCCGCGATCGCAGAACGACTACCTCGAGATCGCCAGTCGCTTCCACACGCTGATCCTGTCGGATGTGCCGCAGATGGCGCCGCGCATGGCCAGCGAAGCGCGGCGCTTCACCTGGCTGGTCGATGTACTTTACGACCGGCGCGTCCAGCTGATCCTGTCGGCCGAAGTGCCCCCTGAAGCGCTGTACATCGAAGGGCCGCTGGCGCACGAATTCCCGCGCACTGCGTCGCGCCTGAACGAGATGCAGTCGGCCGACTTCGTCGCCCTCGCACGCCGCGAGGGCGACACGCGGCTGACCTGACTCAGGCGCTGAGCGCGTCGATGCGCAGCAGCGCGAGCGACAGGTTGTCGCCGCCGCCCCGCGCGCGCTGGCGCGCCTTCGACACCAGCATCTCGCTGGCTTCGCGCGGCGGCAGCGTGTGCACGATGGCGCCCATCTCCTTGGGCGTGAAGTAGTGCCACAGGCCGTCGCTGCAGGCCAGCACGCTGTCGCCGACCTCGAGCTGGCCGAAGTGGCCTTGCGTCAGCGGCGGATCCTGGTGCGTGCCCAGGCAGCCGGTGAGCAGGTTCGACTGCGGGTGCGTGTTGGCCTCTTCCTCGTTGATCTGGCCCTCGTCGATCAGGCGCTGGACGAACGAGTGATCGACCGTGCGCCGCACCATCTCGGGCCCGCGGAAGTGATAGATGCGCGAGTCGCCGGCATGCACGATGTCGCAGCGTCGGTCGGGGCTGACAAGGATCGCGGCCAGCGTGCTGTGGGGCTCTTCTTCTGCCGCCAGCGCCGTCAGCTTGATCATCAGGTGCGACTCTTCGAGCAGCTGGCGCAGCAGGTCCGACGGGTCGTCCTTGGTCGGCACGTGGCGCTCGTAGATCTGCTTGGCCACCATCACCACCTGGTCGGCGGCCTTGCGTCCACCGCTCTTGCCACCCATGCCGTCGGCCAGCACCGCCAGGGCGCATCCGGGCGTGCGAGGGTGGGGGATGATTTCGACCTGGTCTTGTTGGTACGCGCGATCTCCGCGGTGCATGCCGGTGGCGCCGTTCAGACGGTAAGCAATCGAGGTCGTGACCATCCCGGCAATATACGGGAGTCCACCGCCTGCGACGGCGACCGCCGGCGTGAAGTCTTGCCGGCTGCCCTGCCGCCCGGCCCTACACTTCGCGCCCGACCATGGACGACAACCTGCACTCGCCCCAGCGCCGCCTGATCGAGATGCGCATCGAACACGCCGATCTGGACAACCTGATCGACCGCATCGCCGATGCGCCGACACTCGATGAGTTGAGCCTGCGGCGCCTGAAAAAACGCCGGCTGCGGCTGCGCGATCAGATCTGGCATCTCAGTGCGGAGGTTGACCCGCCCGAGCCGGCGTGAATTTGAACGACGCGGTGGCCAGCGCCTTCGCTGCCGACGGCCCGCTGGCGCGCGCGGACCCCGGCTATGTCGAGCGCGGCGTGCAGCAAGAGTTCGCCCAGGCGGTTGCCGAGGCGTTGATGGCGCCGCATGCGCTGGTGGCCGAAGCCGGCACCGGGGTTGGCAAGACCTTCGCCTACCTGGTGCCATTGCTTCTGTCGGGGCGCCGGGCCCTCGTCAGCACGGCCACCAAGAGTCTGCAGGACCAGCTCTTCCTGCGCGACCTGCCGCGCTTGGTCGAAGCCCTCGGCATTCCAGTCCAGCTGGCGCTCCTGAAGGGCCGCGGCAGCTACCTGTGCCTGCACCGGCTGGGCCAGGCGCGCCAGGGCAGCGGGCCCGGCGAGGTGCCGGTATTGCCGGACCGCCATGCGCTGCGCACGCTGGCACGCATCGAAACCTGGGCGCAGACCACGCGCAGCGGCGACTTGGCCGAAGTGGTGGCCCTGGACGAGCGCTCGTCTCTCATACCCTGGGTCACGTCGACGCGGGACAACTGCCTGGGCAGCGAGTGCCCGAAGTTCGGCGCCTGCCATGTCGTCAAGGCGCGTCGCGAGGCGATGCTGGCCGACGTGGTGGTCGTCAACCATCACCTCTTTTTCGCCGATATGGCGCTGCGCGACACCGGCATGGCCGAGCTGCTGCCCAGCGTCGACGCGGCGATCTTCGACGAGGCGCACCAACTCGTCGAGGCCGGCGTGCAGTTCCTCGGCACCACGCTGGGCAGCAGCCAGGCACTCGACTTCGCACGCGACCTGCTGGCCCTGGGCCTGCAGCAGGCGCGGGGCCTGGTCGACTGGCAGGCGCTGGCTGCCCAGTGCGAGCTTGGCGCACGCGAACTGCGCCTGGCCGCGCACGGGCCGCTGCGCGACGTGCGCGGTAGCTTCAAGCTGCGTTGGCAGGAGCGAGCGGGGTCGGCCGAGTTCGAAGCTGCCTTGCACACCCTGGCCAGCGCCTGCCAGGCGGCGGACGCAGGGCTCGAAGCCGTCATCGACGCGGGCCCCGACTTCGCCAAGCTGCAGGAACGCGCCCGCACCCTGGCCAACCTGTCGGAGAGCTTCGGTCGTGAAGCTGCCGAAGGCCAGGTACGCTGGATCGACGTGAGTCCGCAGCAGGCGCGCCTGGTCGAGTCGCCGCTGGACATCCGCGAGATGCTGAGCGAGACGCGTGCGCGCACTGCAAAGGCCTGGATCTTCACCTCGGCGACGCTGGGTGACGACGACGCCCTGACCTGGTTCACCGAAGCCACCGGCCTGGAAGACGCGCGCAAGCTGCGCCTGGGCAGCCCGTTCGACTACGCCGCCCATGCGCGGCTGTACGTTCCGACACGATTCCCCAAACCCAACGAAGCCGGGCACGCGGCCGCCGTCGCCGAGCTGGCGGTGCGCTGCGCCGCGGCCCTGAGCGGGCGCACCTTCGTGCTGACCACCACGCTGCGCGCGATGCCGTTGGTGGCGGATGTGCTGCGCGCCGGCCTCGACGCCTGCGGCTGCGAGCACATCGAACTGCTGGTGCAGGGGACGCATCCCAAGCGCGCATTGCTGCAGCGCTTCGTCGAGCGCCCGGCCTCGGTGCTGATCGGCTCGCAGAGCTTCTGGGAGGGCATCGACGTGCCGGGCGACGCGTTGCAGTGCGTCCTGATCGACAAGCTGCCGTTCCCGCCGCCCAGCGATCCCTTGGTGGAGGCGCGCGTCAAGCGTCTGCAGGCGCGCGGCGAAAGCCCGTTCGAGGCCTGCTTCGTGGCCGAGGCGGCGGTGTCGTTGAAGCAGGGCGCGGGCCGGTTGATCCGCAGCGAAACCGACCGCGGCCTGCTGGTCGTGTGTGACCCGCGCATGGTGCGCATGCCCTACGGCAAGCGGCTGCGCGCGGCCTTGCCGCCGATGGGCTTGCTGGCCGAGGAAGCCGAGGCGATCGACTGGCTGCGCCGCCTGGCGCAGGATCATTAGCGCAGAAAGGCCCGCGCCGTCCGCGCTACCAGAGCTGCCACCAGGCGCGCCGGGCCTGTCGCACACCGTCGGCACCGAAGCGGCTGTT
>Ga0163144_10013406_pt1 | contig 17116 bp, 16 predicted proteins | sample OliLak19BULKMAT1_FD_123175 | JGI IMG/M metagenome (GOLD analysis project Ga0163144, IMG submission 123175) | Freshwater microbial mat bacterial communities from Lake Vanda, McMurdo Dry Valleys, Antarctica - Oligotrophic Lake LV.19.BULKMAT1 | ecosystem: Environmental > Aquatic > Freshwater >... | reverse complement strand
CAACCCAGTGGCAGTAGTCATGGAAGTTGAGCTTATCAGATAATCCGTATATAGGTCAGTAAAGTTTTCCACATTCTTATTTTTTATCGAGCAAATTTATCCTTTATTGTGCGTAAGGTGAGTAAATAATAATCTTCTACCTTTCAATAATCCCTGCTCTGCTAATGATAGCTTTGCTGCTTTTGCAAATTCTAATGTATTAAACTACAAAGGGTTGAATTTAAAACAAGTCCTAACTTCAAACTCATCAAATTGTCCTTTGGTCAAATAGCTATCTGCATCAATATTCTTTCTGTCGCCCCCTTCCTGCTCTGCACCAAATTTTTGCAGGTCATAGAAGCCATTTTGAGCACCATTGCATCGGAAAGAAGTAAGTCCATTGTTTTTTGAAGATCACCTGTATCTGAAACACTGAAGCCTCCACCCTGCTTTATTATTTCACTTGCTTCAGGAAATTTGTGATGGTTGGGTCCAAAGATCACAGGCGCACCAAAAGCAACCGCTTCCAGTATGTTATGAATGCCGGAGCCAAATCCTCCTCCTATGTACGCAATATCCGCATATTGATAAAGGTTTGAAAGCATTCCTATATTGTCAATTATCAGCACCTGGGCTGTTTCAAGCTTATCCAGCGCGGTTGTAGCAGATTCTTTACTCACCACAGAATAACGAAGAGAACCTTTAAATACATCTTGTATCTTTTGAATGTGTTCTTCATTTATTTCATGTGGAGCAATAATTAATTTCCAGTTACCTGCGGGCAGTTGGATGCTGGATATAATTTCCTCATCCTTAGTCCAGGTACTTCCGCAAACCATAACTTTCGCCTTCGCTCCCTTCTCCCCTGGGAGAGATGTAAAATGCTCTATTGTAGCAATCTTCTTTGCCTTTAAAACCGTTTCCGAAACCCGATCATAGCGAAGATCACCGCTCACAGTTACATTTGAAATTTTATTTCCGGCAAGCATTTTTTGCGAAGGCTCATTCTGCACAAATATGTGCTTGAAAAATGGCAAAACCTTACGCAGATATTTTCCATAAATTCCTTTAAACTGTTCTTCTCTGAAATTCGCTGAAACAAGATAGGTAGGAATATTTCTTTTATTCAATTCGCTCAGGTAATTATACCAAAAATCATACTTAACAAAAAACACCTGGGAAGGCTTTACAGTATCAAGAAATTTTTTAACGTTTGATCTAGTATCGATTGGCAAATAGAAAATGAAGTCGGCACCATCATAATTTTTTCTAATCTCATATCCCGATGACGAAAAAAATGTAATCAAAATCTTGCACTTTGTACTTTGTACTTTGTACTGTTCTATCAGCGGCCTTGCCTGTTCAAATTCTCCGAGAGATGCGCAGTGAAACCAAATTAGTCTAAAGTCTTGAGTCTTTAGATCCGTTATTCTCTGCTTTAATTCATGAAAAATATTTTTTCTCCCCCTAACAAACAACTTTTCCTTGGGACTAAACAAAGCAGCAACAGGAACAATAAAATTAAACAGCTGAATAAATATCTGGTAGAGGAACGTCACTTATTGATAATAATATTGCTGTGGTGTAGCCTTATACAAAGGCAGTATCCATCCAATGCGGATGCCGGATAGCATATCCAAACGATTATCTGCATCCGCTTTCATGGTATCGTAATTATAACTGCGCTGGCTTTTTGTAAAGCCCTGAGTAAAATCAAATCCTGCAAAAAAATTCAGGATCCTATTACTGCCCAAATACATGTAGCCGATAAACTCATGAAAGCCAAATCCGCTTGTGAGACGATCGTAGCCCTTTAAATACCCCTTTGTAAGCTGAGGGGACTGGCGTCCGATATCATCAATTTTTATCTTATGCTGAAAATACGTGGAGCCGCCATAAAGAAGTAACCCTGAACTTTTATTCTTTGACCACAAACGAAATAATTTCCCTATGTGAATAGAGGCAGTGTATCCCCTCTCAAACAAACGCACTGTTGCCGGATTTCCGTTCTGCTCAATTATAAACCCTGAGGAAGTTTTCAGGCTATCCAGAATCCCGTTTTCCTTGATGTTATTTCCAAAAATAAAACCTGCATCCACTCCAAAAAATAAATTTTTCTTTGTTTTGATAGAAAAATTAAGGCCTAAGGAAGAGCTTATACCAAACCGATCAGCCAAGTCTCCGGAAGGAACATTTAGTGAATAAGAAAATTTAATCATGGGAATAAATAAGGAAGAATCTCTTACATTTTGAGCATTCAAACAATAGACAATAGACAATAGGCAATAAACAACAGAAAAGGATATTGTATGTCTATATTTCACGTGCAATTCGTACATTCGTAACTTCTTATTCGTAATTAGTAGCTATGGTAAAAGTAAGCAGAAATATTCAGATGGTGGACCTTGTCGGCCAGTATGAAAAAATTAAAACTGAAATTGACTCTGCCATTCAGGAAGTTATTACAACCTCCCGCTTTATCAACGGTCCGAGCGTAAAAGAATTTCAATCAGACCTGGAAAAATATTTGGGTGTAAAACACGTAATTCCTTGTGCAAATGGCACGGATGCCCTTCAAATTGCCATGATGGCGGTGGGATTGAAGCAAGGAGACGAAGTGATCACTTCTAACTTCACCTTTGCTGCCACCGTTGAAACAATTGCTTTCCTGGGCATGGTGCCTGTGCTGGTAGATGTAGATCCAAATACATTTAATATTGATATAAAGGAAATTGAGAAAGCAATTACCAAAAAAACAAAAGCAATTGTTCCGGTACATCTGTTCGGGCAATGTGCAGATATGGAGCCAATCCTTGCTCTCGCAAAAAAACACAATCTATTTGTGATCGAAGATACCGCACAGGCAATTGGAGCGGACTATACTTTTTCTGATGGAACAAAGAAAAAAGCAGGTACAATGGGTAATATTGGAACTACCTCATTTTTTCCTTCCAAGAATTTAGGTTGTTATGGAGACGGAGGAGCATTATATACGAATGACGATGAGCTTGCAAAAAAATGCAGAATGATCGTAAATCACGGACAAAGCAAACAGTACTTCTATGAAATGCTGGGAGTAAATTCCCGTTTAGATTCAATTCAGGCAGCTATTCTGAAAGTAAAATTGAAACACCTTAACGAATACGCTGCTGCTCGAAACAAAGCCGCTACATACTATGATAGTGCCTTTGCTCCCCTCTCACTTGGGATAGGGGCCGGGGGTGAGGTCAAAACACCTGTTCGCGCTAAAAATTCAACCCACGTTTTTCATCAGTATACTTTAAAACTAAATGGACTTGACCGCGATAAGCTAAAAGAACACCTTGCATCAAAAGATATTCCCTGCATGGTATACTATCCTGTCCCGCTTCATTCTCAGAAAGCCTATCTCAATCCCATCAATGAAGGGAAAAAATATCCGGTTACTAATCATCTATGTGCATCTGTAATTTCCCTTCCCATGCATACCGAGATGGATGAAGACACCTTGAAATATATTTCGGATTCTGTTTTAGATTTTTGCAAATAATAATATAACGTGATTCGTAATTCGTTTAATTCGTAATTAGCAGACTATGAATATAGCAGTTGTTGGAACCGGATATGTAGGACTTGTAACAGGCACTTGCCTGGCCGAAACAGGCAACAATGTGATCTGCGTTGATATTAATGCAGAAAAAGTAAAAAAGATGCAAGAGGGTGTGGTACCGATCTATGAACCGCACCTGGATGTTTTATTTCACAGGAACATCAAAGCAGGGCGATTGACTTTTACAACAAATCTAAAAGACGCAATTGATAAGGCTATTATAATATTCCTCGCTCTTCCAACCCCACCGGGAGAGGATGGATCTGCAGACCTCCGATACATACTTGGCGTAGCCGATGATCTGGGAAAAATAATCACAGATTATAAAGTGATCGTAGATAAAAGCACCGTTCCTGTAGGAACAGCGGAAAAAGTCAGGGCAGCAATGGCGAAGAATGCTAAAGTTGCATTTGATGTAGTAAGCAATCCCGAATTTTTGCGCGAAGGATTTGCAGTAGATGATTTTTTGAAACCGGATCGCGTGGTTATCGGCACTTCTTCCGAAAAGGCTAAAAAGGTGATGGAAGAATTGTACAAGCCGTATGTACGCTCCGGCAATCCTATCATTTTCATGGATGAAAAATCCGCTGAGTTGACAAAATATGCGGCAAACGCTTTCCTCGCTACGAAGATAACTTTCATGAACGAGATCGCCAATTTATGCGAGAAAGTTGGTGCAGACGTTGACATGGTTCGCAGCGGAATTGGCTCTGACGACCGGATAGGAAAAAGATTTTTGTTCCCGGGCATTGGTTACGGAGGAAGCTGCTTTCCAAAAGATGTACAGGCCCTTGCAAAAAGCGCTGACGATGCTGATTATGACTTCAAAATACTGGATGCAGTGATGCATGTGAATGAAAAACAAAAAACTGCCCTGCTCCCACGCATTAAAGAACATTTCAAAAACAACCTGAAAGGAAAAAAAATAGCTGTATGGGGCCTTGCTTTCAAACCGGATACAGATGATATCCGCGAAGCTCCTGCCCTTTATAATATAGATGAACTTACAAAAGCTGGCGTTGCAATATCCGCTTATGACCCCGAAGCAATGAATAATGTCAAAAACCTTATAGGCGATAAAATAACTTTTGCTGCGGATCATTACGATGCATTGAAAGATGCGGATGCACTTCTCATTTGTACGGAATGGTCGCTTTTCCGCACACCTGATTTTGATAAAATGAAAAGCCTGATGAAAGGAAAAGTAATCTTTGACGGAAGAAACTTGTATGGACTATCTCAAATGCGTGAACTTGGCTTTCAATATTTCAGTATTGGCAGGGAAAATATATAACTACAATGGGAAAACTTAATTTATCCAGGCCTCTTGCATTTTTTGACGTAGAAACAACAGGCTTAAGCATTGCATCCGACAGGATCGTTGAAATTTCTATTCTCAAAATTCATGCCCCGGACGGAGTAAAAAAAGAAAGTAAAACCCTGCTTATCAATCCAACCATTCATATCCCGGAAGAAGTCACTAAGATCCATGGCATCAGTGATATGGATGTGCAGAATGCCCCTACGTTCAAGGAATGTGCCAATGAGCTTGCACAATTCATGGAAGATTGCGACCTGGCAGGTTATAATTGCAATCATTTTGACATTCCTTTACTGATGGAAGAATTTTTGCGCTCCGGAGTAAATTTTGATACAAAAGACCGGAAATTTGTGGATGTGCAGGGGGTTTTTCATAAAAAAGAAGAACGCACACTTTCTGCTGCTTATAAATTTTATTGCGGTAAATCGCTGGAGAATGCACATAGCGCAGAAGCAGACATCAATGCTACCTACGAGATTCTGGAAGCCCAGCTGGAAAAATATTCTGATTTGAAGGGAGATGTAACGTACCTGCATAATTTCACTTCCCGCTCACGCAGAGTAGATTTTGCCGGACGGTTTATTTACAACGATAAAAATATTGTAGTCTTTAATTTTGGTAAGCATACCGGAAAATCTGCCGAGGACGTATTTACAACCGAGCCCCAATATTACGATTGGATGATGCGGGGTGACTTTTCGCTGCATACAAAAAAGGTTATTACGGAGATATTTCAAAGGGCAAAGAAACACAATAGCCCCACCTAAATCCTCCCCTGCAGGGAGGACTTGTAGGGCGACAACAATAACTAAAAAAGCCCCTCTGAAGGAGGGGATTAGGACGTCAAATGAAGATTATTTGCATCGGTCAAAATTACCTGGAGCATATTAAAGAATTAAACTCTGCTATTCCCGAAGAACCTGTATTTTTTCTGAAGCCCGATACTGCCCTGCTCCTTGATAATAAGCCATTTTATCTACCTGACTTCTCAAACGACATTCACCATGAAGTGGAGATTGTTCTTAAAATAAACCGGGTTGGAAAGAATGTAGCTGAGAATTTTGCTCATAAATATTACGAAGAGTTAACTGTAGGTATTGATTTTACCGCACGTGATATACAAAAAGAACAAAAAACCAAAGGACTGCCCTGGGAAAAAGCAAAAGCATTTGACTTTTCAGCACCTATGGGAAAATTTGTTCCTAAAAGTAAGTTCGGGAAGATGAATAACATCGGTTTCCACCTGGATATCAATGGCAAAATAGTTCAAAAAGGAAACACCAGCGACCTGCTCTTCTCTTTTGACAAAGTGATCGCACACATCTCCAAATTCATCACTTTAAAAATTGGAGACCTCATCTTTACCGGCACACCTGTGGGCGTAAGCGCGGTTAAAATCGGAGATAAACTGGAAGCTTACCTGGAAGGAGAGAAATTACTTGCGTTTGAGGTGAAATAATTACAAAGAGCTATTCAATAGCTTACCGCTCTCAATCAATTTATGAAGGCTTTTTTCAAAAACAGTTCTGTTTCTGAGTATTTCAATGTGTCCCATGTGATGGCAATCACTGCCTAAAAAAGAGATCATATTCTGATCGATCATGCGCTCGGCAATTTTTTGTACAGCAGGAGAATAATGGCCGGAGAGTGAATTGATGTTCAGTTGAAGCAAAACTCCTTTTTCAACCAGTTCCTCGTATTTTTTAAAATCATGGTGCCAGAAATTGTAACGTTCCGGATGAGCAAGAATGGGCTTATATCCATTAGTCAGAAGCTTAAAGATCACCCCATGTAAATTGTCAGGTGGGTTAATGAAAGGAAGCTCAAAGAGCACATACTTCGCACCAAAAGTGAGTATCGTTTTAGCTTCGATCATCATCTCAAAATCATAATCCACATAGTATTCCGAGGCAGCATCTATTTCAATTGGAATGCTTGCTGTTTTCAAAGCAGCACGCACTTGCTCCAAACCTCCCAAAATTATTTCGGGTGTATTCCTATACGCATCACTCATGATATGCGGAGTGGTCACCACCTTCTTATATCCCAATGCTGAGAACTCGCGGAGCATAGCCATGGAATCTTCCATCGTCTTTGCACCATCGTCAATTCCGGGAATAAAATGAGAGTGCATATCGCACCTTAAAACAGAAAGATCAGCTGGAACTTTTGTAGTGGTAGCGGGGCCGAATATTTTAGAAAAAAGACTCATTTTCTAAAGTAATTGCCAAACCATTCAACCGTTTTACGTAAACCATCGTCTACGATTACTGAAGGAGAATAACGCAGGATAGTGCGGGCTTTTGAAATATCAGCCAAAGAATTTTTCACATCTCCCCTCCTCTCTTCCCTATATGTAGGAGAAAGCGAAGAACCGGTAATCTTTTTCAGAGTATTAAATAATTGGTTGACCGAGATCTTATCTCCCAAAGCAATGTTAAACACTTTCCCCGGTGCTTCCTTCTCTTCACAGAACATCGCTTTGATATTTCCCTGCACCGCATTTTCGACAAATGTAAAATCCCGTGATTGTTCTCCATCCCCATTGATATAGACGGGGGTATTATTTAACAAACCATCGATAAACAAGGGAATAGCCGCTGCATACGCCCCTTTAGGGTTTTGCCGTGGGCCGAAAATATTAAAGTACCGTAGGCCAATGATCTCCATGTTGTATGTACGAGAAAAAATATCAGCGTAAAATTCATTCACTAGCTTGCTCACTGCATAGGGCGATAGCGGCTTACCTGTTTTTTCTTCGCGCTTGGGAGAATCGGCAATATCCCCATATACCGAAGAAGAGCTGGCATACACCACCCGTTTTACTCCTGCATTTTTGGCCGCTACAAGCACCGAAAGGAATCCGCTTGCATTGGCATTGTGCGTAGCAATAGGATTTTCAATGGAACGGGGTACAGAACCCAACGCAGCCTGGTGAAATAAAAAATCTATGCTCTCACAAGCCTGCTTCACGGTATTTATATCACAGATATCCCCTTTAATGAATTGAAAGCTTGGAAGAGACAAGAAGGGTTTTATATTTTCTTCAAAGCCGGTGGAAAGGTTATCCAGTACAACAATTCTCTTTGCTTGGTGCTTTACCAGGTACTCAACAATATTACTTCCAATAAAACCTGCTCCGCCCGTAATGAGAAAGGATGTTTTTGAAAGATCGGAATTATGGAATTTTTGTTCGTACATTTTTTTCTTCTCCCCTTTGAGGGGGAAACCGAGAGGGGGTTATCTTTTCACGTATTGTCCTTCGTAATACTTCTGATAATCTCCACTCGTTACACCTTTGAGCCATTCTTCGTTGGCAAGGTACCAGTCAACTGTTTTTCCCAATCCTTCTTCAAACTGCAGGGAAGGTTTCCAGCCTAATTCCTTCTGTAGTTTGGAGGAATCTATCGCATATCGCAGATCGTGCCCTGCTCTGTCCTTCACAAATGTGATGAGCTTTGCAGATTCACCTTCTTTCCTGTTTAGCTTCTTATCCATACTCTTGCACAACAAACGTATCAGGTCAATATTGGTCCATTCGTTGTTACCCCCGATATTATACGTATCTCCAATTTTTCCTTTATGAAAAATAACATCAATGGCACGTGCATGATCCTCTACAAATAACCAGTCGCGCACATTCTCTCCTTTTCCATATACCGGAACAGGTTTACTATTCTTGATATTATTTATAGCGAGCGGAATCAGTTTCTCCGGAAAATGGTAAGAGCCGTAATTGTTCGAGCAATTGGAAATTACTACGGGTAATTGAAAAGTATCGTGGTAAGCTCTTACAAAATGATCGGATGATGCTTTAGAAGCAGAATATGGACTATGTGGGTCGTATTTGGTTTCCTCAGTAAAAAAACCAGTTTCTCCCAAGGAACCGTAAACTTCATCCGTGGAAACGTGATAAAATAAAGGCCTCACCCCAACCCTCTCCACAGGAGAGGGAGATTTAAGCCAATGGTGCTTTGCGACATTTAGAAGTGTTACCGTACCGATCACATTGGTTTGTACAAATTCCATCGGATTGGAAATACTGCGATCTACATGAGATTCAGCAGCCAGGTGGATAACACTGTCAAAATTATGCTTAGAGAAAATATCCTGAATGAACTTCGCATCGCATATATCGCCTTTTACAAATTCATAATTGGACTTTTCTTCAATATCTTTCAAATTAGCAAGGTTACCCGCATACGTGAGCTTATCCAGATTTACTATTTTATAATCGGGATAATTATTAACGAATAATCGCACCACATGGCTTCCGATAAATCCGGCTCCTCCTGTTATCAATATTCTTCTTTCCATTACAGCGACCAGTATTTTAATTGTTTTATTTTTCCTTTATACATTCCTTTTACATCTACCAATATCCCCTTAGATGATAAAATAGATTTAAAATATTTTTCGTCCAACTTTTTATATTCCTGGTGATTCACGGCAATAATCACTCCATCATAATTTTTTCCGAGCTTGCTGAGGCCAAAACCGTATTCATGAATTAATTCATCGGAGTCTGCCTGTGGATCCACTACTTCCACTTTAACACCAAACGATTTTAATTCTTTAATAATATCTGCCACTTTTGAATTACGAATGTCGCTTACATCCTCTTTAAAGGTCGCACCCATCACCAAAACTTTCGATTTTGAAATATTCACGCCTTCTGCAATTATCTTTTTTACAAGGTTCTTGGCTACATAAAATCCCATAGAATCATTTACATACCTGCCGGAATTAATTACACGCGCATGATATCCCAATGATTCCGCTTTATATGTAAGATAGTAAGGATCCACACCGATGCAATGCCCGCCCACGAGCCCCGGTGCAAATCTCAGGAAATTCCATTTGGTTCCTGCAGCTTCCAATACATCAAACGTATTTATGCCCATTTTATTGAAGATGATGGACAGTTCATTCATCAATGCAATATTCACATCGCGCTGTGTATTCTCAATGATCTTGGCTGCTTCAGCCACTTTAATGCTTGCGGCTTTATGTGTTCCTGGCTCAACAATTATTTCATACACACTGGATATCTCATTAAGCGATTCTTCATCACAACCGGAAACAACTTTTAATATTTTGGTGATCGTATGCTCTTTATCTCCGGGATTGATACGTTCGGGAGAATAACCTACTTTAAAATCTTTTTTGAATTTTAATTTAGAATGCTGTTCAAGCACGGGGATACAATCTTCCTCAGTACAACCGGGATAAACCGTGGATTCATAAACAACATAATCACCCTTCTTCAAAACTTTTCCCACAGAAGAAGAAGCACCCAACAAAGGTTTAAGGTCCGGAAGGTTATGTTCATCTATTGGAGTTGGCACTGCCACAATAAAGAATCGTGCTTTCTTCAATATATCCAATGAAGCAGTAAATTCAATATCGCATCCGTCAAAATCCTTTTTAGAAAGTTCCTTGCTAGGATCCATTCCCTTTTTCATCATGTCCACACGCTTCTGATTGATATCAAAACCGATGACCTTGATCTTTTTTGCAAAAGCCAATGCAATAGGCAGGCCCACATAACCAAGGCCGATGACTGCTAAAGGAGCCTTTTTGTCAATAATATCTTTATAAATTCCCATAGTCAAGATTTTCTGTTAGATTTTCTGAAAGAATAAATGCGTTCTATGATATCCACCACCTTTAATCCTTCCAACGCATTTGTTGTAATTGTTTTTCTGCCTTTGATGGCATCCACTACATTTTCAATTAAGAAATGGTGATTATTGGCCGAACCTTTATATGAACCATAATCATTTGCGGGTTCTGTAGGAGCAAGCTCAGGCAGTTTATAATCTTTAATGTGACAATATTCCACTTTATCCATATACTGTCCTCCTACTTTCACGCTTCCCTGACTTCCTACAATTGTAATACTGCTTTCCAGATTCTTATCCCACACAGATGTAGAATAATTGATAGAACCCATCCCACCATTTATAAAACGAAAATTGACAAATCCGCTGTCTTCAAACTCGGTGAGTGCTGCGTGGTTAAAATCAGCAAACTTTGCCTGTACATCGGTAATATCTCCAAACATCCAGTAAAGCAGATCTATCCAATGAGAGAACTGAGTAAATAATGTTCCTCCATCCAGCTCCTGCTTGCCTTTCCACGCTGCTCCGGTTCCCTTTGCAGAGGGGAGATAATAACGTTCATCGCGGTTCCAGTAGCAATTTAGCTGCACCATAAAAATATCTCCGATAATTTTTTTCTCAACAATTTCCTTCAACCAAACACTGGGAGGAGAATAACGGTTCTGCATTACACAAAATACCTGCTTATGCTTTTGAAGGGCTTTTGAAATTATCTGCTCACAATCCTGGCGATGAAGTGCCATTGGTTTCTCAACAACAATATGCTTATTGCCATCCAATGCTTTCAAGGAATGTTCGGCATGCAGGCCATTGGGAGAACAAATATTTACCACTTCCACTTCCGGATGAGATTTAATTAATTCATCCACTGAAGTATAACTTTTTTCTTGGAGATCCTTCAGCCCCAAGGCTTCTTTAGGCAAAACATCGCACACAGCTATGAGTTCCGTTTCAGGATTTCTGCGGATCATTTCCGCATGGCGTTTACCAATGTGCCCTTGACCTATAACTGCAAACTTTATCTTGCTCATTCTATTTAACTTTTCCAACCTTACCTTTGGTCAGTTTATATTTCTCTTTCGATTCAACACAAACAGCAATCCCTTTCTTATCAAATTTCAAACGGTGCCCGTATTCACTCATCCAGCCGATCTGCTTGGCAGGATTTCCTACCCAAAGGGAATATGCCGGAACATTCTTAGTAACCACTGCGCCTGCACCAATGAAAGCAAATTCGCCTATATCATGTCCACAAACGATAGTGGCGTTTGCTCCTATACTTGCCCCTTTACCCACATGAGTTTTATCATACTGACCTCTGCGTACAATCGCGCTGCGAGGATTTGTAATATTTGTGAATACCATGGATGGACCCAGAAAAACATCATCTGCGCAGATAACACCTGTATAAATAGATACATTGTTCTGGACTTTCACATTTTTTCCTAGAAAAACCTCTGGAAATACGACACAATTTTGTCCAATGATGCAGTTCTCACCCAAAGTACAATCAGGCATGATATGAGCGAAATGCCAGATCTTGGTACCCTTCCCTATTTTACAGCCTGCATCAAGGACAGCAGTTGGGTGTGTGAAGTATTCTTTTTCAGCCACAGCTCGGGTAAATTAATACGGGTTAATTAGAAGTTGGTAAAGATATAAAATCAATGAAATAAGAGCGAAAAAAGTACTACCGGTTGATTTCAAATAAAGAGAAGAATTTCATCCCTCCTTCGGTAGATTTTACATCGTCCACATATGCGCGGGAAGGGCCTTTCTTGCACCATTCCACAAGCGTATTCAATTGCCCTTCCGTTCCCTCCACTTCCATGTAAACATTTCCATTTGGCTCATTGCGAACAAATCCTTTAATGTCAAGCTGCTTAGCTATTTCCAGAGTGGACTGCCGGTAAAACACCCCTTGTACTGTTCCCGAAACTGTAATGTTATAATGCTTCATGAATTACTTCACGAATCCTGCAAAATCTTTGTGCTCCACTTTAGTGAGATCATCCTTGCTGAGGGATTTGAAATATGCATAAGTGATCTTAAGTCCTTCTGCGCGGGAAACTTTAGGCTCCCATCCCAGGATCTTACGGGCTTTGGTGATATCGGGCTGGCGCTGCTTGGGATCATCCTGCGGAAGAGGAAGTGATATTAATTTTTGTGTTGTACCTGTAAGCTTAATGATCTCTTCCCCAAATTCCTTGATACTAATTTCTGATGGATTACCAATGTTCATGGGCTGAACATAATCACTCATTAATAGCCGGTAGATTCCTTCTACGAGATCGTCTACATAGCAAAAGGAACGGGTTTGAGATCCATTGCCGAACATGGTAAGATCTTCACCTCGCAAAGCCTGTCCGATAAAAGCCGGAAGTACCCGTCCATCATTCAATCTCATTCTGGGACCATATGTATTAAATATCCGAATGATACGGGTTTCCAAGCCGTGATACGTATGATATGCCATGGTCATGGCTTCCATGAAACGCTTTGCTTCGTCATACACACCACGAGGCCCCACCGGATTTACATTACCCCAATATTCTTCTGCTTGAGGATGTACCAGCGGATCGCCATACACTTCGGAAGTGGATGCCACCAGTATGCGTGCCTTTTTTGCTTTGGCAAGTCCCAATAAATTATGAGTGCCGAGCGAACTTACTTTCAAGGTTTGGATAGGGATCTTTAAATAATCTATTGGAGAAGCAGGCGATGCAAAATGGAGGATATACTTTATATCAGCCGCAATACAAATGTGTTTTGCTACATCATGAACTATAAATTGAAAGCTGGAATTTTCGCGCAGATGAGAAATATTTTTCATATCCCCAGTAATGAGATTATCCATTCCGATAACGCGGAAGCCTTCCTTAAGAAATCTGTCACAAAGATGAGACCCTAAAAATCCAGCTGCACCTGTAATAAGTACTGATTCTTTTTTCACAATTATTTTTTTGTTAGTTTAATATTTTTATTTGATTCAGGGCTAAACTTTAATACTTCTTCAAATATACTTATGTCTTCCCTGTATTCTGCAAAGCCATCGGCAGAAACACTCATGATCCATTTTCCAGGAGGTAAAGCAATTACAAAATAACAATTATTAGGGTCAGGGATGTAAACTCCATATAGCTCATTACTTGTTTTATCAAACACTTCAATTTTTGCGCTCCGGATCTTGCTTAAGGTATCGGCACTTGAAATATATCCTTTGAAAATGGATTCTTTCGGTTCTACATCCTTCAGGATTAGCCTATATACATCCAGATCTCCTTGCCCTCCTTCACGTAATGCAGACGTGTATGCGATTCTTCCTTCAGAAGTAAAACTGATATTAATATCATCCCCAGCAGTATTGATAGGATATCCCAGATTTTTTGGTGCGGACCAGCTTTTATCTGATTCATCCCAAGCCGATTTAAAAATGTCAAAGCCACCCATGCTCGAATGTCCCTGTGAAGCAAAATAAAGGGTCTTGCCGTCCTCTGAAAACTGAGGAAACTCCTCTTTATATTTGGTATTGATATTAGCTCCCAGATTTTGCGGATCGCTCCATGCACCTGTCGGCAATTTGCGGGATATATAAATATCTGTTTCTCCGAAATTAGGAGTGTCAGTACTGCTCGGCCTGCTGCTTGAGATCAAAATAGATTCACTTTCTGTTATTGGGTCTTTAAATATTGAAGCAGATGTTTCCAACCCTTTATTAATATTTTCAGGCAGGGGCTCCGATTTTAACCAGGCCATTTTATTATTAAGGCGCCTTGCGATCCAGACATCTCCAAATACCTCTATCCGATCGATGTAAAAAAGCATGATCGTACCATCATCCGATACATCCACCACCTGCTCATCCAGGTTTGTGTTGATCATAGCTCCTACGGTTTGAGATTTTTCCACTTTACCGTTTTTGATCTGCGAATAAAAGATATCGGAAGGATATAATCCGTCAAACTCCGCTTGCATGGCCGTGGGTCCCTTTCTACGTGTAGTGTAAAACAGGGCGGATTCATCAGGTAATACCACCGGATAAAAATCCGGGAATTCACAGTTAATTGTCTTGCCAAGATTCTCAAAAGTGATTCCTAGCGGGTGCTTGATGAGCTCTCTGCCATTGTACGCCTGCTCAATATACCTGCTTGCAAGTGCTAATGCTTTTTTATCTGTGGGAACTTTCTCCTTGTACTTATTATAATATTTAATAGCGTCATCAAAACGATTGGAAAAATGATACGCCCTGCCAAGATCCAGCCAGGTATCATCAGGAAATTTTTCCTGCTTGATCAAAAACTCCAGGTGCGGGATCGCTTTTGCCTTAATGGAGTTGGAAAGCATATAGCATTTGGCTATTTGCTGGTTATATTCCACATTATCCGGCTCTTTCTTCAGCAAAAGCTGGTACACTTTGATCGCTGAAAAATAATTATGATTATTAAAAAATAATTTTGCCGCATCGGGATCTGCCTTAAACACGCTGGCCTGGGAAAACGCAGAGATACCAATATGCAAATGGCATACTAGTAAAACTAATGCGACAATACCAATATGCGAATGGCTTCTATTTGTATCATTAGTACTCATTCGTATATTGGTATTGTACCATCAAAAGTATAAAGTAATACATTTGCTGGCATAAAAACATTCCAACAAGAAAGCAACAATGGGTAACACGTTAAAAAGGCCGAAATTAAATGAAGCTGTGGCGGGCAAGGATCCATTTATTTTGTTTAAAAAATGGTATGGATCGGCCTATAAACTAATGGGAGAAGATGCCAGTGCCATGGCACTTACAACATCTGCCGACAATAAGCCGAATTCCAGAATTGTTTATTTAAGAGGCCGTGATAAAAACAGCTTTTGGTTCTTTACAAATTATAACGGGCAAAAAGCGAAAGAGCTGAGTAAAAATAAAAATGCCTGCCTGCTTTTTTACTGGACCAGTATGAGCATACAGGTCAGGATCCGGGGAAAAGTAGAAAAATTATCTGTAAAAGAATCCGACAAGTATTTTGCAGGCCGTCCACACGGCAGCCAGATAGGTGCATGGTCATCCCCCCAAAGCAAGGTAATCCCGAACCGCGAAATACTGGATGCCCTTGTAATTAAGTTTACAAAAGAATTTGAAGGAAAAAGAATTTCTCGGCCTCCTCACTGGGGAGGATATAGGTTGATCGCTTCCTCATTCGAATTCTGGCAGGCAAGAGAAAGCAGATTACACGACAGGATCATTTTCGGAAAGCAGAAGAACGGAAAGTGGAAGGTGGAGCGATTAGCGCCTTAAGGGCATCATTCAAATAAGAGCATATCCTGCCTGGAATAATATCCGTTCAGAAAATATTTCATACACGCTTCTCTCCATCGTTTGTTTGCCTCCATATTCAATATTTCCAGCTGAGGTTTTTCATCTGTTAGAACAACTGCATCATTCAGGTTTAAGTCAACGATCTCAGGACTTGTAATCTCTCCAACAGCTGACGTGCTTTTTTGCGCAATAAAAACCAAGTTACGGTACTCTTCTTCTTTCCTGGTCGGCACTACTTCAACATTATAACCTGAATTGAGCAATGTCTTACAAATCGAACGCATTCCTTTTCCAGCTTCGCCAGTCCAATATCCGTTCCCGTTTATAAAAAATATTCCTTCATCCGATAAAAGAGACTTTATCTCCATAAAAAATTCTTCTGTAAAAAGGTGATGTGGATTCACTTCACCCACAAAGGCATCCAGGACTATTACATCATATTTTTTGAAGGTCAACTCACTTCTTAAAAAATGCCTTGCGTCATCTACAACAACATTTACCTTTTCCGATAGGTCAAAATATTTTTTTGCAACATCAGCCATTCTCCTATCCAATTCGACCGCATTCACTTCGAACCCTTTTGCCAAAAGCGTGTTTGCCACACTTCCTCCTCCCAGCCCGAGTATCAAAGCACGTTGGAAAGACGAATCCTGTAAACGTTTTTCTATCAAGTGTACATAGTTAAAAAAAGTTTTTTTATCCTTTTGATTTGTGACCACCGTTTGTGTACTCCGGTTGACAAACAGTATCCTTTGAGAACCATCCACTTTTTTTGTTCCTTCATATAAAGGATAATCCGCCACAATGATCTGCCCAAGCAATCCCTCATTGGAGTATAAAATATTTACATCCGGATTCACAGAAGCAAATTTCAAGCTATTAAGAGAGAAGAAAATAATCAAAGGAAATATAAGAGAAAGAAAAAATTTCATTCTAATCAACTTATAAAAGGGAATGGCTCCCAGGATGATCCCAATTATAATGGCAGGCTTTGTAAGCCCAAAATGGGGAATACAGTAAAAACCAAGAAAAAAAGTAGCAAGAATACCTCCAACGGTAGATATTGCATATACTGTCCCGGCAGTTTTTCCAGAACTTTGCAGCTTGTTGAGCGAAGCAGAACCAACACATTCAACGATCAAAGGAGATACCATTCCCATAAAAAAAACAGGGGGGGGGGGAACAAAAAAATAAGCGTGGGAATAAGGAGGGATCCCAGTAAGCCGTAGCCGGCAGTATGAAGAATTACTTCCTTTGCAAGCACCGGCATTATGATAAAAAAAACAGCACTT
>Ga0163144_10013405_pt1 | contig 17116 bp, 13 predicted proteins | sample OliLak19BULKMAT1_FD_123175 | JGI IMG/M metagenome (GOLD analysis project Ga0163144, IMG submission 123175) | Freshwater microbial mat bacterial communities from Lake Vanda, McMurdo Dry Valleys, Antarctica - Oligotrophic Lake LV.19.BULKMAT1 | ecosystem: Environmental > Aquatic > Freshwater >... | reverse complement strand
TTCATCACAGCAGTCTGCCTGAGATGTCATCGGCGTTAAAAGTCGTCCATCGCGGAACCTGTGACCTTTGGCCCTGGTCGCCGCAACTCCGTCGCAGTGTTATGGACCAATGAAGCTGCTGCTGATCGAATCGACACCGGGAAATGCCTCTGAGCTCAATCAGCGATTGTCCGCCGAGGGCCACGAGGTCGTTCATTGCGCCGACGACAAGGGCGGCCACTGTCGTGGAGCCGAATATCACAGTGACTGCCCACTTGAGGGCCACGTCGACCTGGCCATTTTGACGCGCGAGCCGGGGACGCCGCACAGCTTGAGTGAGATGGGATCGGTATGCGCAAACCGCTACCGCGTGCCCCTCGTGGTGGTCGATCCGACGCAAGCTGACGATGAGTTACCCAGTGTGACGGTGGCCCGCGCCGTCGCCAACCGGGTTCTGGAGACCGCATATGCCACGGCGGTGCGCAGGGAACTCTCGCATCTCCCAACAGTCGTAGAGGTGTGCCGGCGTGTTGACAGCGTACGAGTCAACGTGCAGTTACCCGTCAGCCAGAACAACCCCGCCGCCATTTCCGCGGCTGCCGATCGAGCACGTTTTGCGGTGCGTAAGCACGACCCATTCGTGCAGAGCATCGACGTCGCTGTGTCCTGTCATCCCGACTGACGCCGTCAACCGACGGTCAGCTAAAGGTAGCCAGCCCCTGGTCGATCACGACTCGATCGCCGACCGATGTGGTGAACATTGCCGTGTCGTCCGCTGTACGCCAGATTCGAACTGTCAACGCGTCGCCGGGCATTACCGGAGACGTGAAGCGCCCCTCGATGTGATGAAAGCGCGTGACGTCATTGTCGGCCAGCTCAGCGAGCAGCGCGCGACCGGTGAAGCCGTAGGTGCACAGGCCGTGCAGAATCGGACGGTCGAAGCCACCGAGCGCGGCGAACGACGGGTCGCTGTGCAACGGATTGCGATCGCCCGACAGCCGATACACGAACGCCTGGTCTGGGCTGGTCTGCAGCGTCACCTCGTGATCGGGGGCCGCACCGGCAGGTGGTTCGTTCTGCGGGCCACTCGGGCCTCGGTCGCCACCCCAGCCACCTTCACCGCGAATGAACACTGCCGAGCGCGTGTTCCACAGCGGCTCGCCTTCCGATGTCTTGACCTCGTTCTCGACGACGACAATCGCAGCTTTGCCCTTGTCGTACATCGCGGCCACCCGGTCCTGCGATGTCGCGGTGGCCGCAACCGGAATTGGACGATGCAGCGTGATTGCTTGCGAGCCGTGTACGAGCATCGCCCAGTTGAAGTCGCCGATCTTGCGCAGCGCACCCTCGCCGGTCGCCGGAGTGCCCATGCCTGCCGCGACCGCGAAAGTTGGATACACCACCTGCGTGACGTCCTTCGTGTTCTCGGTGCTGAACTGAAGGTCGGCTTGGCCGGCGCCGATTCCGACCGCGTATAAAAGCGCATCCTTCGACGTCCACGAGATTTCGCGCAGGTCGCCGACTTCGCCGACTGCATCGGGGTTCAGCGGCATCGCGTCCTCACGCCTGCCGTGTGGGTTGTGGTTGCGGCCAGCCGCCGGGATCGCCGTTCATGCCGCTGTTCAAACGAGCGCTCGCCAGCATCTCCTCGACAATCGAGCCCAGCTTCGTCGGGTCCTCGACCGGTGCGTGGCGCGGGCCGCGCACCCAACCCTCTGCGATGGCCAATGTCTGACCGCTTGCTTCAAAGACGCGACCCGAGACAGCCGATGACTCCTCGCTGGCGAGCCAGGTGACGATGGGAGCGATCCACTTGGGCGAACGCATCTCGCGCTCTTCGTCGGTCTCTGGTGCCGGGCCAAGGCCTTCCGTCATGCGCGTGAGCGCAACTGGCGCGACCGCGTTGACGGTGACGCCGTAACGCGCAAGTTCCATCGCCGCGATTTGCGTGAAGCTGGCGATGCCGGCTTTGGCAGCGCCGTAGTTGGTCTGGCCGGGATTGCCATAGATGCCACTCACCGATGTGGTGTTGATGATGCGGGCGTTGGGTTGCTTGCCAGCCTTGCTCTGATCACGCCAGTACGCAGCGGCCCAATGCACCGGCGCGAAAGTGCCTTTCAGATGGACGTTGATGACAGCGTCCCATTCCTCTTCGGTCATATTCACCAGCATTCGATCGCGCAAGATGCCAGCGTTGTTAACGACGACATCGAGCGTTCCGAACGTGTCGACCGCTGTATTGATCAGGCGTTGCGCGCCTTCCCACGACGAGACGCTGTCGCCGTTGGCAACTGCCTCGCCGCCCATCGCTTTGATTTCCTCGACGACCTGTTGCGCCGGGCTGGCGTCGCCGCCGACACCGTCGATGCTGGCGCCGAGGTCGTTGACGACGACCTTCGCTCCGTGGGCAGCGAGGCTCAGCGCATGCTCGCGGCCGATGCCGCGGCCAGAACCGGTGACGATGACAACTCGGTCTTCACATAGTCGTTTCATGACGGGCATCATAAGGTGGAAGCAATGTCCGAGAGCGAGCCGACCGAGTCACCAGCCGTTGACGTGCAGGTTGACGTGCAGGTTGACGTGCTGGTTGACGTGCTCGTTATTGGCGGTGGGCCTGCTGGCGCGACGGCGGCAATGCTGGTGGCGCGGGCCGGGCGATCGGTGATGGTCGTTGACAAGGCGACGTTTCCGCGTGACAAGTGCTGCGGCGATGGGTTGACCACGTTGGCGCTGCGCGAGTTAGAGCCGCTCGGTTTCAAGCCGGCGATGGTGCCGAGCTGGCAGACGGTCACGGAGGCGTGGTTGCGCTCGCCGTCGGGGCGCGAGGTGTGCTTGCCGATGCCGACCGACGGAATCTTCGGGGCGACGGCGCCGCGCAGCGAGTTCGATTTTGCGCTGTTGCAGATGGCCCGCGACGCGGGTGCCGACATTCGCGAGGGATGCGCACTGACCAACATCTCGCAGACGAGTGCGGGTGTGCGCGCCGAAGTTGACGAGGTCGGTACCGTGCGCGCCAGTTTCGCGATCGCGGCTGACGGCATGTGGTCGCCGACGCGCAAGGCGCTCGGGCTGGCCGAGTCGGGTTACCTCGGCGAGTGGCACGCCTTTCGCCAGTACGCAACTGGCGTCACTGGGCCAGCCGCGCAGCGGTTGTATGTGTGGTTCGAACCCGACTTTTTGCCCGGGTACGCGTGGAGCTTTCCGCTCCCCGACGGCCGTGTGAACCTCGGGTTCGGTGTGTTGCGCGACGGCGAGCGCAGCGGCAAGTCGATGAACGCCGAGTGGGCTGGCTTGCTCGACCGTCCGCACATTCGGGCGGCGCTCGGTCCCGACGCGCAGTTGCACGATCGCGTCTTGGCGTGGCCGATTCCTGCCGGTATCGATCGCGCCACACTCAGCGCACGGCGCGTGCTGTTCGTCGGCGATGCGGCGCGCGCAACCGACGTGATGACTGGCGAGGGAATCGGGCAAGCGATCGTTACCGGACGACTGGCAGCAGAGGCGATCCTCGCCCACGGATCTGTGGCGACGGTCGCCGCGCGTTACGAACGCGCCACGCGCCAACACCTGCTGGCCGACCATCGCATGTCGAAGCTGCTGAACTCGTGGCTCGCACATGCCTGGGTCGCCCGCGGATCCGTCCGGGTAGTGGGTATGAGTGCGTGGACGCGCCGCAGGTTCGCAAGGTGGATGTTCGAAGACGAACCCAGGGCACTGCTGTTGACCCCAAAACGCTGGCACCGGCGGTTTCTCAACCGCCCAGGAGCGTTCAAGTAGCCGAGGGTTTCCTACCGCCGGATCGTCGGTGTAGTACCCGAGGTTTTCGTGGCGGGTTCTCGGCACGAAAACCTCGACACCACTCTGTTCGGCAGGAAACCCTCGGCAGTGCGGCGCTACGGTCGTTGTATGGCTTTGCGGACTCGGTTAACGGAACTACTAGATATTGAACACCCGGTGATGCTCGCCGGCATGGGTGGCGTCAGCTACCACCGACTGGTGGCGGCCGTTAGCGAGGCGGGCGGCATCGGAACGCTTGGGGCGAGCACGATGGCCGTCGGCGAGCTACCGGAAGAGATGGCGAAGGTACGCGCCGCTACCAAAAAGCCCTTCGGCGTCGACCTGCTCACCGCGCTGCCTGGCCAGGTCGAGCAGGGCATCCAGAACGTGATCGACGGCGGCGCGCGCATATTCGTGGCCGGCCTCGGCGTGCCGCGCGAAGTCATCGAACTGCTGCACTCGAAGAACATCCTCGTCGGCAGCATGTGCGGCAAGGTTCGCCACGCCGTCAGCGCAGTCGCGAGCGGTGTCGACTTCGTCGTCGCGCAGGGCACCGAAGCCGGCGGTCACACCGGCACCGTCGCCACACTCACACTGGTGCCGATGGTCGTCGATGCCGTAGGCGAAAAGGTGCCAGTCATCGCGGCCGGCGGACTGTTCGACGGACGTGGACTCGCCGCGTCGCTCGCGCTCGGTGCCGACGGTGTGTGGATCGGCACACGCTTCATCGCCACTCCCGAGGCGCGCGCAGTCAAGGGTTACAAGGAAGCGATACTCGGCGTCGCCGAGGATGGCACCGTCGTCAGCCGTTCGTACACAGGCAAGACGTGCCGCGTCGTGCGCAACGAGTGGACGAACCATTTCGAGCAACACCCAGAAGAACTACAACCGTTCCCGCAGCAGGTGATCGCCAGCTCGAAAGCTGGCGTCAACCACTTGGGAGCACAAGACGGAACAGAGGTTGATGTGAATCGTGAATTCTTCCCGTGCGGCCAAGGTGCTGGCGCGATCGACGAATTGAAACCTGCGGGCGACATCGTGCGCGACATGGTGCGAGAAGCCGAACAGACGATGGAACGAATCGCGGCGGTGCGTCGATGAGCGCCGACACGAACAGCACCATCCACGAGCACGTCGACAAGGTGTGGACCGAGGACATTCTCCCAAAGCTGCACGACTACATCCGCATCCCGTGCGTATCGGTGCTCTACGACCCGGACTGGAAAGCGCACGGCTATCTCGACCAAGCAGTCGCGCTCATCCGCGATTGGTGCGCGGCGCGCCCGATCGCCGGGCTCACCGTCGAAGTCCTGCAACTCGAAGGCCGCACTCCCCTCATCATGTGCGAGATTCCCGCACACAACGGCGGCCCAGCCGACGACACGGTCGTGCTCTACGGCCACTGCGACAAGCAGCCGGAGATGACCGGCTGGCGTGAAGACCTCGGCCCGTGGAAGCCGGTGCTCGAAGGCGACCGACTCTACGGCCGCGGCGGCGCCGACGATGGCTACGCCGCGTTCGCATCCCTGCTTGCGATCGAAGCCGCCCAACGCGCCGGACTCGCGCACGCGCGCCTGGTGGTAATGATTGAAGCCAGCGAGGAAAGCGGCAGTCCCGACCTACCCGCGTACCTCGAGGCATACGCGGATCGGATCGGATCGCCGACGTTCGTGCTCTGCCTGGATTCCGGTTGCCTCGACTACGAGCGCATGTGGGTCACAACGTCGCTGCGCGGCCTCGTCGCGGGCACGTTGCGTGTCGACATCCTGACCGAGGGCGTGCACAGCGGGGAAGCAAGCGGCGTGGTCCCATCGTCCTTTCGAATTGCTCGCATGCTGCTCGATCGTTTGGAGGACAGCCGAACCGGTGAATTGCTGCTGCCGGAACTCCACACCGAGATCCCCGCCGACCGTCAGCAACAAGCCGCCGAAACCGCAGCCGAGTTCCCGATCGGCGGCCACTTCCCCTTCGTGAAGGGCGCGCAACCGGTGATGGGCGACGCAACAGAACAACTTCTCGCACGTACGTGGAAGCCGACGCTCAGCCTCACAGGGGTCGACGGCATACCGCCAGTCGCGGCCGCTGGCAATGTGTTGCGCCCTCACACCTCGCTGCAACTCAGCATCCGCCTGCCACCAACATGCGACTACGGCCGAGCGCTGAAGGCAATCGAGAAGTGCCTCACGACCGATCCGCCCTATGGCGCGACGGTGCAATTCCTCGACGGCCACGCCGGCCCGGGTTGGAACGCCCCACCATTCGCGCCGTGGCTGTGGAACGCTCTCGAGACGGCCGGGCAGGACGCGTTCGGCAAAGCGACACGTGCGTTCGGCGAAGGCGGATCTATCCCGTTCATGGGAATGCTCGGCGAGCGATTCCCAGAGGCGCAGTTCGTGATCACCGGCGCGCTTGGCCCCGGCGCCAATGCACACGGGCCGAACGAGTACCTTCACGTGCCAACGGCTCGGCGAGTCACTGAGTGCCTCGCTCACCTGTTGCACGCACACGCGACCCGATGATCAAACTGCTCCGCAGTAATTACGACCTGCGGGTGCTCTTCTTCGCACAAGTGGTCTCGTTCATGGGTGATTGGTTCGTCTTTGTTGCCATCACGGGCATGGTGAAGGACGCGACCGACAGCGAGTTCCTCGTCTCGCTTGCATATGTCGCGTTTACGCTGCCAGCGTTTCTCGCGTCGCCACTCGCGGGTTCACTGGTCGATCGCTTCGATCGCCGTCGACTGGTGATTGCTGTCTCACTCCTGCAATCGATCGCCGCAGTCGGATTCCTGACGGCGTCGGCCAATCACGTGTGGCCACTGTTCGTGTTCCAGGGTTGCATCAGTGCGTTGGCGGCCATCGTCAAACCGGCGATCGACGCTGGTGTGCCAAACCTCGCGCGTAACCCCGACGAGTTGCGCGTCGCAACCGTTCTATTCGGCAGCACATGGGGAGTCATGCTCGCGGTTGGCGCAGCGCTTGGCGGAATCTTCAGCGAGACATTTGGGCGTACAGCGTCGTTCATCGCCGACGCCATCACGTTTGTGATCGCTGCCGGCCTACTCGCGCTGATTCGTCGCCCAATGCAACAGGCGCGGACTGAGGCGCATCGCGCGATCCGGCCGCTGAGCGACATGGGCGAGGCGATCCGCTACGCGCGCAAGGACAAGGCCGTGCTCGCGCTGCTGGCCAGCAAGGGGACGTTCGCCATCGGCAGCGGCACCGTCAGCCAACTGCCCGTGCTGGCGACGGCGGTGTACGGCTGGAAGGACGGCGGCACCGGCCTGCTGTTTGGCGTGCGCGGTGTGGGCACCGCACTCGGCCCATTGATCGCCGCAAGATTCACGCGCGGAAACCTTTCGAAGGTGCTGCGCATCTGCGGTCTCGCGGGCATCGCCTTCAGTGTCTGTTACCTCGCGGCAGCGTGGTCGCCGGTGATCTTTGTCGCCGCGGCATTCATCGGGTTGGCCCACCTCGGTGGTGGCGCACAATGGACGCTGAGTACGTACGGACTGCAGCTGCGCACGCCCGACTACATACGAGGCCGCGTGATGGCTGGCGACTATGCGATTCTCACGCTCACACTGTCAGTGAGCGCGATGTGCGCAGGACTGTTGTCGGAGGTGGTAGGCGTGCGTTGGACAATCACCACGTTTGCCGCTGTTGCGTTCTTCACCGGTTGCGCCTACCTCGTACTCACCCGCAACGTCGTCAGCAGTATCGATGCGGAGGCGCAAGCGATCGCTGACTGACTAGCTCGTAGTCGGGCCGGTCGGGGCGATAGTCGCTGTCGAGCAGCGGCGACGAGATCAGGTAATCCGCGGTCGCTCGATTGCATGCGATGGGAATGTTCCACACAACCGCGATCCGCAAGAGCGCGCGGACATCGGGATCATGCGGCTGCGGCTCAAGCGGGTCCCAGAAGAACAGCACGAGATCGATCTCGCCATTGCTGATCTTGGCTCCGAGCTGTTGGTCGCCGCCGAGCGGTCCGCTTTTGAACAGTTCGACTTCCAGTCCGAGCTCGCGAGCGACCATCGCACCGGTTGTGCCGGTGCCGAGCAGGGTGTGGTCGACCAGGATCGCGCGGTTGAAGACTGCCCAGTCGAGAAGATCGGCCTTCTTGTTGTCGTGCGCGACGAGCGCGATACGTCGGCGTTCGTCGCGTCGCGGGCCGATGACAGGGATCGGTCGGATGAGTTGTGTTGAATGCGTCATCGCTCAACAACGTACGGGCACGCCTCTTCGCGTCGATGTCGCCCGGATGAACGGCTCGTGAACTACGCGCCAGCGACACTCTCCGCGACGGGCACCGTTGGCTGCATCCGTTCGCGAGGAAGCCGGATAGGCAACTCGGCGCGGATCTGCTGGTCGACCGATTCAGGAATGTGGTCCGGGAAGTGCGTGGCGAGCACGTCGTTCACCTTGGCGATGGCGCGGTCGATCACCTTTGGCCGCCCAACCTCGTTCCATTCCTTCGGGCTCAGCCGGTCGCCGATCGCCGGGTAGATGTACTCGGTCTGCATCAACGACAGCGTCTGCTTCGAGCCCAGGTAGTGGCCCGGCCCGCCGATGACCGCGGCGCGGATGACATCGATCGACAGCGTCTCGTCGGTGACGTCGATTCCCTTGATCGTTCGTTGTGCGGCACCGATGATGTCGTTGTCGAGCACCACACCTTCAAGCGAGAAGCCAAGCAAGCTGCCGTGCATCCCCGCAGACTCGTAGATCAGGTTGGCGCCAGAGTTGCCAACGAGCGCATGGTTGTAGCCCTTCTCCGCGCCGGCCTGCGCGTCGGGCATCTTTGCATCACTGATTCCCGACGAGGTGCCGCCGGTGAGGTCGTAGAAGTGCGCCATCTGCGCGCACGCCGACGACAGGATCGCCTGCTCGGGACTGCCACCCGACATCGCGCCGCTGCGCAAGTCGCTGACGAACGGCCACAGCCCGAAGATCGCAGGGTGGCCAGGCTTGATTGCGTTGACGTACGCAAGTCCTGCGAGCACCTCGGCGACCTCTTGCACGAGCGCACCGGCGAGCGCCGCGGGTGCGGTCGCGCCTGCCTGGCCGGCCGACAGCAACAACACCGGCATTCCGCCGTGCACAGCAACCTCGAGGCAACGGCATGCGTCGGCGGCAAACTTCAACGGCGGCACGACGAAACAGTTCGACTGACTGACGAATGGTCGCGCGCGCCATTTGTCCTCGCCGCCAGCGATGTAGTGCAACATCTTCAGCGACGCTTCGAGATGATCCGGATGCACCCACGACGTGCCGACGTGCTTGGTCGTACCGCTGACGCTGAGATAGCAGGTGTTGATATCCATCTCTGCCGGGTCGGGCAGATCGCGGGGTACGACAGACCGTTGGTAGAAGTGGATGTGTTCCATCGTGTCGACAAGGCGGGCGATGTCGTAGGCATCCTGCGACGTCGACTCGCGATACTCGCCGGTGATCGGATCGACGATGTAGACGGCTGCGCCCGCCGTTCCGAAGTACACCTTCTTGCCCCACGGCTCCATGTCGTACTTCGGGTCCTGCGCATGTAAGACAAAGTTGCGCGCCGCCATCGCCAATGTGTCTTCGATCAGCGAACGTGGAAACAGCAAGCGACCTTCATCGCTGATGGTGCAACCCTTTGGGAGCAAAACCTCAAGGCACGATGGAATTGCGTCAGCGAGCCCGATGTTCTCCAGCACGTTGAGCGCGGCGAGGTGCACCTTCATTACCTCGGCATCGGTGAGGACCTTGTACCGGCCGCCGACCATTCCCGGATTCACCGGCCGAACGTCGAGCGCTAACGGCGCTGCCCGCAAGGCTTGGCGCGCGGCGCGCCCGCCGCGTCGGCCGCCTTCTTGGGTCTCGCTCATCGCGCGATCATAGGTCGCATACGCTCCATCAACCTCACGATCAACCTCACGATCAACCTCACGACCTCTCGAATGGAGTACGCAGCGATGGCAACCGAAGGTTTCCTGGGTTACTACGTCGAAACTCGCGACTACAAGGCCACCGCTGCGTACGTCTTCATCGCCGAACAACACGACCGCGAACCGACGACCCATCCGATCCTGCAGGTCGCCGATTCCGCAAAGTTCGCGCCAACGACCGGGCTGCAGATGACGCGACAGTTCGAGCCGCAGCACTGGGGAGTAGTCGGGTCACTTAGGAGCGGACGCGGGTGCCTTTGGGGTCGTACCAGGGGTCGAGGCTGACCCTCGCGGGGAAGCGGTCGCCCGCCACTTCAATTTCATACCTGCCACCCAGCACGTAGTCGCGGTCGACTACACCGCCGGCGGGGTCGGCGACGTAGCCCATTCCCAACGCGGCGCCAATTGTGTGTCCGAACATTCCCGACGTGATGCGCCCGACGATCACGCCATCGCGCACGATCGGCTCGTTGTGATACAGCAGCTTGTCGGGGTCGACGAGCGCGAACTGCGCGAGTCGCTGGTGCACACCAGCGAGCTTCTGGCGCATCAGCGCCTCGCGACCGGTGAACCCGCTCGGCTTGTTCCACGCGACCACGAAACCGAGGCCGGCCTCGAGCGGTGTCTCGTCGGGCGAGATGTCGTGGCCCCAGTGCCGGTACCCCTTCTCCATGCGCAACGAGTTCAGCGCGTGGTAGCCGGCGTGCCGCAGCCCGAACTCGGGCCCAGCCGCAACGATCGCATCGAACACACCCGGGGCGAATTCGGTCGCGATGTACAGCTCCCAGCCCAACTCCCCCACATACGTCACTCGACTGGCGCGCACCCGCGCGTACGCGAGGTCGATGATGCGTGATGTGCCGAACGGGAACGCCTCGTTGGACAGGTCGTCGGCAAGCGAGCGACTAGTCAGCGACTGCAGCAGCGCGCGCGAATTCGGGCCCATCATGCTGAGCACCGCGTACGCGGAGGTCACATCGGTGGCGACAACACGAGCCTCAGCCGGAATGTTCGCCTTCAAGTACGCGAAGTCGCGAACCTGGGTCGCCGCCGCCGTCACCACTAGGAAACGATCGGCTGCCTCTCGCGTCACTGTCAGGTCGGCCTCAATGCCACCACGATCGTTCAACCACTGGGTGTAGACGACCTTGCCGACTGGCACCGCGACATCGTTGGCACAGATCTGATTAAGTACGGCCTCGGCATCGGGTCCTTCGACGGAGAACTTGCCGAACGACGACTGGTCGAACAGGCCGACCGCGTTGCGCACCGCGTGATGTTCTTCGGCCGAGTGCGGAAACCAGTTCTGCCGACCATACGTGTACTCGTACTCGGCAGTCACTCCAGCCGGCGCGAACCAGTTGGTGCGTTCCCACCCGGCCGTCTCGCCGAAGCACGCGCCCTTCGCTGCCAACCGATCGTGAAGTGTCGATCGCCGTACGCCGCGAGCTGTCTCGGGCTGACGGAACGGCCAGTGCATCGCGTACAACAACCCCAACGCCTCGACCGTGCGGTCGTGCAGATAACTGGCGTTGCGCTGAAACGGCATCACGCGCCTGATGTCGACGTCCCACAAATCCATTGGCGGATGCCCGTCGAGGATCCAATCGGCCAGCACCTTTCCGGCACCGCCCGACGACTGGATACCGATCGAGTTGAAGCCGCAGGCCATGAACAAGCTCTTCACATCCGGGGACTCACCAAGCAAGTACCGGTCGTCGGGTGTGAATGATTCGGGGCCGTTGAAGAAGAGCCGAATACCCGTCTCCGCCAGAACCGGCATGCGATGCGTGGCGGCCTCCACCAACGGTGCGATGTGTTCGAAGTCTTCCGGAAGGGTGCCGAACGAGAATTCCTCGGGGATCCCGCTGGCGCCGCCCGGCTTCGTCATCCCCCACGGCTTCGATACCGGCTCGAACCAACCGATCAACAGTTTGCCAGCGTCTTCCTTGAAGTAGCCGCACCCCTCCGGATCGCGCAGCACCGGCATCGTCGGCGAGATACCGGCGACCGGTTCGGTGACGATGTAGAAGTGCTCGGCCGCGTGCAGTGGCACGACTGCACCAGCCTGATCGCCCAACTCGCGGCCCCACATGCCAGCCGCGTTGACGACTGCATCGGCACGAATCTCGCCGACCGTGCCGTCGACTTCGTACGCGACGCCAACGGCACGACCGTTCTCGACGATGATCCGCGACACCTTCGCGTTCTCAACGATGCGCACGCCACGAGCACGCGCTCCCTTGGCCAACGCCTGTGTCGTGTCGATCGGGTTGGTGACGCCATCGCCGGGCAGGTGCACGCCGCCGACAAGGTCGTCGATGTGCGCCAGCGGTACCAGCGCCTTGATCTCGGACGGCCCGATGATGTTCACCTCGACGCCAAACACACGCGCCATCGATGCCCCGCGGGTGATCTCCTCGAAACGCTCGGCATTCGGCGCCACCAGAATCGAGCCGCGCTGCTGGAACCCTGTCGCCTGACCCGTTTCCTGCTCGAGCGTCGCAAACAGGTTGGTGGTGTATTGCGCCAGCCGCGTCAGGTTGTGCGTCGCACGAAGTTGGCCGACAAGACCCGCCGCGTGCCATGTGGTGCCACTCGTTAACTGCTTGCGTTCCAGCAACACGACGTCGTTCTCGCCCCGCAGCGCAAGGTGGTAAGCGATGCTGCAGCCCACGATTCCACCGCCGACGATAACGACACGGGCAGAGCTGGGAAGGTCCGTCATAGAGATTTCGCCTATCTTCACATGTCATGAACGAGCAGGCACGAATCGTCATCATTGGTGGGGGCATCGCCGGGTGCAGCACGCTCTATCACCTGGCGAAGATGGGCTGCACCGACGTGTTGCTGCTCGAACGCGACGAACTGACATCGGGGTCGACGTGGCATGCGGCTGGGAACGTGCCCACCTACAGCACGAGCTGGAGCGTGATGAAAGTGCAGTCGTATTCGGCCGCGCTCTATCGCGAACTAGCGAAGGAACCTGACTCTCCGATCAGCTATCACGTGACCGGTTCCGTGCGGCTCGCCCACAGCGCCGAACGTTTCGCCGAGTTCCGCCACGTCACCAGCATGGCGAACGCGCAGGGAATGGGTTACGACATGCTGACGCTGGCGCAGCTCGTCGATCGCTACCCGCTGGTGAAGACGCACGACCTTGTCGGTGCACTGTGGGATCCGCTCGACGGCGACATCGACCCGTCGCAGGTCACACAAGCGATGGCGCGCGCCGCCCGTGCGTTGGGAGCACGCGTGCGTCGCTTCGAACGTGTGGTCGGACTTGTACAGCACGCGAATCATTCGTGGACCGTCACCTCGCGAACTGCCGACGGCGGCGAGAACACTGTCGACTGCGAAGTCGTCGTCAATGCGGCCGGCTATCGCGCCGGTGAGGTGATGAGCTTGATCGGTCGCCACCTGCCGATCGCCCACATGTCGCATCAGTACTACGTCACTGAGGAGATCGCCGAGCTCGCCGCGCGCGACACGCCGTTGCCGTTGCTGCGAGATCCAGACACCAGCTACTACCTGCGCCAGGAGCGCAACAGCTTCATCCTCGGCCCCTACGAGTGGAAGGCGACTGCGATGTGGCAGGACCGCATCCCCGATCAGTTCGCCAACCAGTTATGGAGTGAAGACCTCGAACGCCTGGAACCACAAATCCTCGATGCCGGCGAACGCGTGCCGGTGCTCGGCGAGGCCGGCATCGCGCGCGTCGTTAACGGCCCTATCCCTTACGCGCCTGATGGCAACCCGTACCTCGGCCCCGAGCGCGGCCTGCGTAACTTCTTCCACTGCAACACGTTCAGCTTCGGCATCGCCCAAGGTGGCGGTGCCGGCAAAGCGATCGCCGAGTGGATTCTCAACGGCCGACCGGCGATCGACATCTGGTCGATTGACCGCCGCCGTTACAAGGATTACGCGACGACGCAATACACAATCGACAAGGCGATCGAGGTGTACCAGAACGAATACGCCATGGGCTTCCCGTTCGAGGAACGTCCCGCTGGCCGCCCGGCTTACACATCGCCACTTTACGAGACACTGAAGGCGAAGGGCGCATACTTCGGCGCTCGCGGCGGATGGGAACGCCCGACGTGGTTCGACACCAACATCGGTACCGCCGACGCAGTCACCGACCATACGTTGTCGTTCTTCCGTCGCAACGGCTGGCGCGAACAGGCCGCGCAAGAGTGCGCCGCCGCGCGCAACGGCGTTGCCGTACTCGACCTTCCCGGCTTCACCAAGGTCGACATCAAGGGCACTGGCGCGGAGGCGTACCTCGACCATCTGCTGTGCACCAAGCTGCCCAAAACCGGCCGCGTCACTCTCTGTTACGCGCTGCTGCCCGACGGCAAGGTGCTCAGCGAATTCACATTGAGCAAGCTCGCCGACAACCACTACTACGCAGTCGGCGCGGCGAGCGCTGAGTGGCACGACCTCGACGTGCTGGAAGCAGCGTTGCCCGCCGATGGTTCGGTCACGCTGACCAACGTCACCGCCGACTACGGGTCATTGATCGTCGTCGGCCCGCGTTCACGCGACGTTCTGGCGCAGGTCACCACCTCGCCGCTCGACAACTCATCCTTTCCCTGGCTCTCGGTGCGCGACATCGACACCGCTGTTGGCCCGGTACGCGCGTTGCGGGTGAACTACGTCGGCGAGCTCGGCTGGGAACTACACGCCGCCAACGACCAGCTCGTTGCGCTGTACACATCGGTCTGGACTGCTGGCGAGCAGTACGGCATCCGCGACTTCGGCATCTATGCGGTCGACAGCCTGCGCCTCGACAAGGGCTATCGCGGCTGGAAGGGCGACATCGAGATCGGTTACTCGCCGTTCGACTCGTCGCTCGATCGCTTCGTCGACCTCACCAAGGCAGACTTCGTGGGCAAAGCCGCACTGGTCGCCGAGCATGCAAACGGGTCGGCGTGGCGATTCGTGTCGATGACGCTCGACAGCGACGGCGATGCCGACGCGCCGTTCTGCTCGTCCATCTTCGACGGCGCCGGCGCGCAGGCGACAAATGTCGGACTGGCGACCTCCGGTGGGTGGAGCTTCACGCTCGGCAAGAGTGTCGCGTTGGGTTACGTACGGCCGCAGTTCGAAGTGCCCGGGACAAAGGTGTTCATCAAGATTTTTGGCGAAATGGTCGCTGCGACCGTCGGAGCGGAGCCACTCTTCGATCCGCAGAACGAACGCCCGCGCGCGTAGCCCGCTGATCGACGCGTGACGCGTCGATCAGCCGACAGCCGGGTAAATGTCGTTGACCGGCGGGTTGCAGCCGATTCCCGTCAGCGCGAGGTCCTGACAAATGACCGCTCGCGCGATTCGCCATTGGCCATCGATCAGGTACGCAATTCCGAAACGACTTGGAAAGACACTGAAGCTGGTTTCTAGGTCGTACTGGAACCACGCCTCGTCCGGCGACACGAAGACAAGGTCGGTCATCGTGTGTTTCGCGGTCTGTGCCGCGTCGGCGAAACCGCCTTCTTGCATCTGGTCGATCGCGTCCTGGATACCCGTCGTGTCGTCGAGGAACTGTTCGCCCCGCGCCTCGAACGGAACGTCGGCGGCGAAGAGCCCGTCGAAGTTGGCACGGATCTGCGCTTCTGCATCGTCCGCCTCTTCGGGCTGCTGGCCCGCCTGCGGCAACTCGGGCGGCGGCGGCGAGCAATCCTTCTGCCATTCGAGATCGCCCTCCTGCGGTAGGTCCTGCCACGCGATCACGCGCTCGCCAGCTTCGGTCTGGACGACAAGTTCAAACTTGCCGCTCGCCGGACCTGGCGTGGCGACGACCGCCCATCCGTCTGTCGGAGCAGCGGTATCGGATGCTTCGTCGTCCCACGTTGCAGTCACCGCAGTCACGTCACCGGCAACGTTGAGCACGAGCGCACGAAACGGAACGCCTTCCGCGTAGCCACTGCTGAACAACGTGACCGAGAGTCCGTCGCGCGGTTCGCCGTAACGACTGCCATTCGAAACACCGACCGCGTCCTTGTACACCATCGTCAGTCGGAAACCACCGATCGGATTGCACGATGGCGGTGGCGTCCAGCCTTGGTTCGGGCCGGTGTCCGGAGGCATGCCGGGTGGGGCAATCGCCACCGCAACATCGACGGCGCCTCCGCCGAAACCAAATCCGAAGTTCTGCCAGTCACCACTGTTCTGCAATGTCAGGTGTATGCCGGTGTCGGTCGTGCGCTGCGACATGACCTCCAGTTGCGGTCCCATGTAGTCGCTGCCGTAGTCAGGAAAGCCATCAGGTGCAGGCGCGACATCTATTCCGGGTTTGATATCCGGGCCAATCGTGTCGGCCGTTTCAACGGCGGTAGTCGCCACCGACTTGCGCGCCTCGTCGTCGTCGCCTGAAACTGCGACCACACCGGCGACGCCACCCCCGATCACAGCCACTGCGCCAGCGAGCATCGCCCATTTGCGACGACGCGAACCCGGCCCGCGGAGTGGTCGACCGTCGTCGTCGAGATTGTCGTCGAGTTCGTCGGGATCGGTGTCGGCAATGCGCATGGCGGTTAGACGAACGACGCGGTCGGCGTGGTTCCCGCCGTCCCCCCAACTGCCGTGACCCCAACGCCTATCGCCCCAACGGCAGCTTGCTTGGCGTGGTAACTGCTGCGGGTGAGCGGACTGGCCTCAATGTGGCCGATGCCCAATTCCTCGCCGAAGGCCTTCCAGCGGTCGAACTCGCTGGGCTCGGCCCAACGCGCCACCGGCAGGTGACCCTCCGTTGGGCGCAAGTACTGCCCGATCGTGACGATATCCACGCCGATCGCGGCGAGATCGACGAGCAGGCCCGCCACTTCTGCGTCGGTCTCGCCGAGGCCGAGCATGAATCCGGTCTTGACCACCATGCCCGCGAGTTTCGCACGCGCCAACACAGAAAGGCTGCGCGCGTAGCCGGCGCTTGGCCGAACCGCGCGCTGTAGGCGCGCCACCGTCTCGACGTTGTGATTGAACACGTCGGGTCGGCTGGCGGGATCGTCGAACAGCAGGTGGAGCGCGGCATCGTCGCCACGCGCATCGCTAACCAGCGTTTCAACAACGGTGCGCGGACTAACCGAACGAATCTCGCGAACACACGCGGCGACATGCGCAAACCCGCCATCGGCAAGGTCGTCGCGTGCAACCATCGTCAGCACCGCATGATCAAGCGCCATCGCGTTGATCGCGGCGGCAACACGCGAGGGCTCGTCGGCCGCCGGTACCAACGGCTTGCGCGTGTCGACTAGACAAAAGCCGCAGGCGCGCGTACAACGGTCGCCCAGCACCATGAAGGTGGCCGTGCCGTCGGCCCAGCAATCGCTGAGGTTCGGGCAACCTGCCTCCTCGCACACCGTGACTAAACCATGGTCGCGAACGGTCTTCCTCAACTGCAGCACCTCGCTGCCCAACTTCACCTTTGGGCGT
>Ga0163144_10013404_pt1 | contig 17117 bp, 10 predicted proteins | sample OliLak19BULKMAT1_FD_123175 | JGI IMG/M metagenome (GOLD analysis project Ga0163144, IMG submission 123175) | Freshwater microbial mat bacterial communities from Lake Vanda, McMurdo Dry Valleys, Antarctica - Oligotrophic Lake LV.19.BULKMAT1 | ecosystem: Environmental > Aquatic > Freshwater >... | reverse complement strand
TGAACTCTGTGGACGGCCTCGTGGACAGATTTGAATGCTCAAGACACCCAACATCAAGAGGCCCGAGAGAATCGACGATCTGCTCGATCCTGCGCTCATGGCGCGGCTCGGCCAGCTCGATGTTTCCAGCCGCAAGATCTTTTCCGGCAAGCTCAAGGGCGAGCGGCGCTCCAAGAAGCGCGGCCAAAGCGTCGAGTTCGCCGACCACCGGCCATATGTCTCGGGCGATGACCTGCGGCACATCGACTGGAACATCTACGGCCGCCTCGACCGGCTCTTCCTGAAGCTCTTCCTCGAAGAGGAAGACTTGTCGCTGCATGTCGTCATTGACTGCTCGACGAGCATGGATGCGGGTGAGCCGAACAAGTTCTTCTTCTGCCAGCGGCTTGCGGCGAGCCTCGCGTACATCGGCCTGGTGAATCTCAATCGCGTGGCGATCTCGGCGATCGGCGAGCGGATCGAGACGGTGCGCGTGGATGGGGCTGCCCCGGCGGCGCCATCGACTCCAGAAGAGGCCGCGGCGGCGGCGAGCGGGCTTGTGTCATCGCTGCGGGACTTGCGTGGCCGACGGCGGCTGGATGACATCTCGCGATATCTCTGCGGGCTCGACCCTGTGGGCGGCACGCGCTTTACCGATGCGTGCAAGCGGATCGCGGTGAGCAGACGTGGCAAGGGCGTGATGATCGTGCTGTCAGATTTCATGGTGAAGGAGGGGTATGAGGCGGGCCTGCGCCTGCTGCGCGGCCACGGCTATGACCTGTTTGCGATCCAGGTGCTGAGCCCGCAGGAGATGGAGCCGAACATCGGCGGGGACCTGCGGCTCAGGGACATGGAAGATGGCGACACGGCGGAGGTGACGATCACCGCGCCGCTGCTGAAGAAGTACAAGGCGACGCTGAACGCGTATTGCAACCGGCTGCACGAGTTCTGCGCGCAGCGCGACATCGTGCACATGACGGTGAAGAGCGATACGCCGGTCGATACGCTGGTGCTGGACTATCTGCGGCGGAGGGGGTTGTTGAAATAGATCGAAAGGCGGTACGCAGAGGACGCGGAGATGACGCAGAGATCGCAGAGCAAGACAGAGACAAGGAAGAGTTTGTCCATACGAAGACACCTCATGTACAGCAACCCTGAACAACGCCTGTCAGTTGCCGGATCGATTCCGCTCTTGCAGAGGCTCGACGCAATCGCTCTATTCGCTCTCCGGCGCGAGTCTGACAGTCCGTTCGTTCGAGCATTTCTCTTTTCACCTCCGCGCCCTCTGCGACTCCTCTGTGGTCTCTGTGGACCTGCCTTTCCCCCGGTAACCACCAAATGACCTTCGCCACACCCATCCTTGCCGGTATCGCCGCGGCCATCGCCGTGCCGGCACTCATCATCCTGTACTTCCTGAAGCTTCGCCGGCGGGACATGGAAGTCTCGACGACGCTGCTGTGGAAGAAGGCGATCCAGGACCTGCAGGCCAACGCGCCGTTTCAGAAGCTGCGCAACAACATACTGCTGCTGCTGCAGCTGCTGATTCTGGCCGCGGCACTGCTGGCGATTGCCCAGCCGGAGTTCAAGGATGAGGGGCAGACGAGCGGGAAGCACATCATTCTGATCGACAACTCGGCGAGCATGAACGCGACCGATGGGGAGCCGGTGCCGAGCGGCGCGGCGGCGGGGACGCCCGGACCGACGCGCCTGGAGGTCGCCAAGCGCAAGGCTCTGCAACTGATTGAGGGGTTGAAGGAGCCCGGGCTGTTTGATGACAAAGGGGAGGAGGCGATGGTCATCGCCTTCAACAGCAGCGCGCAGGTGCTTCAGACGTTTACCACGGCCAAGAGTGATCTGAAGAGCGCGATTGAATCCATCAAGCCGACGGATGCGCCGGGCTCATTGGAGCGTGCGTGGACACTTGCGGATGCCTATACCGGCAAGATGACGCTGGTCGAGAATGTTGGCTTTGTCGCGGTGGGCCCGGGCGCGACGATTCATCTCGTTACGGATGGGCGTCTGGCTGATGCGGAGAAGATTCAGCGGGGTGAATCGGACTCGGTGATCTATCACCGTGTCGGCGAGTCTGAGGCACCGAACGTGGGGATCACGGGGCTTCGCGCAGAGCGCGCGTTTGACAACCCGCTGCGGCTGTCGATCTTTGTTGGTTTGCAATCGACCGATCGCACGGATCGCAGCGTCGATGTCGAGCTGGTCATTGACGGCCAGGTGAGCATGGTGCGCGATGTGATGGTGGGCGGGGCCAAGCTGAAGGATGGGCTGCCGCCCGCGGGCGATGACCGGCCCGACCCCGCGGCGACAGGCGAGAACTGGGTGCCGGGTGTGGGCGGGTTCAACTTCCCGATCGATCGCGCAGAAGGCGGGATCGCGACGATCCGGGTGACGAGTTCGGGGGCTGACGCACTTCCCACCGACAACGTCGGGTATGTGGTCATTCCGCCGGCCAAGCGGCTTTCGGTCGCGCTGGTGAGCGAGGGGAGCCTGTTCATCCAGTCCGCGTTCCGCGGCATGAAGCTCTCGCAGCTTGATCTGATCAAGCCTTCGGACTTTCAGAAGCTGCTGGATGAAGGCAAGACGGGGCAGTATGACGTGTTCGTGTTTGATCGATGGCTGCCGGAGGTGAAGGTGAACACGGTCGCGGCTCCGGGTGCGGGTGGAGGTGGAGGTGGGGCACAGCCTGGTTCGTCCGCGGGAGCAGCACCGATCGCGACACGAACCGCCGGTCTGCCGCCGGGGCGCAGCGTGGTGCTGGGGATCGTGCCGCCCGCACCGCTGGGTGTGACAGACCTTGGACCGGAGCCCGAAGGGGCGATCATCGTGGATTTCCGGCGCGACCATCCGTCGCTTGTCCTTTCCGCGATCGACAGGATCAACATCACTCGGTTCCGCAGAGTTGCGATCGAGCCCGACACGCCTGTGCGGGCGATTGCCACGGCGGATAAAGGTCCGGCGATTGTCGAGATCTCCGATTCCAATGTGCTTGCGATCGTGGTGCCCTGGGACTACACCGAATCGGACTGGTGCTTTGACCCGGGCTGGGTTCTGTTTCTTGCAGGGTCGGTGCTGTATCTTTCCGATGCCGGGGCGGGCGCGACGGGCGAATCGGTGCGGCCGGGGGACACGCTGCGGACGCGCATCCCACTTGGGGCCCGTGACACGCGGGTGTCGCTGCCGGATAACTCGCGGGTGACGGCTGAGCCCGCAAGCGACGGCTCGGTGGCGTACGGGCCGGTGATAAGCAGCGGGATCTACACGGTATCGTGGCTTGGCGCGGCCGCGGCGGCGGACTTTCAGGGAGATGGTCGCGTGCGCCGGCCGATCGCGGCGAATCTGACCGATCCCAACGAATCCGATATCGGATCAGCGACGACGCTTGCGCTGGCGAACGAAGAGGTGCGTGCGAGGAGCGATGAGGGTGTCACGCTCACACGGAAGCTCTGGCCGTACCTGCTGCTGGCGGCGCTGGCGATCATCATGCTGGAGTGGTGGGTGTATAACCGGAAGGTGGCGATTTGACCTACCTCCACACCACCACCTCCTCCACGGGCTTCTTGTGAATGTCCGGAACCACGCACTCCTCCGCCGGATATCCCACAGGAATCAGCAGGAAGGGTCGCTCGTGCGCGGGGCGCTGCAGAATGTCGGCCAGAAAGTTCATCGGGCTGGGGGTGTGCGTGAGGGCGACGAGGCCGGCTTGATGGATGGCCGCGAGGAGCATGCCGGTGGCGATGCCCACGCTTTCGTTGGCGTAGTACACCTGCCCGCCCTGATCGGTCTTCATCAGTTTGAAGACGATAATCAGCCAGGGAGCGATCTCGAGGAACTCTTTGTCCGGAGTCGTGTCGAAGGGCTTGAGGTCCTGTAGCCACTCCGGATTGGCTTTGCGCGTGTAGAACTCGCGTTCTTCTGCCTCCGCCCCCTCGCGGATCTGCTTCTTCATCGCCGGGTCACTCACACACACGAACCGCCAGGGCTGCTTGTTTGCGCCGCTTGGCGCTGTGGCCGCGGCCATGCAGATGGCCTCGATCGCCCCGGCGGAGACGGCCCGGTCCGAGAAGAATCGCACGCTGCGTCGTTGACGCATGATGTCGTAGAAGCGGCGCGCGTGGTGTTCGGCGTCGTAATCTCCCGGCGGCCGATAGGGCACCAAGGGAACGTGCGGCGAGTTTGGCTCGCCGCGGCCGTTGTTGCCGTCTTTGTCGATGCTTCCAGGCTGGTGGGTCATGTTGATTCCTTCCTTGCACTCCCCCCCATCCCCACCACCACCTCCCACAGTACCCAACCCTGTCCCTTACCACACTCCCGCGTTCCTACATCCGGTGCTCAGTACTTTTCTCGCGCCGGTCACATGCTGAAGCGGATGCGGTGTCTTGCTGGTGGGCCCATTGTGTTGGACGAACTCTGCACCCAAAGCCGCGCTCGCGGCGTTTAGACTATCAGGAGTGTGCGACATGTTCACGACTTTCTTGAGTTCACCTTTCCGTCGCTGGGGACTGAGCCTCGTCGCCGGCATGGCCGCGACGTGCATGGGCATGGGGGCATTCGGTCAGTCTCCGTCCTCCGGCGCATGGCCGGATCCCTCGGTGTACAAGCCTTCCCCGGTGAAGGACAAGAACGCGGCCCTTGAGTACATGACGATCCGCGAGTTGTTCGACAACGACTTCCTGAAGCTCGTCAGCGCGCAGTTCAATGGCAACGAAGCGACGTGGGTGCCCTCCGCGGAGTTCACGGTGCTTTTGGAAGAGAACCAGCCGCTGATCAGACGGCTGATCGAGGCATCGAAGCTCCCCAACTATGACTTCGGCATCCGATACGAAGACGGCTTTGGTGCAATGCTCCCGCATCTGGGGCATCTTCGCACGTTCTCCCGCCTGCTGGGAGCGGATGCACGCCGGCTGTGCCTGGTGGGGCGCACGGACGAAGCTACGGAGCGCATGCTCGCGTGCGTCCGGATCTCGTCGCACATTGTCAACGACAAAGTCCTGATCTCTTCGCTCGTGTCGATTGCGATCACCCAGTTCGCTGTGAACCAGGCGGAGATCATCGCGCGAGATTTCGGCATGAGCGAGCCGTCGCGGCGAGCGTTTGGGAATGTCGCCAAGTCGATGCTCACCGACGATCCGTTCGGCCTGCGGGCCTGCCTGCAGATGGAGAAGCATCTTGCGCTGAACTCCATCCGGCCGTGGTACAAGGGCAAGGGGGACGCGGCCGGCAAGGATCTGGCCAAGGAACTTCGGACACTTCAGGTCAGCGGCGACAGCCTGAAGGCAATCGAGCAGATGACCGAGCAGCAGGTGGACGAGCAGGTTGACCTGCTGGAACGCTACTACGTCGCGATGAACAACACATGGGTCGCCGCGGACGCCGAGACTCGCTTGAAGGAACTGGAGGAGCGGTTGGTGAAGGGCGAGTTCGGAGAGTTGCTCCGGCAGATCACCCCCGCGCTCTCAAAGGCCCGCGCGTCGCTGAAGAAGGTTTCCACGGACATCGGTAACGTCACCGCCCTGCTCGAAGCCGGCATGTCGCCGCCCGCTCCCGAGCCCGAGTTCATCGAGAACGTTGGCGAATAATCGCTTCGCGCAGCACACTCAGGGGTACCGGGCAGCATGGCCGGGCTCCTGAACTCCTTTGCCATACGCCTTCGCTTTTTCATCCGACATGTCCGACCAGCGCATCCAACTTCTTCTCGCGGCCCGGCACGGCGATCAGTTCGCCGCGGGCGCGCTCTGGCATCGATACGCGGCTCGGTTGGTTGCGTATTCCCGGGCGATCCTCGGGGCGCGGGGAGGAGAACAGGATGCGGAAGATGTTGTTCAATCCGCGTTCTGCCGGGTTCTGGCCGTGACGGAGAGCGAGTTGTCGGCTGTGCGGGACCTGGATGCATGGCTTGCGCAGATCACGCGGCGGACTTCGCTCAACTGGCTCCGCACGAACCGCCGCGATGCCGCGCGGCGTGAACACATCGCACTGCGTCCGCGGAATAACCTCGCGGCGGCGTCTGATCCTGATCTTGCCGGGACGGTGGATGAGTTGCCCGTTCGGCTCCGGGAAGTGATCGTTCTGAGGCATGTGGGCGGGTTGACGTTTGACCAAATTGAACTGGCCACGGGCATCAACCGGAACACCGCCGCGGCCCGATATCGTTCTGCGATTGCGCACCTGCGCGAATCCCTCGATCCTGTCAGCACGAAACTGTCTCACGCCGTCGCGGCCACGCCGCGGCAGAATCTGGTGCACCATGACTGATCACGAACATCGCTCACCGGATTTGCTTCTTGAGTCGCGCCTGGATGCGTGGGGTGCGGCCGAGCGCTCGCGCGTGATTGAACCGCCACGGAAGTTTCCGGGGCAGGTTCGCGCTGCGCACCCGCGCCGCACGGTTGTGCGAGTGATCAAGGTGTGCGTGCTTGCGGCAAGCCTCTTGCTTGCTGCGTATCTCTTGAGCACGGTGGATCTGGAATCCGTTCCAAGTTCGGGGCGCGAAGGCGGTGTGGTTGTCGCGGCGAGTGTGCCTGCGCGAGTACTGTCGGTGGGCACCGGGAGGAACGCGGATGTGGAGGACGTGTTCGATTTGCTGGATTCGATGCCGGCGCCTGCGCCGAAGGATGCGCCGATACGCGCGGCGGACGCATACTGCACCGGCTGCTTTGACGAACTCTCCAAGATTTGATGAAGCTGCGCTTACGTTTACTTCATGCTGGTGAACAGCTTGTCGCTGTCTCTGTGAGCTTCATGGTTCTACCGTTGTTGAGTCTGCCAGAGCTTCCGAGTTCGGAGGCGCGGCACCAACCACCGTGAGGATTTCCATGACACTCAGCTTCAAGCGTTCGACTTTCGCCCGTTCCATGCTTGTTCTTGCCGCGGTCAGTGGCGCGATCGCGCTTGCTCCGCTCGCCGGATGCCAGTCGCGCAAGGAGAAGGCACGCGAATCGACGCTTGCGGAGCTTGGCAGCTTCCAGCAGGAGCTCGAAAAGATGCCGGCGCTGATCGATGACACCGTGCAGCGGCTGACACGGGTGACCAGCGGCCAGAACCCCAACCGCGCTGATGATCTGCGCGAGTTCAACAAGTCGCTGGCCACGCTGCGGGAGCGGGCGAACCTGGTGGCGCGCGAGTCGGAACGGGCGCAGGCGGATGCGGGCAAGTACTTCCTTGAATGGACCAAGGAAGTCAATCGCTCTCCGACGGCCGCGCGGCCGGCGATTGATGCGGAGGCGGCTTCGCGCAAGGCCAACTACGACATCGCGCTGGGCTACCTTCAGAATGCCCGCCGGAACTTCACGAGCTTTGTCGACAACCTGAATACCGTGCAGGCCAAGCTCACAGAGAGCCTGAGCGAGAAGTCGGTCATGGGTGTGCAGCCGATGGTTTCGCGGGCGATCAATGACTCGGTAAACACCCGCAACATGATTGATCGGCTTGACGATCAGATCGCCGCGGCGTTGTCTCGTCGGTGATCGTGATGTCTTCTGAAGACTTCAAGGCGCTGCCGGGAAACCCGCAGCGCTTTCTTTATGCGCTCCGCCCAGATACCACTCTGCGCGTGATGAACGCCTCTTTCGCCCGGCCAATCCGCAGCACGAAGAGCGTGTAGGTTGTGCCGCCGTCGCCGCGAAGCCGGAGCTGCAGCGCATCGGGCTCCACTGCGCCGCCGCGAGTCTTCACTTCCACGATACCGCCATCGTGCTCGCGGAGCCATGCGCGGATGCGGCGCTCGTTCCAGGGCATGCTTTCGAGGATCGCGAACGATGTGGCCCACTCGTCGGCGGGCGCATGATCGGCGGTGAGCAGCCCGAGGCCCGGGCAGATGGCGCACGCGCCGATCCTTTGGGCCAGCGGGCCGAGGAGCGATGCTCGCTCGATCGCATCATCGGCTTCGATCAGGAATGCGCTGATCTCTCCGACCTCGGGCTCGGTGGGTTCACCGGTGATCGACAGCGCCCGCTCGCCGCGCACTGCCGTCGCACGGACCCCGCCGTCTGCCCGGCCCCGCCCGCCCGCCGCACCCCCCCCGCCCGCCAGCTTTCCGACCCAGACGACCGCCTGCGACATCCGCCCATTCTCGCTGATGAACTCGATCTCCAGAGGCAGATCTGTGTCGATGGCTTCCCGTACCTCTGCCGGGTTCACACCCGGTCCGAGTTTGATCGCGCCGCCGAAGGTGTCAGTTGTCGCACACGACTTGGCTCGGTCGATCACGCCGCGCCAGACTTCCGGGCCGGGGGAGAGGTCCGCCAAAGTGAAGATGCGCCTGCCACCGTCGATGCGCCGCGCTGGGTCGAGATGAAACCAGGGTGCGCTCCACGCATTCGGATCTTCGATGCGCGCGGCACGGGATTGGCAGGAGGCGTTGGCGGCGCACATCCAGGCCCGCACTTCATCAGCATCGACTCCCAGAACCTGAAGCCCCGCGGCACGGAGGGCCATGGCATCGCCACCGATGCCGCAGCAGAGGTCGGCGACTGTGGCCTCGATGCCCGCCGCGGCGGTGAAGCGTGCGGCCTTGTGTCGCGAGACCGCGGCGGAGGAGGCCATCTCAACCCCCGCCGGATCCGCGATGAGACGTGCCGCGACTTCGGGCCCGAACTTTGGCTGGGCTCGACGCCTGGCTTCGGCCAGATCGATCGCCGCGGCGACCAAGTGCGGCGAGTACAGCTTTCGGAGGCGGGCGATCTCGGCGACGGTGCTGGAAGGCGCCGCGGCCGCACGCAGCTCGGCCATCGCTGGCTCCATCAGTCGCTGCCATGTTGCGAGATCCCCGATCATGTCCCGAGCATACTCCTTCTGGTGGCTGGGCCGATGTTGACCACCGCTGCCCACGTGTGCCGATAACTGCCGTATGGGCCGTTGTCTGAAGGCTGTCGATGCGCGCTGCCGACCACCCGTGAGGATGGGGATGGTTACCGCCGCGCTCGCGGGCGGTGCCTGCCTGCTTGCTGGGACGACGGCGAGCGCCCAAAGCCCGGATGCGGATGGGATTGCACGGCCTGAGGGTGCCCGCCGAATCACCCGGATCTTCGATTTCGAGGAGCCGCAGAACCCGCATCCAATTCCGGATGGGTGGGAGCGGGCGATCGACAACCCGCGGGGCAACTTCCGCCGGCCGGGATTCCCGGAGTACAACGAGCCGGCGTTCGAGTTTGGCATGGGTTTCTCGGGCAAGGCGTCGGTGCTCATCTCGACGCGGGGGGGCAGTTCCGCCCTTCGGCTGCGGCCGGGCGAGGTCGCGGTGTTTGTGGACGCCGATTATGCGGTCACGGCCAAGGTCCGGACCTCGGGGCTTCGGTTTGCACGGGCGTTCCTCACGGCCCACTTTCTGGATCAGAATCTTCATCTTGTCCCGGGTTCTGAGGTTCGCAGCGTGCCCGCGCCGGCGGACACGACGGGGGGCTGGGCCGAGATCACGGTGGAGCTTGGCCGCGCCGGGCCCGAGGCGGCGTGGCTTCAAGTCGATCTTGAGCTTCTGCAGCCGGAGCGCTTTCTGCCGATGGATCCGCGCCTGGGCAAGCACGAGATCCGGCGTGAGGATGTCTCGGGGAGCGCGTGGTTTGATGATGTGACGGTGCTGCAGGTGCCGCGGGTTCGGCTGGGCACGAGCCCGCCGGGCAACACGGTGGTTGCGCCCGAGCCGGTGGTGATCGAGGCGGTGGTGCGCGACCTTGGCGGAGATCTGCTCACCGCCAAGCTTTCGGTGCGCAACCTTGAGGGCACGGTTGTCGACACGCTCACCGCGCCGGCGGACCCTGGGGGCAAGGCGCTGCGCTGGTCCCCGAAGCTGCCGGTGTTTGGGTGGTATACGGCGGAACTGGAGATCTCGGCAGATGGCCGGGTGGTGTCGCGCTCGCAAACGCCGTTTGTCTGGCTGTCGCCGGAGCGGGGCACGGGCTATCAGGAACGCCGCCGATTCGGGATCGCGATCGATCCGGAGAACCCGACGCCGGAGTCGCTGATCGCGAACATTGCGGGCTGGATCCGATCGGGCTTCATTATTTTGCCTGCGTGGAACGCGACGCTGCTTTCCACGGAGATCGGCGCATCCACGCCCGGCCGGCGCGAACCGATCGAGCGGTTGCTGCGGACGGGGCAGGAGATCACGCTGCTCATTCCGGGGGCTCCGGCGGATGTGGCCGCGGTTCTGGCGATTGACCCGTCGGAGATGGGAGAGCTTGCCCGGCATGCGCCGGACAAGTGGTTCCAGCCGCTGGGTGAGTTGCTTGACCTGTTTGGGCAAAGGCTCTTGCGGTATCAGGTTGGACCGACCGGCGCGGACGCGTGGTTCTGGGATGCGGATCCTGCCGGGGCGTTGCAGCTGTATCGTGACAGGCTCGCCAAGGTGGTGCCGGGACCGCAGATCGGCGTTCCGTGGCGGGCTGAGGCCGAGCCGTCGAGCCCGCTGTTTGATCTTGCCGGTCCGCCTCGTGGCCGGGCAGATTTCATAACGCTCAGCATTCCCGTGGGCTTTGACTCGAGGGAGGGCATGCGGCAACTGGCCCAATCGTGGGCCGGGTTGCCGGGCAACCCCGAGATCACCGCGCTGATCGAGCTTCCGCATCCGCTGACGTTTGGGCCGGCGGCGGGCGTTGACGAACTGGCCCGGCGTGCATTGGAGTTCTGGAGCGCCTTCAACACGGGGGACCCGGGGGAGATTCCCAGGCCGACCCGGCTGGCGATCCCTCAGCCGTGGGCGCGGCGAGCGGGTGATGATGCGAGCATTGCACCTTCACCGCTTCTGCCTGTGCTTCGGGAACTGATTTCCAAGCTTGATGGGCGGCGCGTTATCGGGGATTTCCCCAGCCAGCCGGGCGTGCGTTGCCTGATCCTGGCGGCGCGCCGAGCGGATGGCGAGATGACCCGGGGCTGCTTGGCAGCGTGGAATGTTTCGGCTGCCGCGGCCGATGCGTTTGTGGACGTCACCGCGCTGGGATCAGACCTCCATGTTTTTGATGTTTTTGGCAATGAGATTCCAGGGGGCGTGCAGACATTGAACGACCGCTCGGTTGTTCAGCTTACGGAAACGCCGGTGTTCATCGAGGGTGCTGAGCCCTATCTCGCGCTCTTTGCGGCGGGCGCCCGGATCGAGCCGGGCTTTCTGCGGGCCGTGGCGACGGAGCATGAGGGGGCGATCGTGCTGACAAATCCCTGGCCGATCCGCATTACGGGTCAGGTGCAGGTGAAGGACGCGGAGAACTCGCTTCGGCGGCGGGCAGACTGGATGTTCTGGCCGGAGGGAGTGGTGGACTTTGCCGCCGCGCCGGGCGAGACGATCCGGCTGCCACTGACGATCTCGTTCGGGGCATCGCAGATCGCGGGGATCAAGGACCTGTGGCTGGTCGCGAAGGTGCAGGCCGACCGGGATTATCCCCCGATCCGACTGCGTTCGCCGCTGGAGATCGGGCTGGAGGAACTGGATCTGCAGGCGGAGGTCAGCCTGTCGCCGGGACTAGAAGGTCCGGATGCACTGGTGGTGGCATCGGTGACGAACAAGAGCAATCGGAGCCGCGCACTGCGGCTGGAGGCGGCGGCTTGGGGTTACCCCACGCAGCAGCTTTCGATCAGCAATCTGAGCCCGGGGCAGACGGTTTCGCGACGGTTTCCATTCAAGGATGGGGCGGTCAGCCTGAAGGGGCGACGGGTGGTGGTGAGCGTTGCGGATACGGAGGAGGCAGAGCGCCTGAACAAGGCGGTCGTGGTTCCATAACTGGGTAGTGGGTCAGTTTGAACAAGGTGGCACCGGTCTGAAGACCGGTGCGAGATGCAAGCACTGCTCTGGAGAGCAGTTCCGCCAATCGATGCAAGCAAACTGAACCACCACCCATAACTGTGAGCGATTGGGGGACCCGCCGGTCCGGAATGATCGCGTGCGGGACCGAGATTCCCCTGAACAGTTGCATGCAAAGGCAATCGGGTTAGACTGAGTTTCGTCGTCGTCCGTCCAGGCTTTGCCCGTGAGGCTGAGCTGGAGCAAGCCGTGTGGTGGCAAACCACTTTTGAAACATCGCTCGCGGGAAGAGGAGTCCGTCCATGGTTCGTGATTCATTCGTTCGCGCTGCGCTTTGCGCAGCCACGGTGGCCGTCTGCGGCGGAATAGCCGCGGCGGGCCCCGACGTCATTGTCGGGGAGATTTATGGTGTGAGCAACTACGCCTCGGGCGTGTTCTCGATCGGCACGCGGTCGTGCAACGTTGGCGACACGCCGCTGGCGTGGGTCGCGAACACGTCGCAACACCCGGTCATCTCACAGAACATGTACCGGCTGCATCAGGGAAGGTTCACGCAGCTTGGTCAGGCGTGGCTGAAGCACGGCTTTTGTGCACTGCAGGGGAACTTCTGCTCGCCGTGCACCCCGGGCGGGAACTGCTCGGCGCTGTTCCCAGGCTGCTCAGATCCGTACGACTCGGGCCTGAACGGCCAGCAGTCGGGCCTTGGGCCCAAGAGCGAAGTGAACGCGTTCAACGGTGTCTTCCCGTACCCGTGGGTGAATAACGGCAGCGGCTCGGGCGCGGCGTTCAAGCGGCTGGCGGTCGACCCCGCGCTGCTGGGCGTGGCGGGCGCGCAGTACTTTGTCTCGAGCATGTATGTTCAGCCGCAGGATGCATCATCGGGCAACGGGCTCAACAGCCAGTCGTACCGCGCTTGCAGCACGACGGCGACGACGATTACCTACGCAGCGCTCACACAACAGATGAAGCCCGCGCTGCAGGCATGGAAGGATGCGGACGCGACGGTTCAGATCAGCAACTTTGATGTCCCCGTCGAGGGACGGTTCATTGTGGCGATGAAGCCCACCAGCCTTGGCGGGGGCAACTGGCGGTACGAGTACGCGATTCAGAACTTCAACTCCGACCGGTCGGGCCAGGGCTTCGTGGTGCCGATCCCCGCGGGAACGGTCGTCTCGAACCTCGGTTTCGCTGACGTCGCTTACCACTCGGGCGAGCCCTATAGCGGGACCGATTGGAGTGCCTCGGTTTCGGGGAGCCAGATCACCTGGACGACGCAGACGCACGCGGCGAATGCCAACGCCAACGCGCTCCGCTGGGACACGATCTACAACTTCTGGTTCGACGCCAATGTCGCACCGGGTCAGGGCAGCGCGACCATCAATCTGTTCAAGCCGGGTTCTCCGGCGAGCGTGTCGGGCGGGATTCAGGTTCCCGGCGGCGCGGGCGGCCCAGTGGGCCCGGCGAACGACTTGTGCGTGAATGCGGCCAGCCTGAGCGGGTATGGCAGCTTCCCGTTCAACACGACATCGGCCGCGACCGATGGCCCCTCTGAGACCCTCTGCACCGGCTCGGGCAGCAGCCAGGTGTATAACGACGTCTGGTTCACCTACACCGCGTGTACTTCGGGCACGCACACGGTCAGCACGTGCGGCAGCAACTTTGATTCACGCATCGCCGTGTATGGCGCGGCGTGTCCGGGCGGGACGGCGAATACGGCGATTGCGTGCAACGATGACTCCGCCGTGTGCGGCACTGGTTCACTCCAGTCCAACCTCCCCTTCTCGGCCACGAGCGGCCAGACCTACCGCATCCGGTTGGGCTCGTACTACAACAACATGATCCAGGGCCAGGGATATGGGCAGGGCAACCTGGTTCTGTCCGGCCCTGCGTGCGGACTGCTCGGCGATGCGTGCGCGGGCCCGATCGCCCTTACCGGATATGGCGCTACCGCCTTCACGACCGTGGGCGCTACGACTGATGGCACCGCGCCTTCAAGCTGCGGCACCGGCGGGCAGATCGGCAACGACATCTGGTTCACCTACACCGCGTGCGTGTCGGGCTCGCACACGGTCGATACCTGCGCGGGCGGGAACTATGACTCCACCCTGGTGCTCTACACCGGCGCCTGCGGCGCACTGACACAGGCCGGCTGCAACGACGACACCACGGGGTGCGGCGCGGGCAGCCTTTCGTCGCGCATCATCTGGACAGCCACGGCGGGCACACAGTACCGCATTCGTCTGGGCGGTTACCAGGGCGCGACGGGCAGCGGAACCCTGACGCTCTCCGGGCCGGTGTGCACACCTCCGGGTCCTGACAATGACAACTGTGCCGCGGCCACGGTGATCTCGGGCTACGGCAGCACCGCGTTCACAAACGTCGGCGCGACGACCGATGGCCCGGCCGAAGCTCTTTGCAACGCCTTCGGATCCAACCAGGTCGGGGCGGACGTCTGGTACCGCTGGACGGGCTGCGCGAGTGGCACCATCACCATAAGCGTTTGCGATGCGAGCTATGACACCCGGCTGGCGGTGTACGGCGGGAACTGCCCGGCCTCGGGCGGCGTGATCCTGGTGTGCAACGACGATGCATGCGGCACAAACGGTCTGCGTTCCCAGGTCACATTCGCTGCCGTCGCGAGCACGACCTACCTCATCCGCATCGGCGGCTTTAACAGCGCGACCGGCAGCGGTACGCTGGCCATCTCCGGTCCGGCCTGCCCGCCCCCCGGCCCCGCGAACGACAACTGCGCCAATCGCGAAGGCGTTGGGCAGGGCAACACGGTCTTCAGCACGATTGGTGCGACGACCGACGGCCCGGCGCACGCGGGCTGCCTGGGCTTTGGCGACAGCCAGGTTGCCAATGACATCTGGTACAATCACCCGTCGCAGTGCCCCGGTTCCATCCGCATCGCGCTCTGCGACGCCAACTACGACACCAAGCTTGCCGCCTATCTCGGCTCGGGCTGCACGGATTACGAGGCCCGCCTCATGGCGTGCAACGATGATGCCTGCGGCGGAAGCGGACTGGCTTCGGCGGTTCGCATCCAGAGCCGCATCGGCGAGAACTACACCATCCGCATCGGCGGCTTTGGCGGCGCTACCGGCAGCGGCAACATGACGATCGTCTATTGCCCGGCCGACTTTGACGGCAGCGGGTCGGTGGATGTTCCGGACATCTTCGCGTTCCTCTCCGCCTGGTTCGCACAGGACATCCGCGCTGACCTTGACGGGGCACCGGGCGTGGGTGTGCCGGACATCTTCGCGTTCCTGAGCCTGTGGTTCGCCGGCGCCGGCGCCTGCGGCTGATCGTCTTTGAACCTGATCGCTTGATTCATTCAGGGGCCCGTGCACAAGCGTGTGCGGGCCCCTTTTTCATGGCATCGCCGCGGCGGCATTGCGGGCGGCGGCTCGGCGGCACAATGAAGAACGCCCGAACCATGCGGCTCGGGCGTTCTTTGGTTTCGTGATGATTTTGCTGCTTCAGCAGTCCTGCGGGCTGCCGCGTTTAGCAGCCGGCGAACCAGGCGGAGAGGAACGCGAAGATGTCCGGGACCTGGACCTGACCGTTGTCGTCAAAGTCCGCGCAGAGGTCGCTGGCGAACCAGGCGGAGAGGAACGCGAAGATGTCCGGGACCTGGACCTGACCGTTGTCGTCAAAGTCGGCATCGCACGTCGGTACCGGTGCGCCTTGAAGGAACTCGACGTCATCGACCCAGACGATGCCGGTGGAGTCGGTGGTAGGTCCGAAACGGGCCGCGAAGATGCTGGCGTAGGCAGGGTTGGTCGGGGGCTCGGGGAAGGGCTGGCACGATTCATCGACAAAGTCGACCTGCTGGTCGAACGTGCGGGACATCTGGAGCCATTCACCGTTGGTGTGGATGCCCTTGCGCAGATCGGGAAGGGTGACGATCGTACAACCGGGGAAGACCGGGCCGGCGGTGTCGGGGTCGACGTTGGAGGGGTCATCGATGCCCAGGCGATCAAAGGAGTAGTAGTACGAGAAGTTGTTGCCCGAGCGGAGGAATCCCGCCTTGATTCCCAGCCGCGTGCCGACCATCGGTGCATCGGCGGGGATGTTGAACCAGAACGAGACGGTGATCGGCCCACCGTTCACGACATCAAAGTTGTACTGGGGCCAGTTCCGCACGGGCGGGAAAATGGGGACGAGTTCCTCGGATTGCACGGCCTGGAAGTTGCCGTTGGCGTTGCCTTCGGCACCGGGGATCAGCATGGAGGCGATGCCGCTGCGGACCTGGGTTGCGGGGACGCCGCCATCGCCGATTTCGCGGCGGCGGGTCTGCTCGGCCTGATAGACACGCCAGCCTTCGGGGTAGGTCGGAAAGCCTTCGAACCCGATTTCGAAGCCTGGATTGTAGAGCTCGGCGACCTGCCCTACGGAAGTGCCTGCCAGGCAGGACAATGTAAGTGCCGCAATGAGCGACGTTTGTGACTTGTTCATCTCGAATCTCCGGTTTGGTCGGATCGTCCTGCGTGCGGGAACAGTAGTGGTCGCAAGCCGCGGCAGGCAGAATGCCAGCGCACGGAGCGTAACCGCTTACATTGTGACACGGTAAGTCGACCGACGCAAGCCCCTTGGCGGATATGAATCAGGATTTTCGGTGCACACACTGCTCAGGAGAGCAGTGTCGCCAAGAACAGTGGGTCCGTAAACACTGATGTGGAGAGCAGTGCCACCAAGAATCGCCCCTCCCCCCCCTACCCCCCCCTCCCCACCCGCTCTCGACGCCAGCCGCGGACTGGCAAAGTCACTTCAACCCCTCGGTTGAGGCACTTTGCACGAAGGTGCGTTGGGTGAGCATGAAGAGGACAACGAGGGGGGAGATCATGAGCGCGCTGGCGGCCATGAGCAGGTTCCACGGGGTGTTGCCGGATTGCGACTGGTAGAGCTGAAGGCCCAGGGCGAGTGTGAACTGATCTCGGTCGGTGAGGAAAATGAGCGGCCCGACGAAGTCGTTCCAGACATAGATGAAATGGAAGAGCGCCACCACAGCCAGGGCGGGCTTGGCGAGCGGGAGGATGATTCGCCAGAAGATCGACCAGTGCGAGCAGCCGTCGAGCCGCGCGGCCTCATCCAGCTGCGGGGGGATGGTCATGAAGAACTGGCGCAGCAGAAAGATGTTGAACGCGTTGCCGAACCACGCGGGCACCCAGAGCGGCTTGAGGGTTCCGGTCCAGCCCAGCTCGCGGAAGATGATGTATAGAGGGACCATCAGCACCGGGAACGGGATCATCATGGTCGCGAGGACAAGGAAGAACACGACGCCGCGGCCGCGCCACTGCACCCTGGACAGCCCGTAGGCGACAACCGCGCTGGAGAGCGTCATCCCGACGACACCAAGGATCGCAACAATCAGCGTGTTGCGCAGGTAGAGCGG
>Ga0163144_10013402_pt1 | contig 17119 bp, 17 predicted proteins | sample OliLak19BULKMAT1_FD_123175 | JGI IMG/M metagenome (GOLD analysis project Ga0163144, IMG submission 123175) | Freshwater microbial mat bacterial communities from Lake Vanda, McMurdo Dry Valleys, Antarctica - Oligotrophic Lake LV.19.BULKMAT1 | ecosystem: Environmental > Aquatic > Freshwater >... | reverse complement strand
GGCGGACACGGGATCGCGTGTCATGCTCCCACGGTGTCGAGGATGAGCGCGCGGCACCACCTTCGGATCCTTGTCGGCGCATGCGGAGTTCTTGCCTGCCGGCCGGTAGCGCGCGAGGAACCGATGTTCGCAGGCACCTACGCGGGGATCGACGTCTTCCGGCGGTGCATCGATCGGACAGACCACGGGAGTACGACAGGCCAACATGAAATCGACGACATCACGATCACGTTGGACCACGACGACACCCACCACGTGAACCCGCCCACGATCGGCTGCGAGCTCACTGCACGGACCGAGGGCACGCGATTGCAGTTTCGACCGCAGTCTTGCGCTTCAGGCCACGATGAACAGAGCGAGATTCAGGGCACGGCCCAGTTCGATGACGAGGGCCTCCTCGAGCTCCATCTCACCAGCGTCGAGTTCTGGCCACCATCACCGACCTTCTGGCCGGATGGTCTATGGTGGGATTGCCGTCATGACTATCTTCTCGATCCCGTCGAATGAGTCGAGCCGCGGAACGCCGATCGGAATCAGCCGCCCAGCCCTCCAAGAGGGGTCTCAGAGGGGCAGGTCCCGAGGCGGCGAATACGCTGGTGCTGCGGCGGGTGGTCGTCGGCCGGTCGTCGGCCCCGTTCGAGCGCCGCTCCCCACGCCGGCGCCCCGCGTCTCCCCAAGTGGGCCATTCGGCCACTGGCCCGCTGTTGTTGGTGAGTACGGTGAGATCGGCTGTCGGCAGGCCCCAGCCGGCATACCGCCGGCATACCGGGGCCCCGGGTGTTGGAAACGCTGCGAGGAAACGCTGCGAGCTCGCAGGCTATTGCGTGGCCCGGGACGCGTTGCGTGGCCGAGAATCCCAAGCAATTCCTTGGCGATCGCGAAAGCCGGGGCACGGGTCGGCACTGTTTATCCCGGTCCGCCTGTGGGGGCACGTGGACGAAGGCTGGTCTCCCGAATTATAGTTGGGCGGACCGCGGGTGATGCGATGCAGTGGTCGTCATGGCCAATCGATCAGTGAGAAGGCGCGGACCGACTGCAAGGCCAGATGACTTGAAGGTTGGTAGAAAACGGCGCAGTCTCCCGGACGGCGAGAACGTCATGCCGGACGACTTCTCGCAGGGTTAGCGCGTGGACGGCCACGCGGGCGGGGACGTGCCGGCGAGGAGGTGACAACGCATGCAACGGACCAGGGGAGCGATCGCGGGGGTTCTGCTCGGATGTACTACAACGTGGGCTTGCTCGGACCGCGAGGTGCCGCCCGATGAGCCTGATCGAGAGGCGCTCTGTGCGAAGCACTGCGCGCAGATCTTCGGCCCGTGCAACCCAGCCCTGTCGTCGCAGCTTGCTGCCGGCGGCCCGCAGACGGAGGACGAGTGCAACTCGAACTGCGTCGCCGACGCTGCGTGGGAGGGGAGCTGCCGGTTCAAGCACGAAGATAAGGTGGCCTGCTCGACAGACTTGTCGTGCGAGGAGTTCAAGCTTCATCAGACGAGCGTGTTCGATGACCCCTGCCTCGACACCGAGAACGACTGGGCGTCTTGCTTCGGAGGTGGTCAATGAGTCGCGCGATCAGTCTTGCGACCCTTGTGCTTCTCTGCGGGAGTTGCCTGATCGAACTCGATGGTGACACCCGGGGTATCTCTGGTGCATCGAGGCTACCGGGGCGAATGGCACGCGCAACGCGAGCGGCCTGAACGTCAATATCCTGCGCAGTGGCGATTGGGTCAGTGCGTGCTGGGCCCTCTGCGAGCCGCAACACACAATCATGACGCAGGGCGAGGACGGCGAGTACGACATGGCGCACCCACTGTACCCGCAGTGGCAGGATCTTCGGACGACTCTCCTCGACTACGGTGTCGCCGTCTGTGAGGCTCGAGTCGACGAACTTGAGGCGTCCGGAGGCGCGATCAACTTCGCCGGTCCCCAAGACGTCACCTGCGCGACGGCCGTGTCCACTCAGGAACCGCTTTTCTGGAAGAAATACGACCTCTGGTTCCAGGACGGGGCATGCGAAATGGCCGGCAGCGAGACCGGCTCGGCAACGACAGGACCCTCGGATACGACATCTGGCGGCGGCGCAGTCGGCCCCGAGATCTACGGCCTGACGTCCTACAACCAGGTCCGCAGCTGTACGACGAGCACGTCGGCCAAGACCATCACGTGCAGTGTTGACCAGGACTTCGTCCGGTACCTCGCCGACAACCATACGCTTCTGTGGGAAGACGATGCCACGATGGTTGAAGCGAGCGTGGGCAACATTGCCGGCTGGAAGTTCAGCACGTGTGGCGCCAGGTCACTCGTGTACGCCCTCGGCTTCCGGCTGAACGACGTAATCACCAAAGTGGAGACGACGCCAGTCACGGACTACGATGCATCTTTGGATGTGTTCGGTCGATTCGGCAATCCGCTGTTCTCGGGTAGCCCTATCACGGGAAAGTTCTACAGGGGCACGGTTCTCTGGACGTTCACGGCCAATCGGGTGAACTACACGACCTACCCGTAGCTGCGCCTGTTCAATTCGTGCACACCGCTTTCCCGGGGTGTAGAGAAACAATGCGCCATCGCTGCGTTTTTGGAGTGCAGCTTTGCGCGGCCCGGCGCTGGGTTCCGGCAATGTGGCGGGCGTCCGCAGCCACGCGGAGTGTGCCGCGGACAATGCATCTGGGACGGCTGGCGTCCGATCAGCCGCCCAACCAGCCGTTGCAGCGGACGAATGATAGGAGTTCCGCTTCGCTCCACTCCTTTCATTCGCAGCTGAACGCCTATTCGTTGGGCAGACCTCGCGACCACTCGCGACCATGAGTCTCTTCTCGAAACAAACCGGCCGATACGTCTCGGCGGAAGCATGCGAACGGAACCGTGCGCGGCAGATGAGCATGGCTCCGCAGACGGTCGCTCAGCTCCACCGGATCGGAGTCGCGCCGGGCACCGCACTCCGCCTTGAGTACTTCTTCTATTCCGACAAAGCGGACAAGGGCGCTGCGCTAGCCACGGCTCTCTTGACTGGGGGATACTCCGCCGAGTGCCGTCCGGCCGCAGACGGGTCCCCGTCGTTCTGCATCACGGGCTGGTCGACGCCGATTCCCGTCCAAGGTGCCGAAGTCCGTGCCTGGACAAGCGAGATGTGCACGCTGGGTTTCGAGCATGACTGTGAGTTCGACGGGTGGGGAACGACTCCAAAACAGTAGCGAATCCGGTCTCCCGGCGCCATGTGCAGCGAAAAGGCTGCCCAACAAGTTAGACGCACGCAGAGACGCCCGTGGGACGCCAATGAGCTTTGAGCACGTGAGGAAGCGAAGCAGCATGCCGATCTCTTCAAGCGCGAGTACGTGCCTCGGAGTCGCGATGGTTGGCGAGGGCGCGCCGGCGACACGACGAGCCAGACTCTGCGAGCAGCCGCGGCCGCGGTCGTGGAGCTGGTCGCGGTGATCACGTTCGAGTGGGACGCCGAGAAGGCGGCAAGCAACGAGGAGAAGCACGGGCTCAGCTTCGAGGAGGCGTCGACCGCGTTCGGCGACCCGCTCTCGATCACCGTCGATGACCCTGACCACTCGCAGGACGAGGCCCGCCTCCTGCTGCTCGGGACGACGCACAAGGGAAGGCTGGTCGTCGTGGTGCACACGGACCGGGATGATGCGCTCCGACTGATCAGTGCTAGGCTGGCTACACCGGTCAACGCAGCGCTCCGCGATCACCTGCGTGAGCACGCCGAGCGCGAGAAGCCCGGCGTCTAACAAGGCGTTTAGCCTATTCGTTGGACGGACGAGGAACGCGAGGCGCGGCACCCGACTCGCTCATCGAGGAAACCATCCGTATCGCGAGCGGCATCACCCAGGTGATCGACGGCGACTTCCGCACGATCGCCGAGCCCGGTGCGCCGGGAGATCGGATAGGCTCGGACGCCAACTCCGTTGACACGCGAACGCACGACCCCGCGCGTTGGATCATCCATCGACCTCGGTCAAGCTGTTCGTTGCGATGTCGCGGTGCAGATCGATCGTCCTCGTCATGGCCTTCTCCGCGGCCTGCGATGCTCCAACCGACGAAGCAATCGCCGCCTGCGATCTGCTCACGACTGTCGAGCAACCGACCCAGCTGCAGTCACCGTTCGCCGCAGGAGAAGCGGTCGATGCGACGATCTACGCCGTCGACGGAGAGGGCGTGCACCAGCGCGTGTTCGTCTCTGCCGCTAACGGCTTGCGGCGCGTTCCGGTCGCAGGCAGTGGCACAGGTGGGGATGCGTCGATCTTCGAGATCGTGGATCACGAGCCGCCCTTCACGCTCGAAGTGACACGCTCCGCGGGCGAGCTGCGAATGTGGGTCTTGTCGGGCGAGGTGCAGGACGAGTCGATCGTTGACAAGGGCGAGGAGCTCGAGCTCCTCGCCGACGAGGAGCTCGCGGGACTTCCGGTCTTCGATCTACCAACGCAGCATGTCGTCGAGTACGTGGCAACGTCCGATCAGGGCCACACGGTCGCGGTATTCCGACCACTGCATGTGGAGAGCGAAAACCGACACCGCTTGTTCTTCGGCGTCGATGCTCTGATCGAGCGCGAGATCAGCTCCTTCGCGCGTCAGCAGGACGGTGGCACGACGACGATCGTGTTCGACGTCGATGGGGCCGACGGCACCGCGTTCTTCCCGTTCTTCCCCACGTCCTTCGCGATGGACGAGCCCGCGACGCTGACCCTCGACGGGGAAACCTCGGAGCTGACGCTCCTCGAAGCGAGCAGCGTCGACGACGCGGAATTCCGCTGCCTCGTGCCCTAGCCTCGTTCGGTCCAGGAACTCTCCAGAGGACGACGGAGCTCGCGCACGATCTCGTCGGCGTCCACGAGCCGACCCGCGGCCCTCGATGATCACCCCTTCGCCCCCCGATACCGCCGCACGCTCGCCCCGAGCCCCCGCAGCCGCTTCTCGATCGACTCGTACCCGCGATCCAAGTGGTACACGCGCCGCACCTCCGTCTTCCCACTCGCAACCAACCCCGCGATCACCAGTGAAGCCGACGCCCGCAGATCCGTCGCCATCACCTCCGCCCCCGTCAACCGCGACCCGCCGCGCACCACCGCCGAGCGCCCCTGCACCGTGATGTCCGCGCCCATGCGAACGAGCTCCGGCACGTGCATGAAGCGATTCTCGAAGATCGTCTCGGTGATCAAGCTCTGCCCATGCGCACACGCGGCGAGCACCATCATCTGCGCCTGCATGTCCGTCGCGAACCCCGGATACGGCCGCGTCGACACATCGACCGCCGACAATCGCTCCGGCCCGACCACGCGCAATCCATCGGCCTCGACGTGACACTCGACGCCGGCCTCCTCGAGCTTCGCAATCGTCGCGTGCATGTGATCCACCGGCGCATCGACGAGCAGCACATCCCCACGCGTGATCGCAGCCGCGACCGCAAACGTCCCCGCCTCGATCCGATCCGGCACGACCGCATGATCGAACCCCGATAGCTCGTCGACACCCTCGACCTCGATCACCGAGCTACCCGCGCCCGTGATCTTCGCACCCATCTTCACGAGCACGCGCGCGAGCTCCTCGACCTCCGGCTCACGCGCGACGTTCTCGAGCCGCGACATGCCCTTCGCGAGCGTCGCCGCCATCATCAGGTTCTGCGTGCCGCCGACCGTGATCGTGTCGAACACGAACGATCCACCGCGCAGTCGTTTCGCCTTCAGATCGACGTACCCGTGGCGAATGTTGATCTTCGCACCGAGCGCCTCGAGGCCCTTGAGGTGCTGATCGATCGGTCGCGCACCGATCGCACACCCACCCGGCAACGAGATGCGGCACTTGCCGTAGCGAGCGAGCAGCGGCCCCATCACCGTCACCGACGCGCGCATCGTCTTGACCAGCTCGTACGATGCTTCGAGTGATCCCTTCGCGACGTGCGCCGGATCGATGCTCATCGTGCGATCGCCCTCGACCTCGCAGCCGAGATGCTCGAGCAGCTTCGCCATCGTGCCGATGTCGGAGAGCTTCGGCAGATGCCGGATCGAGCTCGGTCGATCGGTCAAGAGCGCCGCGCACTGGATCAGCAGCGCCGCGTTCTTCGCCCCATGGATCACGACCTCACCGCGCAGGCGATGGCCTCCTTCGATCACGATCTTGTCCATCGGGTCTGCTTCGCTCTCAGGGGGCCGCGGGATCGTCGACGCCGAACGGCTCGGCGTCCTCGCGATCTCGCATGCGGGTGGTACGACGATCGCGCTCACGCAACGCCTCGATGTCCGCGAGCTGGAGCAGGGCCGACTCGACCTCGGCGAGATCGTCGGGCCGCCGCGCGAAGCCCAACGACGCCAGCGAACCTGCACATGTGTCGGCGCTCTCGAGCGTCCACGTGCGCACGACCGGCGAGAACTGATTGCCGACGACGAGCTCGGGGAATCGATGCTGCAGCGTCGTGCTCGACCAGATCGGCCGACCGTGCTCGATCGACACCAGCGTCACGCGATCGCTCTCGAGACCGAGGCCTTCGTTCCCGTCGTCCCAGTGACTGCGCACCAGCGCGACGCGCTCGTCGCCGATGCTGTACACGCCGACGAGCGTCTCTTGCCATGACATCGTCACGCATGCGCGATGATGGTTGTCGGGTCCGCCGCCACCTGTGTTCGGATCGACGCACGCGGCACGGTTGCACTTCCCTTCGACGCGCAATCCCGTCCACGTCTCGCCGACCGCGACGAGCCGCGCCGGCAGTCGCGGCCACCCGAGCGCGAACGCGTCCTCGACCGGATCCCACGTGCGCGCCATGCATGCGGCCGTCGGCGCGGCAGGCCCGAAGAACTCCGCGCTCGCCCAGCCATCGCGGATGAGGCCGCGCTTCTCGGCCCGCAGCCCGCGGTAGTACACGTCGAGCGCCACCACCTGCCCCGACGCAGGCGGACCGGCCTCGATCTGTGGTGCGTCGTTCGTCGCCGCAAACGTGAACGTCGAGATGCTCGGCGCTTCGTGCATGAGCACCGGCTCGACGACCGCGCTCACGCGATACGCATGCGCGCACGCGTGGGTCGGGACTTGCCATGCGAGCAGTGCCACCGCCTCGGACTCGACCTCGGGCTCGAGCCCGTACGGCACGAGCAGGCCCCGCAGCTGGTCCTGCGCCGCCGTCGCGCTCGGCGGTGCATCGGCGCACGCAGCACCGGCGATCGTCAGCACGAGCATCGCGACTCGGAGCACGCGGCGCGCAGCATCGCAGCAGCGCGTCCGCGCTCGCAAGCCCAAGCGCCAAAAACTTGCCTCGATGGTCGGTGTCGTGTGTAGGCCTGGGTGATGTTTCGCGCGCTCACGACTCTTCCGGTGCTCCTCACGTTGGTTTCTGCGATCGCCCTGCCCGCTGCGGCCGATGCGAACGAACGCGTGGGGCTTTCGAGTGGGCTCTCGAGTGGGCCGTCGAGTGGGCCGTCGAGCTTGTCGACGCCGATCACCGGACCGCGACTCGAAGCGATGTGGCCGATCGAGGTCGACATCGAGATCGTGCGCATCGCCGACGAGCCCGGTGGCACGACGAAGGTCGTGTTGCCGCGTCATCGTGCGAAGGTGCCCGACGGTCACGCGATGCAGCTGCACTCCGTCGTTCAGACCGACACGGGTCGACGGGAATTCGCGCTCGACGTGACGGCCCATCACCATCCCGATGCCGTCGAGCTCGAGTGGTCGCTCGAGGTGCTCGAGGCCCGCTATCGACCGATCGATGTCGCGTCGTACTTGCTTCATCGTCTGCAGCTCGACGATGTGCTCGAGCTCGACGATGCGTCCTTGGCGATCGCCCGCGCCGACATCGTCGAGGTCACCGATGAGCCCCACACCAGGCGCGTCCTGATCGGCTCCGAAGTGCACGAAATTCGCATCTTTGCCCGGTCTGCGCGCGGTTGACACCACCTCCTGCCGTGCTATTGCTTGCCCGCACCGCAAGGCCTGCACGGAGATTCTCGACGATGCCCACCATGTTTTCTCGCCTGATCGGTTCGTCGCTGTTCACATGTGGTCTCGCACTCGCGATCCCACTCGTCGCGCTGTCGGTGGTCGGCTGCAAGAAGCCGGTGTACCCCGAGTGCAAGAAGGACAAGCACTGCGTCGTCGACCTCGGCGAAAAGTGCGTCGACGGTCAGTGTCAGAACTGCACGACGAACGACGACTGCAAGGGCAAGGGCGCGAACGGTGCGGACTGGACGTGCCACGAGTTCCGCTGCACCGATCCCACGCTCGTGCCCGCCGGTAGCGGTGGCACCGGCACCGTCGGTTCGCCCTGCGCCCAGACGCTCGACTGCGGCGGTGGCCTCGTGTGCTCGGCCGGCAAGTGTGCCAACTGCACCGACGACGTCGAGTGCGCGCCCGGCACCTGCGATCTCGGCACCGGCACCTGCACCACGCCCCCCGGTGGCGGCGGCGCGCCGTGCCAGACCGACGATCAGTGTGCGATGGACGAGATCTGCGACAACGGCACGTGCGTGTTCTCGGGCATCGAGCCCGGCGGACCGAACCCGTGCGGTGTGGATGCGGTGTTCTTCGAGTTCGACAGCCCGACGCTGACGAGCGAGGCGCAAGATCAACTCAAGGGCCTCGCCGAGTGCTTCAAGACCCAGAACAAGCTGGTCTACCTCGAGGCCCACGCCGACTCGCGCGGCACCGAGGAGTACAACATCTTGCTCACGGATCGCCGCGGCAATGGTGTGAAGAAGTTTCTCGAGGACCTCGGGGTCACGGGCGGCAATATGCAAGTGGTCTCCAAGGGCGACCTGGAGGCCGGCGGCACCGACGAGTCGTCGATGCAGAAGGACCGCCGCGTCCAGTTCATCTGGCCGTGAGGCGTGAGGTAAGATGCCGCTGAGGTCGTGATGCTCGCTCGACTCGCCACACCGATCTTTCTCGCGCTGGCGCTCGCGCCCGGCTGCATCGCGCTCAAGGTCGATCAGGACGAGATCGCGCGCGAGGTCGCGAAGCTGCGCAAAGAGGTCGCGCTGAGCCAGGAGACGCTCTCGCGCGCCTCGTCGCTGTCCGACGAGCTCGACAAGAAGCTCGCCGAGCTCGAAGAGGTCCTGCGCAGCAATCAGGCGGGCCTCGGCGTGCGCGTCGATCAGCTCGAGGGCGAGGTCCAGGCGCTGTCGGGCAAGGTCGAGGACGCGGACAACCGCGCGTCGGCGGTCGAGAAGGAGCTCCCCGAGGTGCGCTCCGATCTCGACGCGCGCCTCAAGCAGCTCGAAGAGAAGCTCAACGAGGCGACGAACATCCCCGAGAGCAAAACCGAGCTGTTCGCCGAGGCGGACCGGCAGTTCAAGGCGAAGAAGTACAAGAACGCTCGCCGACTGTGGCGCACCTACGAGTCGCGCTATCCCGAGGACAGCAAGCTCGCCGAGGTGAAGTTCAACATCGGCCTCACGTACTTCTCCGAGCGCGACTACAAGGCGGCGCTCGGCGAGTTCTACAACGTGATCCAAGAGAGCGGCGACTCGCCGATCGTCCCCGACGCGCTCTACTACTCCGGCCTCGCGTTCGCAAAGCTCGGACAGTGCGACAACGCGATCGCCTACTTCGACGCGCTCGGGCAGAAGAAGACCAAGGCGCCCGAGGAGTACAAGAAGAAGGCGAAGGAGCAGATCGCGCTCCTGAAGAAAGACAGCGGCGAGATCTGTTTGGACAAGGACAAGCCCGTCGCGCCGAAGTAGGGCGGGGCGTCAGCCGCCGACGACCAGCCCGCGGAAGCGCCCGGCGAGCTCGTCCCGATACACACGCAGCTCGTCGGCACTCAGCGGGACGAGCATGCGCGGGTCCGTCCACCAAAGGAAGTACGGACGCGCAAGAGGATCACCCAGCGACGAGTCGGTCGGAGGCAGCACCATCGCCTCGATTCAGCTCCGAAAGTACGCGCGCCCCGAGAGCACGCCGACGACGCCGCGCGCCCGTGGCTGCGAGGTCTGCAGCCGCTGCACGTCGTCGGGACCGCCCGCGCGCACGTTCTCGATCTGGAAGACGACCTGCGGAAACGGCTCGATGCTGCGCAGGTACTCGAGCGAGTACGCGCGGGCCTCGTCCTCGCTCGTCGCGAGCACCGTGAAGCCGGTCGTGTAGCCGTGCGCATCCGAAGGCCAGTGCTCGGGCGCCGTCGGCTCCGCGGTGCCGACGTGGGCACGCGCGGTCACGGTGAACGTCGTGACCGCCGACGCGTGACCATGGTCGGCCTCGTTCAGCGTCTCGAGCATGTGCGCCGTGATCCACTCGCGCTGGCCGGCGACGCGCGCGACCTCGCGGGCCTCGGCGAGCCGTGCACGCGACCACAACGCATCGAACACCTCTTCGCACACCAGGCTCGCGTAGCTCGACGACAGGTGCGCGGCGTCGATTGCAGCCAGGCGATCGATCGCGCCGTAGAGCAGACCGAGCGCCTTGTCGAGGTCCGGCTCCGCCTGCGCGAGCGTCCACGAGCCGAACACCGCGAGCGTGAGCGGGCTGTGCGGGTCGGCCTCGTGCGCACGCTGCATCGACGTGAACGCCTCGTCGGGCTGACTCATGCGGTACTGCGTGATCGCGAGGTTGTACCAAGCGCCACCGTGATCGCCGTCGAGCGAGAGCGCGGTACGGAAGCGATCGACCGCGGCCTCGAGCTCGTCGAGATCCGACAGGCAGATGCCGTGCTCGACGAGCATCTCCACGCTGAGCGGATCTTCGTCGAGATACGCGTCGTAGATCTCCTCGGCCTCTTCGAGCCGACCGGTGCGACGCAGCAGAGCGCCGAGCGCCGCATTCGCCTCGAACAGCGTGGGGCCGCCCTCGTCGACGTCGAGCGCCTCGCGGTAGCACTGCTCGGCCCCGGTCTCGTCGCCGAGCCGCTCGAGCACCGCACCGAGGTTGTAGTGCTGCAGCGCGCCAGTGGCCTCGACCTCGATCGCGCGGGCGAACGCGTCCTTCGCATCGTCGAGGCGGCCGCGCAGGTCGTAGACGTTGCCCAGCGCGATCAGGACGTCCGGCTCGCCGGGAAGCTCGTCGGCGGCCCGCTCGGCGAGCACGAGCGCGTGCTCGAGGTCGCCGGTGTCGCACAGGCCCCGGATCCACATGCAGTACAGCGGGATGCGATCTTCCTCGGGAAGCTCGGGTTCCCACGAGCTGCGAAGCATCCTGACTGCCGAGCGCGCCGCCCCATCATCGAGAAGGGTGGCGGCGGCATCGAGCTGAGCGCGAATCGACATCGTGGGTCAGCTCCTGAATTTGTTGCACGGCTGCGCGCGCGTGGCAATTGCCCCGGCGCACAATGTGTCGAGGAAAGCTTCGGACTGGCGCTTCGGACTGGGGCCATGCGCCGAAACCGGCCGCAGGCAGGCGAGATCGGGCGCCACGGGCGCCTTCGTGCTCTCGCATCCCGCGGGCGAGATCGACCGCCTACACGCGGTGATCACCCGATGAACGCGAGGCGCAACACCATCGCTGCACTGGCGAGCGCGAGCGGGATCGTCACGCCGAGGCGTCCGACAAGATGCCGAGCTGTGCGACGTCGAGCATCGTCGCGGACGAGATCGCGAACAGCACCCTCTGCTCGAGGTGGTTGTGCATCACGCGACTCTCGACCTTCAGCCTGGGGGCGCCGTGGTACTGTGGCGAGGTGCGCGTGTGCTGGCCGCTCTCGATCGCCGTCGTCGCCGCCATGGTCGGCTGCGCGGGCGGAGCCGACCCGAGTGCGGGGCCGATCACGACGACGTTCGCGTCTGCGAGCCAGTCCACGACCGTCTCCGCGTCGGACACGAGCGAGGGCGAGTCCGAGGGCGAGTCCGAGGGCGAGTCCGAGTCCGAATCCGAATCCGACAGCGACGAGTCGAGCACGTCGCTGCCCGTCGACACACTCGATCCCGCATCGAGCTCCGGCGACCCGACCGACGCCGAGAGCTCGACCACGATGCTCGACCCCACCTCCGCGGAAGAATCGAGCAGCGACGACGGCATGCCGGTGCCCGAGTGCCCGAACCCTACCGTCTGCGCGAACGCGGAGGTCGTCGGCATGGTCAGCGGCGACGAGGACTCCTCGGCGATCAATGCCGGCGGCGGGGACTCGACGTGGCTGACGTTCCAGGTCACCGAGGACAACGACGCGATCGCGGGCGAGGGGTTGTCGTTCACCGCGACGCTCACGAGTCCGCCGGGCGTCGACTTCGATCTGTACGTGTACCGCGGTGCGGCGAACGGTCAGACCGGCTGCGGCGGCGTGATGGACTCGTCGACCGCCGCGGCCGGCAACGACGTCGTGCACATGAGCTGGGGCGAGGGCGGCGTCGCGAACGGCGTCGACGATCGGTCGTGGGTCGCCGTCGAGATCATCCCCAAGGGGGACATGTGCCCCGACGGCAGTCAGTGGTCGCTGAGCATCGACGGCGATACCTGACGCCGACGAGCAGCAGCGCGAACGCCCGATCGGAACGCGAACGCGAGCACCACGAGCGCCAGACCCGAACGATCGCGATCGTTCGTACATCCACATCCGTCCGCGTCGTCGCCGTCGGCGAACGGCGGCAGGTTGCCCGAGTCGCTGTCGCTGCCATCGTCGTCGTCGTCGCCACCCTGGGTTGGTTCACCGTCCGAGGTCCCACTTGGACCTTCGGAGTCGCTCGTCGGATCGGGATCATCGTCGCCGCCCGAGGTCGTCGGCTCGCCCATGCCATCGGGCGCATCGAGCCGCGTCAGCCTGAACGCATCGATGCTGATCCGCACCTCGCCGCCCGCATTTTCGCCGGTGTTGTCGTCGATGCGGATCTGCTGGCCCGCGCTACCGACCACGAACTGGAACTCGCCGAGACTCACCCAGCCCGAGCCGCGTTCGGTTTGGAGCGCCTGATCGATCACCACGTCGCTCGTGCCTTCACCGTGGGTGACCGCGTAGCGGGCGAGCTTCGACTGCGCGTACGCACCAACGAGGTGAGCATCGATGCTGTAGCGCCCGGCCTCGGCGAAGTGCAGCGATGCGACCGCGAAGTTCGACGGCGCATCGAAGGCCGTGACCGCCGTCCACACGCTGTCACCTTGCTCGCCCTCGGCGACCTGCCGCCAGTACTCCGGCGGACCGGCGAAGCCGAGGCACGCATCGCCGTCATCGATGTCGCTGCCGGCCGCGGCGATCGTGCCGCACGGCGGACAATCCTCGGCGCACACGTCTGGGTTCTCGTCGCCGGAGCACACCGCGTCGCCGCACTGCGCGGGCGCGGCGAACAGGCCCGAGAGCGCCGCGAGATCGCCGTTGAAGTCGTTGCGATCGACGTCACCCGCGACGCCGGCAACCGTGCCCGTGCTCGTGTACTGGTGGAAGCGCCAGTCGGTCCACTGATCGGGGATGTTCGGGCAACCGTCGGTGTAGTGGGCGATCCACAGCGGATAGTCGGCGAACGCCGGCGACTGCACGTAGTCCTGCCAGAAGTAGCGACCCGTGTAGATGATCGGCTTCACACCCGTCGCGGCTTCGACGTGCGTGATCCACTGGCCGACCGCGTTTGCGACCTCGGCAGGCGGCAGATCGCCGTGACTCTCGACGTCGATGACGGGCGGCAGATCCTCGGCACCGAGCGCGCCCATCATCTCGAGCATGATGTCGGCTTGCGCGATCGGATCCTGACCGGGCTCGAAGTACTGGTACACACCCGCGTAGATGCCGGCCGCGCGCGAGTCGTTCCAGTTGCTGTCGAACCATTCATCGATCGTGTTGATGCCGTGCGTCGCACGGACGATCGCGTAGACGATCCCGGCATCGGCGACTGCGTTCCAGTCGATGTCGCCTTGCCACTTCGAGACGTCGATGCCCGGCAGCGTCGTGCCGGCGGGGCACGTCGTCGCCGCGAACGGATCGAGCTGGACCGCGAACGAGTCGGCCGGCGCATCGCGTGCGTCGAGGCCCGAGCCCATCGTGCCTGCGGGACGCGCAGCGACCGAGGTCGCGGCCAGCGCGACGAGGATCCCGGGGAAAACGGCGAACGTGCTGATGCCCACGATCGCAAGGTAGCGGGAGCCGTGGCCCCAGGCGCTGGCGTTGCGGCGCCGCTACGCAAGGCCGCGTAGGTATGCCGTAACTCTTGATTCGCGTGTAAATCCGAAAAATTCGTAGTTTGCCTTTCTGATTTCGGCACATATGAAGCTCGCGGACCTAGGTGCGCATGGGGGCGGCCTACATGGCGTTTCCCTTCGGTTCCTGCGCGCTTGCGGACGAGAGTTCGCCGACATCGGCGCTGGTTTGCGTGGGGACGGGGTGGGCATAAGATTGCTGCCATGGTGTTCCGCGCCCGACTGAACTTGATCGCTCCGCTCGCCCTCGTGCTCGTGGCGTCGCCGATGGCGACCCCCGCGTTCGCCGACGAAGGCGTCGCGCTGGCCGACGGTGACGATGCCGAAGACGACGCGCCGAAGGACGTCGCGTCGGTGAAGATCGAGCTCAAGCAAGCGAGCGGCAAGGTGCTCAAGTACGACGGCGCGCTGCTCGAGTTCGGTGCCGACGGCAACGTCACCTTCAAGGCCGACGATCACGTGCACGACGTCTCGCTGCGGATCGATCGCGCCGAGGGCAAGGCGATCTCGCTGACGGTCGGCTACACCAAGGACGGCAATGCCATCATCACGCCGCAGACCGTCGACTCCGAGATCAAGAAGCGCGAGGTCATCCGCATCGAGGGCGGCGTCGCGATCGCGATCACGGTGACGTCGAAGGTGACGAAGAAGGCGACGCCGGAGGAAAAGCCGCCTGAGGAGACCCCGGAAGAGCCGCCCGCAGAGAAGCCGAAGAAGAAGGACCGCATCGTCGATCCCGGCGGCAACGATCCACTCGACGGCGTGAAGTAGTCCTCTTCGCGAACGACAATCGCCGCGACCGTCCAGGTGACGATCGCGGCGATTCGCCTTTCGGGCCTCGATTCAGCGATTCACTCGCAGGCGATGCCGGGAATGCAGATCTCGTCGTTGCCGAGGCACTGCCAGCCGCCGAAGCAGCAGGTGACGTTCGTGTTCCCCGGGCAGTCCGGCATCATGTCCTGATCGCAACAGGCCTGCTGATTGCACACCTCGCCGAGGCCGCCGTCACACGCCGCGCCGTCGTTGGGGCACAACCACGAGCCGTCGAAGCAGCAGTCCGCCGCACCGTCGACGCACGGCGGCGCCTGGTTGGGGTCGCAGCAGTCCCCGGGGATCTCGCAGACGTTGCCTTGGTCGCAGAGCGGGTTGCCGCCGTCGTCGTTGCACTGCCAGCTGCCGTCCTCGCAGCACGTCACGCCCTCGAAGCAGATCGGCTCCTGGTCGGGCTGACAGCACTCGTCCGGGTCGGTGTCGCTCTCGCTCTCGCTCTCGGTCGTGGCACTCGAGCTCGAGTCGCCGGTCGGATCGGTCGTGGTCGCATCCGTCGATGTCGACGCGTCGGTCGTCTCGGTTTCGGTCGTCGTCGTCGGATCCGTCGTCGTCGTCGGATCCGTCGTCGCATCCGTCGTGGTGTCGGTCGTCGTGGTCTCGGTCGTCGTCGACGCAGTCGTGGTGTCCGTCGTCGGCGTGACGGTCGTCGTCGGATCGGTCGTCGTCGGATCGGTCTCTGTCTCCGTGCCGCTGCCAGTTGCCGGCGTGTCATCGCCCCCGCATGCCACGATCGCGATCGCGAGCACCGGGCTCATCCAGTTGAGGTAACGCATTGTGAAATCCAAGTCCCCTTCTGCCGACAGGTCGAACCAAACGACCACGCCGACCCTGGTGTACGGCCGGCGCGCCGCCATCCTTCGCCCTCGATCCCGTGAATCGGCGACGAATCCGCCGCGTAATCGCGGCCTTCAGCCCCCGAGACGATCGTCGACGAGCCCGACGAACATCGCGACACCGGTCGGAATGAGCCCGTCGTCGAAGTCGAAATCGGGATGATGGCAGCCCGGCGTGTCGCCCTGCGGACGACCGGCGCCGATGAAGAAGAACGCGCCCGGCACCGCCTGGGCCATGTACGCAAAGTCTTCGCCGCCAGCGATCGGCAGGCCCGCATCCGAGACGTGCGCGGCGCCGACGACCTTGCTCGCGACGCGATGCACCGCGTCCGCACACTGCGGTGCATTCATCACCACGGGATAGCCGGGCTCGAGCTCGAGCGTGACCTCGACGCCGAGCGCCGCGGCGGTGCCGTGCACGACCTCGCGGATGCGGGTCAGCACGCGCTCGGTGATCTCCGGCGCGAACGTGCGCACCGTGCCCTCGAGCTCCGCGGTCTCGGGCAGCACGTTGTCGGTCGTGCCCGAGGTGAAGCGACAGATGCTGACGACCGCACCGCCGTCGTAGCCGAGCCCGCGCGCGACGACGGTCTGCAGTGCGACCACAATGTGCGACGCGGCGACGATCGGATCGCGACACGACTGCGGCTGACTGCCGTGACCACCGACGCCGCGCACCGTGATCCCGAGCCAGTGGGTCTGCGCGAGCATCGGCCCCGCCTTCACACGCACGTCACCGAGCGGATGACCCGGCCAGTTGTGCAGACCATAGACCTCGTCGACACCGGCGAGCGCACCCTCGGCGACCATCCGCTTCGCGCCGCCACCATCGACGCCTTCTTCGGCGGGCTGGAACAGCAGGCGCACGTTGCCGGGCACGCGATCGCGATGGCGCGCGAGCACGGCCGCGACGCCGAGCATCATCGCGGTGTGGCCATCGTGGCCGCACTTGTGCGCGCGACCCTCGTGCACGGATCGATACGGCAGGTCGGTCGTCTCCGGCATCGGCAGACAATCGAGATCCGCACGCAGTGCGATCGTCTTACCCGCGCGATCGGGGTTCAGATCCGCGACGATGCCGGTGATCGCGGACGTGCGCGTCGCATAGCCGTGACGCTCGAGGAACGCCCGCACGATGGCGCTGGTGCGGTGCTCCTCGAAGCCGAGCTCGGGATGCTGGTGGAGATCGCGGCGGATCGTGGTGAGCTCCGGATGGAGCGCGGCGATCTCGGCTTTCAGGGCGGCATCGAGCAGCGGCATCTCGTCGGCATCGTAGCGGATCGCGACGCACCGTCGGGTGTAACGTCGCCGCATGCCGTCCGCGTCGCGCTCGTTGCTCGCCGCGATCGGGGCGCGGTGGCCCGCATTCGCCGGCGACCGACCGCCCGATCGCGCCGCGCTGCAGCAACTCGTCG
>Ga0163144_10013397_pt1 | contig 17121 bp, 19 predicted proteins | sample OliLak19BULKMAT1_FD_123175 | JGI IMG/M metagenome (GOLD analysis project Ga0163144, IMG submission 123175) | Freshwater microbial mat bacterial communities from Lake Vanda, McMurdo Dry Valleys, Antarctica - Oligotrophic Lake LV.19.BULKMAT1 | ecosystem: Environmental > Aquatic > Freshwater >... | reverse complement strand
TCCTCTATCAAGACGGTCGCCCACTCGGCTTCCCAGCCGATGGCTTCCCGAAAATCGGCCAAGGACCTTACTACTGCGGCGTCGGTTATTCCTTCATGGGCGACATCGCCCGCCAAATCGTCGAGGAACACCTCGATCTCTGCCTGGATGCCGGCATCAACCATGAAGGCATCAATGCCGAGGTTGCCAAGGGTCAATGGGAATTCCAAATCTTCGGCAAAGGCTCCAAAAAAGCCGCCGACGAAATGTGGGTTGCCCGCTTCCTCCTCAACCGCCTCTGCGAAAAATACGGTATTGACGTCGAGTATCACTGCAAACCCCTTGGTGACTCCGACTGGAACGGTTCCGGAATGCATGCCAACTTCTCCACCGACTACCTTCGTGAAAAAGGTGGCAAAGCCTACTTCGAAGCCCTCATGGCAGCCTTCGCCGACAACGTCGAAGAACACATCGCCGTTTACGGCCCAGACAACCACATGCGTCTCACCGGCCTTCACGAGACCCAGTCCATCGACAAGTTCTCCTACGGTGTTGCTGACCGAGGCGCGTCCATCCGCATCCCGCACAGCTTCGTCAAAGACGACAAGTATCAAGGTTATCTCGAAGACCGCCGTCCAAATTCCCAAGGCGATCCTTATCAAATCGCTTCTCGGATTCTCAAGACCATCGATCTGGTGCCCAAGTCATAAGCTTGCCGCCTGAGCGCATCCTGAAAACCGCCTTTCCACGCTTGGGAAGGCGGTTTTTTTTCAGGAATTCACTTTCCCAGCACCCAGGAAACGTGGGGTGTGTAAAGGTCCGGTTCCAACAGGAACGAGTCATGGCCCTTGTCCGAGTGCACGGTGATGTGCATGACATCGACCTTGGCATCTTCCAAATGCTTCACCAGCTCTGCCTGCTCTTCGGGATAGAAGCAGAAATCGGAATCAATCGAGAAGACCAACCACCGCTGCCCAGCCGCCTTGGCCCGCTCAAATAGGTCCGCAGGAGTCTCCGCATCGCCTTCTTGAGTGGCATCAAAGCGTGACCACAAATCGATGATCCGCAGGTAAGTGTTCGCGTCGAAACGGCGAACGAATTTCTTCCCCTGATGAAGCATGTAACTCTGGAACTGGTCGCGCACTCGGTACCACGCAAGCACATCGTCAGGTTGGACCACATCCTGCCGGGCCCGCTTTTCAATCGAATCCAAGTGGACGAAGGTTTTGTGGGAAATCATCCGCGCAAGCACAAGGCCGTAGAGCGGAGCCTCGGCCTCATAGTAGTCGCCCCCATTGAAATGGGGGTCATTTTCAATCGCGAGAATTTGCTCGAACAGAATCAGCCGGTTGAGAACCGTGGTTTTGAATCCTGAGGCAATGACGATGACATGGTGCACCCGCGCGGCAAACCGGGTGGCGAATGTGAGAGCGACCAAACCTCCCACGGATGGACCCACGACGGCATGCAAAGCTTCAATTTGAAAGTGATCTAACATCCTTGCGAACACCTCGACCTGATCCGCAGCGGACACCGCCGGGAAAGCCGAACCCCAGGGCTTGCCCGTTTTGGGATTCAATGATGCCGGCCCGGTGCTTCCGTAACAACCACCCAGATAATTCGCGCACACCACGAAGTAGCGATCCGTATCAATGGCCTTGCCCGGGCCGATCATGGATTCCCACCAGCCATCGTGCATTTCGGGCTGCCACAGCTCACCGACACTGCGGATCGCGGGGTTGAGCCCACAAGCGTGGTGGGACCCGGAGAGGGCGTGAAAGAGAAAGATGCCATTCGAGCGCTCCGCGTTCAGTTCACCCCAGGTCTCGTAGGCGAGGGTGATCCCGGGCAACAGCCCGCCATCGCGCAGCCGGATCGGTTCGGCTGCGCTGCCGGTTTGAAAAAATTTGGTGCACGTCGTGGCAGGCATGTGCAGAGCCTAGACCTCGGCGGGTGCGATACGCAAGGTCAGGCTAAAGGTCGTCTTGCCAGCGGATTTGCCGGAACCTATCTTCACGTATCCTGATGAAAATCGCATTGCCAATCACCGCCGCGTTATTGTTCTCGGCCTGCGCACCCGCCTATGGTCCAAGCTTCCCTGGAGGGAGCCAAAGCGGCTTGGGTTTTCTTCCGAAAAAAGCCGGGAAGGGAACGCTGTTCGTTTACTATCAGCCAAAAAATCCCTCAAAGTGGCAGAACAACTGGACCACCAAGATGGATCTCACCGGCGTTTCGTGGAATGACTCGCGCACCGCCACGTTGATTTCACCCAGCTACGTGGTGATGGCCGCGCATTACGCCAGGCCTTCTACCGTCCCTGTCATGTTTCACGACAAGCGCGGCAAGCCCTACGAACGCTTCATCATCGCTACCAAAATGCTCACGGAAGTCGGCGACATCGCGGTCGCGAAACTGCATCTGCCACTGCCTCCAGAGGTGAAACCATACCGCTTTGCCAAGGCCAGTGAATCGACCATTGGCAGACCGGTCATCGTCTCGGACCAGACGAACACCCTATCCGTCCATCAGATCGAGGCCGTCACAGGTGGAGTGATTCGTTTTGGATACGTCCCCGGATTGAATCCGATCTATCAACGAAATCTAATCGTCGGCGACAGTGGCAACCCATCATTTTTGCACGAGAATGGCGAACTCGTCCTGCTCGAAACCCACACCACCGGTGGCCCGGGCGCTGGACCATTCTATGGAGATCCCGCCGTGCAAGCCGCGATCCGCAGCGCGATGGCTGAACTGGCGCAGTGAGTCAATAGGCAGAAAAAAATTGGGATCACGATAAAAAGGCTTGCGCTTGATGCCATTTGGCGTAGCATGAAAGCCGTATGGCAGGAAAATATCAAGCCAAACGGGAGGCCAAAAAGATGGACGCGCCGAGTTTCCATGGTCCCATCGCATCTGTGTTGGAGTCTCCGTTCACCGAGTATCTTGCGCCTCCACCTTTGATCGTCGAGGCCTTGGATCACTGGGTTTCTGTCCTGCAAATCTTGGGTGTCAAAACATCCTCCAAGGCAGGCAGCGCATTGGCCCAAATCCGGGAAGCGCTGCGAGTGGGCGTCCCTCGGGATGCCTTCGAAAGCCTGCGGAATGATCTTGGCATTTCCTCGGGGGAGTTTGCGGCGGTGCTGGGAATTCCCACGCGGACCTTGGCCCGCCGGACAGATCGGTTCAAGCCGGATGAATCCGAGCGATTGTTGCGGGTAGGCTCTGTTCTCAAACGGGCGCAAAATGTCTTGGAAAACAAAGACTCCGTCCGGCGCTGGATGACCCAACCCAAACGCGCTCTTGGAGGACTCACACCGTTGGTCTGCTGTGATTCCGAAGTAGGTGCCCGGGAGGTGGAAGCGTTGTTGGGTCGGATCGAGCACGGGGTTTTCTCATGATTTCCGCGTTCCGCCTTTGTAAGACGAAACACCTGGCTTCAGCCTTCTCGGGCGAAGGTGCCAGGATCAACGGCGGACGCTGGAACTCAGCCGGAGTGTCCATGGTTTATACCGCTTCATCACTTTCATTGGCTACACTTGAAGTGCTGGTACACCTGGAAGATCCAGAGGCCTTTGCGCGTCTGTTTTCATGGATCCAGTTAGAAATCCCAACCGAACTGATCGTCTCGCAAGACGAATCATCCCTGCCAAGAAACTGGTGTGCCGATGAAACGAAAGCGGCCACCTGTGTCATTGGCGATCAATGGATTCGTTCGCTGCATGGCGTGGCGCTTGCCGTCCCTTCCGTGGTCACGCCTCAAGAGTGGAACTACCTGCTCAATCCAGCACACCCGAGATTTCGCGAGGTCCAAATCGGAAAATCGCAGCCGTTTCGACCCGACCCACGGTTACTCAGTTAGACCAAGACCGGTTCTGCCAGGCCCGCACGAATGAGGAGCGATTCCTGATCGGGATCGCGGCCCATGAAGCGGCGGTAAAGTTCATCCGGCGGCATGGAATTCCCCTTGCTCAGAATATGCTCGCGGAAGTCTGCTCCCGTGGCCGGGTTAAGCACGCCTTCCGCTTGGAAACGCGTGAAGGCATCCGCATCAAGAACCTCGGCCCATTTGTATGAGTAGTAACCCGCAGCATATCCCGTAGGACTGCTGAAGAGGTGGCTAAAGCGCCTCATCATGGAAGGTGAGGGCGTGTTGAGCGGTGCCAGGTAATCACGGAGCACCTCACGATCAACGGTATCCAAATCCTTGCCCAAGTAATCCGCCAGATGAATATGAAGTTCTAAATCGAGCTTGGCTAAAGCGAGCTGGCGCATGAAACCTGAAGCACTGAGGTAGTTTTTCACGGCAATCATTTTCGCGAAAAGTTCCTCAGGGATGGGTTCGTCCGTCTCGAAATGACGCGCGAAGAGATTGAGCGATTCGCGATCCCAACAAAAATTTTCCATCAGCTGCGAAGGTAGCTCGACGAAGTCCCACGGAACGTTGGTGCCTGCGAGCGATTTCACCGGCACCTCACTCAGCAAACCATGCAGCAAGTGCCCGAATTCATGGAAAATGGTCTCCACCTCGCGGTGCGTGAGAAGTGCTGGCTGGCCATCCACGGGTGGACTCATATTGCCGACAATGAGGCCAAGATGCGGCTCGCCAAAGGCGCCGGTATGGAGCGAGTTCATCCAAGCACCGACCTGCTTCGACTCCCGCGGATGCCAATCCGCGTAGAACGAGCCAAGATGGGCAGTGGTTTTCAAGTCATGGATCTCGTAAAACTTGCACTCAGGGTGCCAGACTTCGACACGAGACTCCGGGTTGGTAACCACCGTTTCGACTTCACGAATCGCAATCCCGAACAACCGGGAAGCGATCTCAAACATCCCGCACATCACGCCATTCACCGGGAAGAATGGCCGCAGTGCCTCCTCATCAAAATCATAGTTTTCCTGACGCTGTTTCTCGGCCCAGTATGAAACTTCCCAAGGCTCCAATTTGCTCGCTGGCTGACCGGATTTTGCAGCTTTATACCGGGCAAGCTGTTTGTATTCCGCTAGAAAAACGGGCTGGATTCGAGCGTGGAGACGGTCAATGAATTCAAGGGCGGTGCTCCCCGACTTTGCCATGCGCCGCAGAATCGTTAGATCCGCGAAATGCGGATGGCCGAGAATCTCCGCCTTCTCTTGGCGGAGTTCGAGAATGCGCCAAACCAATGCGGTGTTATCAAACTCGCCGACGGCACCGACTTGTGAAGAAGCCTCCCAGACCTGCTTGCGGATGCCTGCGTCATGCAGGTGCTGCATGACCGGAAACATCGAGGGAAACTGGAGGGTGAAGCGCCAGGCGGGAGCTTCCAAATTTTTTGCCCGCGCATTTGCGGCGGCACCGGCCATCGCGGAATCGGGCAGGCCGGCGAGTTTGGATTCGTCGGTGATGACGAGTTCCCAAGCATTGGTGGAGTCGAGCACATGCTCGGAATACGCCTTGGTGACCTTGGAAAGCTCTGTCTGAATCACCGCGATACGTTCTTTCCGGCCGGGGGGAAGATCCGCACCGGAGTTGCGGAAGTCCGCGAGCGTTTCATCCACAAAACGGATCTGGATGGGGGAAAGGTCTTCAGCTTCCGGATTCTCACCCGCAGCTTTGATCACCGTCCACAAACGCTCGTTAAGGGCAAGTGATGAATAAAAATCCGTGACGGCGGGAAGCATCCTGCCAAGCGCTTCACGCTGCGCGGGATTGTCACTTACCGAATCCAGATGATTGAGACGGCCCCAACCATCGTTGAGTGGATCGGTGGCTTTCTCATACGCAAGAAAGGTATTCTCAAAATTGGCCGTGGCTGGATCTTGAGCGCAAATGGCGGCGATGTTTTCCTTGGCCAATCCGAGCGCGTGGAGAATATCAGGCTCAACCGCTTCAGGAACCAGTGCGGACCAGCGGACATGAAACTCAGTCGATAAAAACGGGTGCATGGGTGTGCTGCTACGGCGGATCATCCGACCTGTCAATATCGGCCCGGAACGGACGGGAAAAATTCCGAGTTACGAATGCAGGTTCGCCTCTCTCTCTTTTCAAGCCGATGATCACGGTAAAATCATGAAGAGTCCTCCGACGTTGGCCCAATCTGCGACAGGAATCGGGACCCAGCGGAGTTCAAACCGGGGGCCCCACGAATCACTAACAGCGACTTCCTGGGTCGTCTCGTTGTATCCAATGATCATGCAGATATGGTGGTTGGAATCCGACTTTGGAGTATCTGCATATTTGACATTTTCCGCAGCAATTTCCGTGGCGTGGGCCATCCAATCCGTCACTCTCCCGCGTTTCTCGGTATTTTTATCAGCGACCTCGTTGTAGCTGTCCACAGAACACATGGTCCACATGAGAGGGATGCCCTCGTCGATGTAGCGCTTGAAGTCACGAATTCGGAGTTCTTTGACATTTTCCTCTTTGATGCGCCGTCCCTTGCTGAAGACCTGTTGCCTGACACCTTCCAGCAGGGTTTCGACCGAAGTGCCTCCACCGGCTTTACTTTCACCAACCATCGCAAGCAGATACATGTCTGCCTCAAGGCCCATGGTTCTCATTGCCCGCTCGAAGGTTGCCGGGGCACAGTAGCCCTTGGGACCTTGATCGACCATGGGGATCTCCGTGAGGTAAACGTCTCCATTTTCGGATTTGACGATACTGGCAAGGAGGCGTTTTTTGACTTCGGCGTCCTTGGTCATGACGGTTTTACCACCCGCGTCTGCCATTTCAGTGGGAATGACGGCGAGACTTACATATTCGTTTTCCTCGTTGGACAAAAGAAACGAATGACCATTCCAATCCCAGCGGGAGACTTTCCTGCGGGTTTTTCCTTCGCCATAGCGTTGAATCGTCGCTGCCCCGAGCACTGAGGTGAGGGATTTGGCGACGGTTTCTTCGTCTTGCGTCATGGCATCGGCAAGGGATTTCGCCGTGGCGGAGGTTCCGCCATTAAAATGATCTTTACCCATACCTGCATTGCTACCGAAGTCGCCTTTATTTGCATAAACAATGGATAGGCTGGTAACGAGGCCGGCTTGATTCGAATAGAGGGCCACAGAATAAGGCATGGTCCCGAACAGCCGATAGTCTTTGGCATAAGCTGCATAAAGGCGCCAGCTGCAACCATACTTGGATTCAGATTCGGGACGAATTCCCAAGGCTTTTGCAAGCTCTCCAGCCTTGCGTTCTGAAAGGCGGACCCCATTGGTAATTTCGTGACCAGCAGCAGAATTGAGCTTTTTCGCCTCATCGCCAGCACGTTGGGCAATCTGCAAGATATAGACTTGGTCTGCTGCGCTCAGCTTGTCTTTACCCAGGCTGAATACTTTTCCATCTTCTCGCCTCAACACGATCAAATCTCCGGACATCCCTTCGAAGCTCGCCTTTAAAGGCTTTCCATCAGCACTGTGGAAAATGCGGACTTCCGCTCCGGGTGAACTCGAAGCCATGGACCCTGCGAGAGTGACAAAGCAGAAAAGACCTAGGACTTTTTTGTGAAGAATACAGACGAGCTTCATGGCTTTCAATTTCATGTTAGGTTTACATTCTAAAATCGTCCCCGAGGTAATGTTTGCGGGCGATGGGATCGTTGACGAGCTCTTCGGAAGCGCCCTCGAGAATGACGCGGCCATCGTGAATGAGAAAGGCGCGATCCGTGATGCTGAGGGTTTCACGGACGGAGTGGTCCGTGATTAAAATGGCGAGTCCATCGCGATCGCGAAGCTCACGGACAATGCGCTGGATGTCCTCGACGGCAATGGGGTCGATTCCCGCAAACGGCTCATCCAACATTAACAATGTCGGGTCCGAACAGAGCGAGCGGGCGATGGCGAGGCGACGCTTTTCTCCACCTGATAGAGTAATGGCGAGTGACTTGGCAAGCTTGGTGATGCCGAAGCGCTTGAGTAAATCATGGGCGCGATCATGTCGGTCAGCGCGGCTGAGATTCGGGCGTGTCTCAAGGATGGCCAGCAGATTGTCGATCACCGAGAGTTTCCGGAAAACGGACTCTTCCTGAGGAAGATAGCCGAGGCCCAGTCTGGCGCGACGGTGCATGGGCATGTGCGAAAGGTCGTTGCCGTTGAAACAAACGGACCCGGCATCCGCCGGGATCAGTCCGGCAATCATGTAGAATGAGGTGGTTTTCCCCGCACCATTCGGACCTAACAGCCCGACAATTTCCCGAGGTTGGACAGAGATGGAGACCCCATCGACGACTGCGCGCCCACCGTAGGTTTTGCGGAGGCCCTTGGCGAAGAGGACTGCGGATTCTGGATGGGCACAGGTGGAGCCGGGAGCGTGCTCTTGGGCGGGAATCTGCATGATGGGTTATTGTTTTTGCTCGAGGTTTCCGCCCATTTGCCAATTCCCTTCGGTGACAAAACCACCCGTTTTAGGAGATAAGCGCAGGATCAGATCGGGCTTCATGGCGCGCATGAAAGTGGCTCCTTGGGTGAACCATGGAAAGCCGCCCTGAATGATGATTTGGTCGGCTTTGAGATTATAGGAAAAGACCGCACCGCTGGCCTTGATGGGTTCTTTTCCGGCAGCGCCTTTCTGTTCGATCAAGACGGCACCGGTGGCGACGATGCGCTCCACCGCGCCGAAGTTGGCACCGATGCTTCCTCCGAATCCGGCTTTATCCGGGGCCTTTTCCACGGCAGGTGGGTCTGTGGCCAACGGTTGCTTTTTAGCAGGCTTGGGAGGCTTTTTCCCGAAGAAAACTTTCAACTCGTTGGCTCCTGATAGATCGAAACGAGGGTCTTTCACGACGACATTCTTCATATAGACGAGCACTCCTTCATCCGCGTCAAAATACATCCCGCCATCGCATTGAATCACGGTGTCTTGCGCCCGTGGATTGATTTCCAAGGGCTTGGCAGCGACGGGCCCGGGGGCTGCAGGAGAGCTTGGAACGTCAGCTTTGGCGAGAAATGCCCGGGCCGCGGTAGAGGCGCGGTCTGCGTCTGCAAGATTTCGATTCAGGGTGACTAACACAGCCGCATTTGCCGTTGCTACGGCAGGAGCTTTGGAAACGGCATCCTGCTGGAGCGCGGCCTTGTCCTGCTCCGTAATCGTCGGTGGCGGAGCGGCGATGAGAGATTGGGTGAACAGGGACACTCCAAGAAGTGCGGTGGCGCGGAGCGGTGAGCGAGGAACATTCATGGCGGTCTCAGGAGGGGCTTGCAGAGTGGTGGTGGCGGGGCCTCGTAAAAAGCCTTCCGCCTGATCGAAAGAATAATAGAGACTGGTGCCTTGCGCGTTCATGCGGTCGGATTTGATCTCAACAGGCTCGTTGGCGGTTAGAAATCCCTTCTCCTGGTCAAAAAGCGCGGTGGTGAGATCAATCCGGCCGCGACCGCTTTGGTCAGGATTGAAAAACTCGATGACGATGGTCTTTCCCGCGATTTTTCCGGCACTGACAAGGGTAAGGGTCCGGGCCTTGAGCACGCCCACGAGTTGGCGCTTTTCATCGTAGCGAGGAAGCATGACATCCTTCAGTTCACTGCCGTCGGGAAGCAGCGACATGGCCTGCATTTTTTTCGGTGGGTCGGGTAAAGGCAGCGTTTGCCCGCCCACGAGCATCGGAGGGGAACTTAGAAAGATCAGGGTTAGAACTCGCTGCATGAATAGGGCGGATGGATCGGAAACCTCTTTCTCAGTGCGAAGCATGATGGATCGAAATCAATTTGACGAGCAGGTCTTCGATAAATTCCAGAGGAATTTGATTCGGGCCATCCGAAACGGCATTGGCAGGATCTGAATGAACTTCCATGAATAAGCCGTCGATCCCGGTGGCCACCGCCGCGCGGGCGAGTACCGGAGCCAGTTCACCATCGCCGCCGGTGGCCCCGCCGAGTCCGCCGGGGCGCTGGACCGAATGAGTGGCGTCAAAAATCACAGGGAGGCCTTCCCTACGCATCCAATAGAGGGAGCGCATATCGACGACGAGATTGTTGTAACCAAAGGTCGTTCCGCGCTCGGTGAGGAGGAAAGTGTTGCAGCCAAAAGCGCGCATTTTTCCCGCGATATTGACGGTATCGAGTGGAGCAAGAAACTGGCCTTTTTTAATATTCACGGCCCGGCCGGTTTTAGCGGCGGCTTCGAGAAGGTCCGTCTGACGGCAGAGAAAGGCCGGAATCTGAAGCAGGTCGATGGTTTCAGCGGCGATATCGGCCTGCTCCATCGTATGAATGTCGGTGGTGACGGGGATCCCCAGTTTTTTGCCGATTTCTCCCAAAATGCGGCAGCCTTCCTTGACTCCGGGACCACGAAAGGAACTGATGGATGTGCGGTTCGCCTTATCAAACGAGGCTTTGAAGATAAAATGAATGCCGGTGCGGTCGGCAATCTCCTTGAGCGAGTGAGCCATTTCCCAGGCAAATGCTTCATTTTCAAGGGCGCAGGGACCAAGGATAAAAAAAGGTGCAGGTCCGCCGACGGGGACATTGCCAATGTTGAAAGGATCAAAATTCATACTGGTTCAGGATTCGTTTGCCGCACGGGCCGATTGGAAAAGCGGGCGGAGGTTGGCGAGGGCAGTCGTGAGAAGTTTCTGCTCGGAAGGTGCAAGGTTTCCTTGGGTTTTGGAAGCGAGCATTTCGAGGGAATCCATGACCGATTTTGCGGCGCGAAGGTTGATTTGTTTTTCTCCACTATGGGGATTGGGAATCTGGCCGAGGAAAAGCCCGGCGTTTTGAGCTTGGAGAATGATGAATTCGTTGAACCGAGGATCGGCTTCAGGCACTGGAGGCATGGGCGAAGCGTCCGAGGTTTAGAGGCACTATACAAGAGGGAAGAAGGGATGCGTGCCGCTTTTGTGGCAGCTGCCAGCGTGACCCGGTCGTGCGTTGGGGCGGGTGGCTGCAATTTCGATCAACCCGATCCGCTCTTTTGCCTTGCAGGGCAGAGTCTCGCCGCTAATCTGCGGCTTCACAGACGTGTGTTGATCCACGTTTTCTCACTTGAGGCTCACAATCCCTATGAAACTTGCACTAACTGCCGCTGTCGCCGCCTTGTTTGCCGCTTCGTGTTCGCCATCCGCACCACCTGCCCCTAGCGCACCGACCTACGTCAATCCCAGCAAGTAAATCCTTCTCCGTTCTTCCCTCCGGGTGGAGTGAAGGACACTTTAAACTACCGGATCCAATCATTTCCGGAATTTCACTTAAATTACTATAAAACCTAGTCCATTTGTCCCCATGATCCGTATTTTCACTGCCCTCATCATTTCCGCCCTCGCCTTTTTGACCGCTTCATGCTGCTGCACTGGCGAGCCGAAGGCCCCCGGTTTACGCTCACTCCCTCAATTCCAGGAAATCCAAACTGCACCGGCACCGGCACCGGAGGTGCATTACTCAAAATAATTCGCTTCCCATCGCCTTGAAACCCTCCGGCTCACTGCCGCAGGGGTGGAGCTGGCCGTTTTACTTCCAATGTCACGTCGTTCTAAGAAATCAAGCTGATCAATCCAGTGAAACGCAATTTCCCATCTGACACGCATCAGCGATTCGCGGGGAATCTGCGCCATTATCACAGGACAAGCGCTCAGACCCAGCGGAGCTGGGAAGATTGGGTGAATGGATCTCCCATGGACGCCCGCAAATCAAGGAACTGGTTGAAAATCATCGGTGCCACGGTCGGCACTCTTGGATTGCTCGCGATCATCGTCGGCCTCCTCGTCGAGCTCGCTTGATCCAACAGCACTTGGGAATTCTTTCTTGAAATCGTGCAGATGCGGCTTTGACATTCACCAAGTCCGTGGGCAGTTTTCCCGCCCGCCGCCAACCTCGGCGGACAATCAATCATGGGAAAAAGCCTCTACCAAAAAGTCTGGGACGCTCACACCGTCGGCACCATCGCCGACGGACGCACGCAACTGTTCATCGGCACGCATCTCATCCACGAGGTCACCTCGCCACAAGCCTTCGGCATGCTCCGCGATCTCGGACTGAAGGTTAAATTTCCTCAACGCACTTTTGCCACAGTCGATCACATCGTCCCAACCATCGATCAAGATGCCCCACAAGACCCGCTTGCGGCGGAAATGATGCAGGCGCTGCGGAAAAATGCCGATGATTTCGGCGTCACCTATTTCGACCTCGCCTCCGGCAAACAGGGCATCGTCCACGTGGTTGGACCCGAGCAAGGGATCACCCAACCCGGCACCACCATCGCCTGCGGCGATTCACATACCGCAACCCACGGTGCTTTCGGAGCGATTGCCTTCGGCATCGGCACGACCCAGGTTCGCGATGTGTTAGCCACACAGACACTTGCGTTGGAAGAACTCAGGGTCCGCCGCATCGAAGTCAGTGGCGACCTCGCTCCCGGTGTCTATGCCAAGGACGTGATCCTTCACATCATCCGTTTGTTAGGAGCAAAAGGGGGGATCGGTTATGCCTACGAATACGCCGGCGATGTCTTTGACCGCATGTCCATGGAAGAACGCATGACCGTCTGCAACATGTCCATCGAAGGTGGTGCCCGCTGTGGCTATGTCAACCCCGACGCCAAGACCGTCGCCTACCTGCACGGTCGTCCTTACGTTGACATGAGCGACTTCTCAGCCACCGCCGCGCGCTGGCTTTCATTTGCCTCGGATGCTGACGCGCATTTCGACGACATCGTCCGCATCAACGCTGCCGACATCGAGCCGACCGTCACTTGGGGGATCTCCCCGGACCACGGAATTTCCATTTCGGAAAACATCCCGGACCCGGCGAAAGCGAAGACACCGTTGGAGAAAGCCTCGATCGAGGAGGCCCTCGCTTACATGAAACTCGACGCTGGCACTCCGATCAAAGGCGTGAAGATCGACGTGGCCTTCATCGGCTCCTGCACCAACGGCCGCATCTCCGATTTCCGCGAGGTTGCGAAATACATCCAAGGCCACAAGGTCGCGCCAGGTGTGCAAGCGCTGGTGGTCCCGGGTTCACAAATTGTCGCCATCCAATGCGAACAAGAAGGCCTGCCCGAAATTTTCCGCGCCGCCGGCTTCGAATGGCGCGGTGCGGGGTGCTCGATGTGCCTTGCGATGAATCCCGACAAGCTGGTCGGAGACCAACTGTGCGCCTCATCTTCTAACCGCAACTTCAAAGGCCGCCAAGGCTCCTCCACCGGACGGACGATTCTCATGTCGCCCGTGATGGTCGCCGCCGCTGCCATCAGCGGCTCCATCGCGGATGCACGCGAGGTCTTCACGATTGAAACAAGAGCTGCGGTGGCGTAATTCATCTTAAATCACCAATTCCCATGGCTCTCGAACCCGTTCCCACCGTCACAGGCCGCGCTATCTTCATTCCCGGCGCGGATATCGATACCGACCGCATCATTCCTGCGCGTTTCATGAAATGTGTCACCTTCGATGGCCTCGGAGAATTCGCTTTTTATGATGTCCGCTTTGATGAACACGGCGTAAAAACCAAGCATCCGCTGAACGACCCTCGCTTCGCCGGGGCCTCCATCCTCGTCGCCGGAGTGAATTTCGGCTGCGGCTCGTCCCGCGAGCACGCCCCGCAATCGCTGCGCAAATACGGGTTTAATGGTGTCATCGCCGAGTCTTTCGCGGAGATTTTTTATGGTAACTCCACCACCTTGGCGATGCCCTGCGTGATGGCAAGTCCCGCAGACGTCGTCGCCATCCGCGATGCGGTGGAGGCGGACCCGGCCACGGAAATCACCATCGACGTCGTCAATCTCCGCGTCCGTAGTTCCGGTGGCTTAGACATCCCCGTCACCATGCCGGACTCCGCTCGCGAGGCATTGCTCTCAGGGCGCTGGGATCCGATTCAAGAGCTGCTCGATAGCGATGCCAAAATCGACGCCAAGGCCCGGGAGCTTCATTACGTCTGATTGCGCCGATTTATAGCGGTTTCCCGTAGCTGGCACAACGGTTGTGCCAGCCTTCTTCCCAGCGTTTTTCGCCCCGCTCCGGTGGTGAGTTGGTGATCCGCCGAGACAAGATCCGCTTGGCTGAGGCGGCGAATTCCGTCGCAGCGCCCGCTCCGGAAGGGACGACTTTCATCCCGCCTAACACCTGCATCAGGCCCCACCCCTGACCCTTGTATTTTTCGGAAGCCTGGGTTCCTTCGCCTTTGAAATTCACATAATCGATTAGAGCGTAAGTCCCTTGGGAAGTGGTGGCCACCTTCTGATAGTTCACTTCGATGCGCGCCCGCTCGCCCGCAGGCGCGGCTGCCAGGATTTTTGGCAGTGCCGCCCGCGAACGGGAAATGATGTAATCCGTCTGCAATCCCACATTCGCCGCCAACCATGTCCGCAGTGCGGTCATGCGCTGGCTTTTGAAATCCGCCTGAAACTCCGCCTTCGTTTTCCACGGACTGTGCGCCTCCAACGCCACCGCTGGCAGGGTCGCACCGCGCTGACGGGCAAATGCGACAAAGTGCGGCCAACTTTCGTCGAAGCGCCCTTTAAACCCCGCAGGATACCAGATAAAATGCCCGATCCCGAGCGACGGAAACTCCTCTCCCGCGTTCCACGTGGTCAGCCCGGTGACGCTGCCCGCGCACTCGTTTTGCCAGATTTTCCTGCCGATCGCGTTTTTCTGGGCTGCCGTTAGATCGCCGCCCACCGCTTTTGCAGGGGCACTGGCGGTCAAGAGGGCGGCTATGGCGAAAATAAAACAGGCTGCTTGCATGATCGAAGGTTAATCTTATCCTTACCACAACCGCAAGCCGCCTTCCCGATGAACCCGCTCCCTTGGAATAAAATCCTAACCTTCACCCCGCTCGATCTGGGAAAGCTCCTGCTGAGCGCCTTCATCATCGTGCTCGTTACCAAGATCCAGCTTGTCAGCGACCGCCTCTCAGCCCTGCTCATCGCACTTCCTCTCACCTCCTTGGTCGCGATGATCTGGATGCACAGCGCCAAACAATCCCCCGAGCGGCTTGCCAATCACGCAGAGGGCACATTTTGGTTTGTTCTGCCGACTTTGCCAATGTTCCTGATTCTACCTTGGATGCTCCGCAACGGTTGGGGTTTCTGGACCGCGCTGGTGGCCAATTGTGCCCTCACCGTCGGATTCTTCTGGATCACCGTGATACTCCTCCGCCGCTTCGGGATCGACCTCATGCCCAAATGATTTCCCGACCCTTCAAGCGAATTTGAAAAATTAACCAGATAAGACTTGTCAAGGACTCGATTCTCTGGTTTGACCGTCGGCCCGGCATTAAACTCCGGAATCCTGTCCCACTTCTTTGTTTTGAGCGAAAAAAAACCGTCCTTGCTACCCGAAAACGTCATCCCGTTTGAATTAGCAAAGCCGACTTCGCGATTTCCCGGTTCTAATATGAAAAGCGATCTCCTTGAAAAGGCCTCTGAAATTGTCACCGACCCACTTGTTTTGGTCAACTTGGTCTCCCAACGCGTGAAGCAATTGAACAGCGGACGTTCTCCGCTGATTGCCACCCGCCCCAGCATGGGCGTGGCAGACATCGCCCTCACCGAGATCATTGAGGGTAAAATCAAACTGATCCATCGGGAAGCTCCCTGAGGGGCTAACCTTCCGGGAGTCAATCCACTGCATGAGTGCGGACATCGCCACCAACCGGAAGGCAGGGCGCGATTTCAATATCTCGGAGAAGATTGAGGCGGGGGTCGAGTTAAGAGGCACCGAGGTCAAGTCGATCCGCGCCGGTAAAGTCAATATTTCCGATGCCTTTGCCCGCGTGGAAAACAATCAGGTTTTCCTCTATGGCCTCAACATCCAGCCCTGGCAAACCGCAGGCGAGTGGTATAATCATGCCGAGAAACGCCCCCGCCGCCTGCTGTTCCACAAACGGGAAATTCTAAAGCTTGCCAATGCCACCGCTGTCAAAGGCTGCTCACTGCCACTGCTGCGGATCTATTGGAAAGACCGGCGCGTCAAGGTGGAAATCGGAGTCGGAAAAGGCAAAACCCACTCCGACCAGCGCCAGGATTTAAAAGAGCGGGTCGAGTTACGCGAGGCCCAGCGCGAAATGTCCCGCTTCAATCAGCGTTGATCACTCGGTCCCTGCCGGTTTCGGTTTCACCCGCGAGGGTGGGTCCGTGGGTGGGCGCGAAATCACCGCCCCTGTCTCGCCTGATGTCTTGGGCAATGCCGGATTGGTCGCCCGGAATTCGCCATCACTTGGCATATTGAGCATTTCCGGCATCCGGATTCCATCGTCCGGCAAGCCTGTTAGCGGCAACTCGGGAACCGCAAGCGCCTCCACTTGTGGCTCCACCTTCTTTTTCACCGGAGCCTCCGCGATCACGATTGCCTTGGGTGGCGCACAAGATCCCAACGCCAGGATAAGACCGAGCGGGGTGGAAATTGCCAGCACCAGCTTCAACATCGTTTTTTTCAGGGATCGTTTCAGACGGCAAGAATGCGCTTTGGAGGTTCATGCGCAAGACTGAACAGCACCGGATTTCGATCAAGATCTCAGCTTCAAGAAAGCCGCTTCATCACGGCAGCGGATAGAAGTTTCCCATCCGCACGACCTTCTGCGAGTTCTTGCGCACGTTTCATGACCTTACCCATGTCGGCCTTGCCAGTGGCACCGGTATCAGTCACGGCCTGTTCGATGATGCCGGCAAGTTGTTCTTCCCCAAGGGCAGCAGGAAGGTAGCGGGAGAGGATTTCGATCTCCGCCTTTTCCGTGACCACCAGTTCCGGGCGACCGGCTTTTTCAAATTGCTCGCAGGAATCCACACGCTGTTTGATTTGCTTGCGAATGACGGCGAGCACCTCGGATTCTTCGAGCACTACGCTGAGGTTTCCTTTTTCGATGGCGCCATTCATCAGGGCACTTTTCAAGGCACGCAGCGCGTTGAGGGCGACGGTGTCTTTGGCCCTCATGGCGGTTTTGATGTCTTCGGGAATACGGGTGGCGATGTCGCTCATGCCTCTGTCTTATCACCCACACCCGCCCCGCCAAGCAAATCCGTCCGAGCGCCTCACAACACTCAAGACGCTTGCTTGACGGATCACCCTTCCAGTGGAGAAACTCGCCGCAATGGCATGGAGGATCGAAGAGGCCGTCGCGCACGGCGAAATTGACAACACCGTCGAGGGACGCACCACGGGGCGGATCTGGCTGATCGGGCGGGAGGAACCGCTGATCCTGTCACTCGATGGCGATTGCTGGCGGGATCTGGCCGGCACTCGACTCCAG
>Ga0163144_10013396_pt1 | contig 17122 bp, 15 predicted proteins | sample OliLak19BULKMAT1_FD_123175 | JGI IMG/M metagenome (GOLD analysis project Ga0163144, IMG submission 123175) | Freshwater microbial mat bacterial communities from Lake Vanda, McMurdo Dry Valleys, Antarctica - Oligotrophic Lake LV.19.BULKMAT1 | ecosystem: Environmental > Aquatic > Freshwater >... | reverse complement strand
GGATTCCAACGCGATGGGCATCGCGGCTTTGTGTATGAGGGTTTTGACTTTCAACATAGCAGAGGGTGTTTTTACGACTACCGGAAATCCTCAGGGAAAACAACCCCGTCTCCGGGCCCCGTCCGCCAGAACGACGATTCCATCGCACGAAAGTGGAAGAGATTTATCTGATATCTCCGATTTCTTCTGTTCCTGTTTTGTCCCTTTTCCGATAAATTCCCCAGATGCTCGCGTTTATTCTGTCGCAACCACGAAGCGGAAGCACCGTGCTCTCCGCAATGCTAGACAAGCGAAAGGGCGTGGTCTGCATGCCCGAATCTTCGTTCCCTCAAGTCCTGGGAGCCATTTCCAAAAAGGAGCGGGCCGACAAGCGGTGGCTGGCTGGGCTGTATCGCGGGAGCACGTTCCCTCCATGCCCAGACCCGCCGACTCCGCTCACAATCGCTGACGCCGAGGCCTGCATGGACGGCAAAGATGACGATATTTTGTTTTCGCTTGGTAAGGCGATTGCCGTGAAACTTGGAAAGGATCCCAGAGATGTCCGTCATGTCATTTGGAAGACAACCCGAACAATTGGGCTCCACAAGGGGCCACTGGCTACAATGGGGACATTCGTTGTTCTTAGACGCGACATGCACAATGTTTTTGATTCTCAATTCCGCGTGGCCTTTGGGATCCGCAACCGAAATCCTTGGCGTTATGCCATCTTTGCCCACAGCTACGAGAATGCTTTTTCCAGAATTCCCAAGAGCCGTCGATTTGAGCTCGATTACGAGTCGATTCCTAGGGAATTCGAATCCTTGATCCAATTCCTCGGGGTTGAGGATCGTGGAGAATGGGAAACCGGTATTTCATCGATTGACCTTGTCGCGAAATCCGGTTCCTGGCTTAAACAAGCAACCGAGACGTTTCGCAGCACGGATGATCAAAAGCGTGCAAGCCTCGATCATCACCTCATCACACAATTAGACTTTGCGTTGAAGGTTTCCGGACCTCTCGTTCCTGCCCTTGGCCCACTGAGGCGATATTTTGATATGCGCTCGCTGGGTCACATCAGAAATGACGCCGCGTTTCAACTCAACAAGTGGAGCGCGCTTCAAGAACGCAATCACGCTTGATACCGGACAATGAAGAATGACCAGCGCGCCTATCGGGACATATTCCCGAATGTGACGACCGAGCGAAAGGACCCTTGGGATTGGTTGCTCTGGTTGGAAGGAGAATTTCTTAAACAGATGTTCCTGGTGATCCGCGAACAAAATCTGAATGTATTTCAAGCGTACCAATGGAAAATCCTCAGCTACAACACCATTCACGGAAAACCACCTTATCCTGAAGGAGGAAAGGATGTGATTCTGATCTGGATAAGTGACGAGGGAGGTTTTATTCCCGTTGAGGTTGCGGCAAGGTATAAATGTGTTTTCAAATCATATTGGCTAAGAGAGGAATCGGTTGGAAATATCCACCCGTTTCCTCTCTGTGGATCCAGCGAAGTTCTATTGACCCAAGGCGAACCGTTTGAAGAGCGCAAAACCTCCGTCTTCTTTTCCGGAAACCTTTCCCCAAACCGAATTGACTTTTTTAGAAGCATGACCGGATTGAGAAACTTTCCTCCGTTTCCATTAAATTTCTATCCGTTCAGGAGGATCTATTATGAGGCCTTCAAGAAATCCAACTTGAATCGAAAGGTTACTTTTAAAATTCCAGATTCAAAGATCACTTTCACAAACGGATTTAGACAGGGTCTCGGTGGACAGGACTTTGCACGCCAACTCGCTCATACCAAGGTGGCTCTGTGCCCTGAGGGATTCCGCTCACTCGAAACCATCCGGACATTCGAAGCCATGAAAATGGGATGCGTGGTCCTTTGCTCGAAACTTCCTCCGAATCCGTTCTATAAAAACTCGCCGATTATCCAGATTGGATCCTGGTGGAACCTATCCAAGAAACTGGCTGAATTATTGCGAGATCCTGAAGAGCTCGCCATTATTCATAGAAAAACTCGTGATTGGTGGCTCGAAATGTGTAGTCCGCAATCGGTAGCAGCTGAATTTACAAATAGATTAGTCTGAAATCAATAAAACCCAACTATGTTAAACGGTAATATCAAAGCACTAACAAAACGATTACTGCGGAAGATTGGACTAAATGTTCGATATTTGAGGACACCAGGTGTAGATTTGCACTCCGATCTTAAATTCATTATCAAAAAGGAATCCCCGGTGTTTATTGATGTTGGGGCAAATACAGGCCAAACAACGTGTGCCCCCAAACAACTGTTTCCAAGTTCAAGAATCATTGCCTTCGAGCCAGGGAGTGTCGCCTACAAGAGCCTGCAGAAGGCAGTGTTACCGTTATCCAATGTTGTAACCCATAATATAGCCTTGGGCTCAAAATGCGGCACGTTGCAATTCACTGAGAACTCCCATTCCGATATGAGTTCGTTTCTTGTGTTGGGGAATGACGGCTGGGGGACTGAGCAGGCGCAGAGACCGGCACCCGTTAAGACTCTCGATTCTTTCGCGGTAGAGAATGCAATCAAAGAGATAAACCTGTTGAAGATTGACACTCAAGGCTATGGCTTGGAGGTCTTGAAAGGAAGCTCTGAGCTGTTGACCTCAGGTGCAATAAAAGTAGTTCTTTCGGAATTCATCTTTGGGGATCTTTACAAAGGCCTTCCACCATTTCATGAAATTGAAAAATTCATGTTTGATCGGGACTATGTTCTGTATGGGATTTACAATTTCAATTACCTTGAAGCGCAACCGGCATGGGCGGATCTGCTCTATTTTCATAAATCAGTGATTCCTCGCCGTGCTTCGTAACGGCTTTTACCGATATGTCCCAAACTGTCAATCTCGGGCGACGGCAACCTCTCGGCACAACCTGCTATTGTTGTTTCTTGGACTATTGTGATACACATACCAGCTGATAACTCAAATCATGAATGTCATAATTAAAAAGCTTAAACGGATCGTAAAAAACAGCTTGGCTCGTTTAGGCATAAGAATAATTAAACTAAAGTATTACCCCGAAATTTCCAATAGGAAAATTATCGAAAACTTCGCTGACCCTCAATCTATTTCAGTGATATTCGACGTAGGTGCAAATGTCGGGCAATCTGCGCTGGAGTTCAAGGGCAGCTACCCTGAGTCGACTATTTACTCATTTGAGCCTTTTTCGGAAAACTTCGAAAAACTGAAAGAAAAAGCCTCAAGAGTGACTGGAATCGTTCCGAACAAAATCGCTCTTTCCAACCGAACCGAGACCAACGATGTTTTCCGCGACTTGAACCTGTTCTCGGAGTGGAACTCCTTGGAGCCGATCACGCAAAAATTACTAGCCGAGTCTGACTCTAAGCGATCGGAAAATATTCAGATTGAAAAGGGTGACGACTTTTGCGCGCGGAATAACATCAGTAAGATTGACCTTCTTAAAATTGATACGGAAGGACACGACCTCGCAGTTCTTGAAGGCTTCAGCGATATGCTTCGAAATAAGGCTATCACTTTTATTTTCGTCGAATGCGGATTTCTTAATGACAATTGCCACTCTAACTTTACCTCGGTTTTCGATTTTCTCCGCAATAATAATTTGTTACTGGCTGGCTTTTACGAAACATGCATTTTCGAAAGTGGCCGCTGTGAATACACGAACGCATTGTTTATTCGTTCGGATCTTCAAGAAGTAAATGGCTGATGCGAACGAGACTGTGGATTTCGTCACTTGTTAATCGTTAATCCCTAATTTTGATACTGCCGAACTTGGCTGGAATATGGTTGGCGATAGTGTTGTGACTTCAATCGCGTGATTGCCAAGAAACACATTCTTATCTGCGCCTATGCCGCGAATCCGTCTATGGGTTCGGAATCGTATGTCGGGTGGGCCGGGATTCTTAGTATTTCCAGGAAACACCGGGTGACAGCGATCGTGCATGGACATAACCGGAAGGACATTGAGAAGGCTCTTCCATCTTTACCCCAAAAGGAGAACTTGACGTTTCACTTCCTTGGAGAGACCCACCGTTGGCATCCAAACCGGATGATTGCCCGTTTCCAGGATTGGAAGTGGCTTGCGGCCTGGAACAAGCAGGCGCAGGTATTGGCATGCGACCTCGTGGCGAAGGGGTCTTTTGATGTGGCCCACCACGTGACCATCGCCACGTGGCGGATGCCTTCTCCTTTGGGCGACCTTGGAATCCCACTGGTCTGGGGGCCAGTTGGAGGGGGAGAGTATTTCCCGTTTTCTTTCCACCCCATCCTAAGCCCGGTTGCGAAGGCTTTTGAATTCCTTCGCTGGTTGGGAAATCAGGTGACCCTTCGTTCGGCAGGCATGAGGCATTTCACCAAATCAGTGTCTGTCGCACTTGGCAACAACCCGGAAACCCTGGAGGCGTTTGCACGGATCGGCATCCCCCGCGATCTCATGCACTATCTCTCGCAGAGCTTTCTCCCGGAACAAAAGTTTCTTTCAAGGGCAACGGTCGATTCGAAAGTTCAAAGGACTCATTCTCCCATCTCCCATCTCCCATCTTCCCGCCCCCATCCGCGCCCCCCAATCAGCCTGAATATTTTTGCAGGCGGCAACATGGAAGGTCGAAAGGGCGTAGCCATCGCATTGATGGCTCTTTCGAAACTCGGACGGAAAGGGATCGCCTTTGAGTTCACTTTTGGAGGGTTGGGCCCCGAGCTTCGCCACCTTCAGAACCTTGCGGCCCGCATCGATTTTGGGGTGGGAAAAGTGACCCTCGGTCACCATTTTTCCGGAGAGGAATACCGGTCCCAACTCGCCGGGGCCCACGTGTATCTCCTGCCAAGCCTACGGGAAGGCGCCCCGGTCACCATGATCGAAGCCATGGCTTGCGGCGCCGTCCCGATCGTGGCCAATGCCGGTGGCGCTCCCATGGTCGTTGATGAAAGCTGTGGTTTTGTCGTTGAGATCACCACGCCGGGAGAAATGGCCTCCCGCATCTGTGAGCATCTGGAGAGCCTCAGCCGCGATCCGGAGCTTCTCAATAGACTGGCAATAGCCGCATGGAATCGAGCCCGCGAACGCTGCATGGAAGACACTTACCTTGCCGGAATTGAGGCTGCGTATGAGAAGGCGACGGCGAAGATCGGAGGAGGGGGATTCGGATAAGAGTTCGGAGGATTCAGATAGGAGATGGGAGATTGGGGCACAAGCTTAACCTAAAGGAAAGGGGGTTGCTTGCCGAACTGCCGATTGCTGAGCGTTGACTTTTGAATTTTGATAAAGCTGGACGAGTTGGTCGGCGGTTTTTTGCGGGTGAAACTGTTCCCGCGCCTCTTCATGGCCGTCGGCACCCATTCGGCGACAGAGCGCAAGGTCTGACATCAGGAACACAAGTGCCTCTGTGAGGGCGGATACATCGCCGGGATCTACAAGAAAGCCGTTTTTGCCATCGCGAATGTAGTCTCTTGCTCCTGACTTTGGAGACGAAATGACCGGCAGGCCGACCACCCGGGCTTCTTTAACCGCCATCGGGCCAGTATCCGCACGCGTCGGCAGGGCAAAACACCATCCCTGCGAAAGAAAGGAGAGACTCTCCTCAATCGGGCGCCTTCCGAACCATCGGACATTCGGGGATGCTTGCTTTTTCAAACGCTTTGCGTAGCCCGTCGTGTCATTGCCCAAGACCCACAACTCGGCGTGTGCCAGCCGGGTATCGTAAAACGCTCGCACAAGGTCCTGGATTCCTTTTCTCGGATCGGCTGATCCCGTAAAAATCACCACAGGTTTTTTTGGATCCGGACGCCATTGGACGTCGAAAAAGCAGTTTTGCACCCCATACTCGATGTGGTGAATCGGCTTTTGTTTTCGCATCAGAAACCGGCGGGTCATATCCCTCGCCCACAGGCTTTCGCAGATGAGTTGGTCGGCGCCATTGATTACAAACAATTCGATGAGGGCCTGAAAATACGTGCGCGCCGGCAGTCGGTTCTTGAGCGCATAGTAGGAGAGCAGACCCTGTACACTCACAACGCTTGGACATCCGGATGTCGCCGCTGCCAAGCCGTAAACATCCTCATTACCCCAACCATGAACCACCTGAGGCTGAATTCGCGCTAAAGCTTCTTTGATTGCTGCCCGGTCACTCCAAAACAAGGTGCTCGCCCGTTTGCTTGCCGCTGTCGGGAGAACATGAAAACGCTGGCCGTGATATTCAATCTCTATGGCGCTCTTTACTTCCGTAGATAGGGTCACCCAGTGGATCTCCAGTCCCTGTGCTTCGGCAAACGACGATGCGAGTTGGGGCAGCCACGTCGCATAATGGTGCGGAGGCTCACCCAACGCAGCAAACGGCGGGAGAACATGAATGGGAAATTGAGCAAGAATCGCGACCCGCATTATTGAATAGAAACCTTACAACCGGCAGGGTCACGGGCGAAGAACAAAAAGAAATTTTCAACCACTCATCCTGGAAGGGAAGTTAAGGGTTGAGAGATGATGGTTGAGTGTTGGAATTCGGCGGCTCTCCGCAATCCTCACCCGCCGCGCTCCGCCTCGTGAGTCCAGACGATCGCATGTTGGAGGAGTTCGGCTGACGTTTTCAGCCCGAGCTTTTCTTTGACGCGGGCACGGTAGGTATCGATGGTTTTGGAATCGATGCTGAGGGACTTCGCAATTTGTCGGGTTGACCAGCCTTGCCCGATCAACTCAAAGACCTGCAGTTCGCGGTCGGTGAGATTTGAGATGGCGGAGTCCGTTCGGCGACCGGGCGGCACTCCCAATGACCGCTCCAACATGCGTTTTGATACTTCGGCACTCACGTAGAGGTCGCCTGCGAGAACTTGTCGGATCGCCTGCATGACGTGGCGGCTTGCCTCCTGCTTGGTGATATAGCCGTGCGCTCCGGCCCTCAGGCACCGCTCGGCGTAGATGAGCTCGTCGTGCATGGAAACAACCAGCAGACGCACGTCAGGTGCCGCTGCACGCAAGTCTTTGATCAGGTCAATGCCTTGTGAGGATTTGAGGGTGAAATCCAAAAGAACGAGATACGGCTTTATTTTCAGAATCTTCTCCAACGCCTCGGGCCGGTCCTCCGCCTCACCGCACACTGTCAGATCCTCTTCGCGGTTGATCAATTCCGCCAGCCGCTCCCTGACCATCGGATGATCGTCCACGATAAATACGTTTTTAACGGTCAGTTGATTGTTCATCCTAAACACGGAAATGGGAGCACAGAGGGGAAGTTGCCAGCACCTCGAAACGTCGAGTGATTTTCGTCCGGCGAGAGGGAGTTGCCCTGAAGGTGAGCGTCCAAAGCCGTCCTGTTTTTGCTGAGGCTTTTTGAAAGTCCGGCCGTTGCTTGCCTTCCGTCGCAGCCCGCTCTTTGCGGTAAATCTTCATTTTGCTGTTCAGGTTCAGTGGTTTTCAAAAGTGTCCCGCCGGCATCTCGCAGATTACGGAGTGGCCGCTCCCTTGATGAGCGGACTGGAAGCGGATTTGCGCCCGGATCATACGCGCTCGATAGGCCATGATGCGACGTCCCATGCCATCCGGGTTGGTTGGAATCCGCGGAGCCCCCTTTCCATCGTCGATTACGCGCAAGACATAATGCCCGTTCTCCAGCTGAAACGTTATCGTGATCGTGGAGGCCCCGGCGTGTTTCACTGCATTCGTTACCGCCTCCTGTGCGATCCGGTAGAGTTGGCTTGATACATCGGAACCGAACGCCGGCACACCGTCCCCGAATTCCACCCGGCAGGGCAGCTTGAAGCGATCCGTTACACGGCCGGCAAGTTCGCGGATGGCAATCTCCAAACCTTCACTTTCGAGGCTCACGGGAAACAAACCGCGAGCCAGGTTCCGCGCCTGGGATATGGCGTTGTCAACAATGTCCTGAAGGCTCGCAATTTCCACTTCAGTAATCCGTTCTGGACCTTCGACCTTCTCGCGAATCATGTTGAGACTGAAAGCCACGCTGACGAGTTGTTGGCCGAGTCCATCGTGGAGATCCTGCCCGATTCGAGACTGTTCCTTATCGCTCACTTCGAGAATTTTTCTTTCGAGCATGCTGTTCTCGTCGAGCTTCGATTTTAGTTCCCTCGTGCGCGCTACAACACGTTCCTCAAGTGTCTGATTCATGGACTTGAGCGCGGAGATGAGCGAAACGGCAATCGTAAACGTTCCGAGACGCATGAACGCATTCCAAACAGGAATGGCTAGCCTCCCATCCCCTGTGGGGCTCCACAAATCCGTAAAAAACCACAGCCCGGAGGCAAAGACGGCCGCAATCAACCCGATCGAAAAACTCGATGTGACTGTGACAATCAAAATGGGGATCAGATAAAGCAACGAAGTGCTGATTCTCTGGTCGGTAAAGTAAGGAATGAGCCCGATGATCGGTATGGCTACGAAGCCCAGCACCGCTCCTCCCCATGCCGAGCTCGGCGACAATTTAAGATCTCCAAACCCTCGGGTCCGTGCCGACGTATTTTTTTGCGTATCCCACGGGTTTTCCCCGCGGGAATTGCTTTCCGCAGGAACTTGCTTTTCTGGGATCATAGAGATTCTCTCACAGGAGAGAGTATTACTCGATCCTCGGGCGGGCAGCAAGCCATCGCAAGCAGGCGTGGGTTCGAGTCTCGGCCAGCAGGGCGTTGACTTCACTCCGCGTCAGATCCCAGAGCATCTCTGGAATTTCAATTTTATCAGCGCGGTCGAGGTCATTAAAAGCGTCAATCGTCTCGACGTGATGCGTCCGTGAAAGCGCGTCCTTCAGCCTTCGTGTGATTCCCGGCACAAAGCCATCGTGCGTTTCGATGATCAGGGCCGACTTGGAAAGGCAACGCACGGATTCCGGCGTGAGCAAAAAATCCTCATACCCCTCACAGTCCATCACGACCAAGGCGCGCTCGCATGAAAGGTTCACGAGATCGCTCGCCTCCGAGCGGCCACGAATTTCGACCCGATCTTCCACTCCGTTCAGCCGGCAAAGTTTTTTCAGGCTATCCATTCCTCTGGGGTCGGCCTCGTAGGCGATCACGCGCATTTGAGGAAACCTTAGCGCCAAGCCTACCGTGTAGTATCCGTCCGCCGCTCCCACATTGACAAAACAATCATACGTCCTGGACAAGAGGGCCTCTAGGATGGGGTGAAGTTCACACTCATATGTTCCGAGAAGCTTGGGATATTTGGCGCTGCAAAACGAGGAGACGCCCGAATACTTCAGGCCGGCGAAGGGCCCGGCCAGAACTTGAGAGGCCGCCAAAGCCTTTGACAGCGCATGATGATTCCTGACAATCCGGTCTCGATCCTCGGCGGCACGCTGAGAAGCCAGATAAAGGCCGAATCGCGTAATTTTCGCTCCCAAGGCGTTCCAAGTGAAATTATTCTCGACCAGCCACTTTCCAACTCGTTTCAAACCCGGCTTGGCCATGCCCTCCATTTTCGAGGATAAGGTGCGGCAACCACTGTAACTCAAGGAACTGGTAGCGATATTCATTACGGGTGAAACATGCTCCACTTAGTTGCATCGGTGCAATCGGGCCAGTCACCAAGATGTTGTAGTCTATTTCCCTACTCCCTTGAAAACCACGGGAGATCGATCCGGAAAGGACGATGAGGGTTGGAATTCAGCGGTTGCCGCCGGAGAGCTCCCTGACTCACGAGGGAACTCTTGACATCTATTTTCCTTCCCCGGTTGTTTGTGATGCCGCTTGCCACGCGTCTTTGGTCATCCCGAGCTAGAGCGATTTTCTCCGATCCAAGATCCATCCCCGCCCCCAATCGGTTAGTGCTATCAATTCCGTTAATTTTGTTAATTGATTCGCTCTGCTCTCCCCTTCGGGGATACCTTGGGTAGTCTGTCTCCGCTCCGATTCTGTCAAAATTTATTCACCCGCTGGCTCCAGATTAATCTTTCCCTGACACCGTTCACTAACTGACCTCATGCAACCCCGACGCAGCTGGCGCAACATCGTCTACACCGTATGGGACGTCCTCTGGATCACTATTGATCAGAAGATTTCCACGGCCCGCAGCAGGCTTTCGCTTCGCCTGCAAGGATGTGAATTCGGCTCAGATTTCACGACGACTGGACATTGTTCGTTTAAGGCTCGCGCGGAGCAATCTATTCGGATCGGCAGCCACGTTCGCTTCCTGGCCGGGTGGCGCAGCAACCGTGTGGGATTGAGTGGATCGGTGCTGCTGCAGACGTTCGGAGAAGGCGTGATCGATATTGGCAACCATAGCGGGGGCTCGGCCGTTGTTCTCTCCGCCAGGTCGCGAATTTCAATTGGGCAATACGTAAATCTCGGGGGAAATGTGAAGATTTATGACCATGATTTCCATGCACTGGAGGCGGACAAACGGAGGTTGGGCCAATTCGAACAGGAGCCTCATGTACGCTCCTCACCCGTCGTCATCGGCAACGATGTGTTTGTTGGCGCCAACGCCATCATTCTCAAAGGAGTGACTCTTGGTGAACGGTGTATCGTTGCCGCCGGATCCGTGGTGTTCAAAGGCAACTACCCACCTGACTGTCTGATCGCAGGCAATCCAGCACAAATTGTTGGAGGCAAAAGCCGGATATGAGGCCGACAAAACGACTAGTGGAGCACCAGGGAATCGTCGTATTTGCGCATGTGCCGCCGCCTCATCATGGCCAAAGTGCCATGGTGAAGCTGATGCTGAATGCACTTCGATCCTCCTCGTCAAAAAACCTAATTCACCATGTGGACGCGAGAGTTTCGGATGGAATGGCTGATCTTGGAGGCTTCCATCCCAAAAAGATTTTTCGCCTGCTACATTTTTGCATCGAAGCGATTTGGCTGCGATTCTCGCGGGGCGCAACCACGCTTTATTATATTCCCGCACCACCAAAAACATCAGCAATCCTCCGGGATTTATTATCACTCACACTGTTGCGCCCTTTCTTCCCCCGTGTCATACTCCATTGGCACGCGGTGGGGCTGGGAAATTGGGTTCAAAGGGGCGGTTGGGTTGCCAACTGGCTTCGTTTTTTGCTGAGGGGTGCTGACCCCGCGATCGTGATCGCGGAGGGCAATGCCGGTGACGCAGAGGTATTCTGCCCGCGGAGTCTCACGATTCTTCCAAATGGAATTCCTGACCCTTGTCCCGATTTTGGAACATTTAGGCACCGCAGATTGGAGAGAAGCGAAACCGTTCGATCATGGCTCGATGCTAGAACAGAGGTGCCTGTGGGAGGACGCATCAGAGTCCTCTACCTTGGTCACTGCACCCGATCCAAGGGGCTTTTTGATTCGCTCGAGGCCCTAATGATCGCCTCTAAACAGCGGCCTCATCTCAAGTGGGAACTCTCCATCGGTGGTGAATTTGTTTCTTCAGGGGAAAAAGAATCTGCAACAAAAATTCTATCCGATCTTCAGGCCCGGGGTGTCGATGTTCGTTATTTGGGCTACCTCCACAACGTGGAAAAGGTTGATCAATTCCTCTCGAACGATATTCTGCTTTTCCCGAGTTACTCGGAGAGTTTCGGTCTTGTAGCCGTGGAGGCACTTGCCTGTGGTCTGCCTGTATGTGGCACGGATATTCCCGGGCTTCAAGCCGTGCTTCGCGGAACAGGATGTCGACTCGTCAGCGTTCATTCTCCGACTAAACTCGCAGAAGCGCTTCAAAACAGTGAGGCCTATCGGAACCCGTCCGTGCTCAGAGAACGGTTTAACGAGGAATTTCAGCTCGATCGCTTCACGCAGCGAATTCGGAATATTTTCTTTGAGGATTCTCGGGAATTTCGAAAATGAACTTTACTGTTGCCACGCCCGTATTTAACGGGATGCCATGGTTGCGCCTCTGCGTCGCGAGCGTGCGAGATCAGATTTCGGACGAAAAAGCTGAAATCGGAGACCTGAAGGCTGCGACCGGAGACCTGAAAGCAGTTCAACAACCTCAGGTTTCCCCGCCCCTCCGCGTCGAGCACATCATTCAAGACGCAGGCAGCCCGGGGATCGAGGATTTCGCCCGCGAAGCCGGAGCTGAGTTTTGCAGAGATGGGAAGCTCGTTTTCAGATTTTCAGCTGCTCAGGATTTCAGCCCTTTCGGCTATCACCTCACCCTTCACAGCGAATCCGACGGCGGCATGTATGACGCTGTCAACCGGGCCTGGCTGCGAGCCACGGGCGATATCATCAGTTATCTCAATGCGGACGAGCAGTATCTGCCCGGCACCTTGGATCGGGTTGGACGCTTCTTCCTGGAAAACCCGCAAGTTGAACTGCTCTTTGGAGATGCATTGCTGTTAAATCCCGCCGGTCTTCCAGTTTCTTACCGACGCGTTGTCCGTCCGTCGCAGGCGCACACTCGCGCCGTCCATCTGGGCACACTGAGCTGCGCCATGTTTTTCCGGCGCAGTCTATTGGAGAAAGGCTTTTTCTTCGACCCACAATGGAAGGCCATCGGTGATGCCGAATGGGTCTGGCGGGTGCTCGGCTCCGGGGCAAAAGCGGGAATCCTCAATAAGCCTCTCTCCGCGTTCACCCTGACCGGGAGCAACCTTGGCGCCACCCCAGCGTCCCTCCGGGAAGCTGCCGACTGGCGGAGAAGTGGCCCGTCGTCCGAACGCCTCGCTTCCCCGCTTCTCCGAGCTTCTCATTGGATGAAAAAAGCCATTGCGGGAGCCTACTTCCCGCAGGCTGTTACAAGCGCGGTTTTCACGGTCACGTCTCCAGCTAAACGGTTTCCAATTCAGAATCCCGCTCTCGGCTCGCAATGGCCGAAGTGAATGGGGGAGATGAAAAGGTTTTAGACCACTAATTGACACTAATAATGCTTCCTCAATGGAGCAAGCGATGCCCTTCGGGCTGTAACGTCGCTCTCAGAGCGTCGAACAAAAATTAACCGGCGAAGCCGCTTACCTCCTCTTCTTTAGCCGGAAGCCACCCACCTCGACCGCCGCTACAGCAGGCCAATTTCATCCGGTTGTTTTGTAAAGTTGGTATTAGCCTAAATTCCAATATGAGGGTTGATAGTTGATGGCGTGAAAATGCGCAACTTGCGTTGAACCACGGATTCACCCCCCGGCAGAAGCCGATGAGTTCCAACACTCTAACATCATCTCAACCCTCAACTTTCTTTCCACGATTAGCGGTCCTTAAGGGCTGCTTGCGGCGGTCGGTCAGCTTTTCAGCGCGGAATTTTTTTGGTGATCCATTCCGAGACGATTTTTGCGCTCGGGGCGTTGAGATGGAGGCCGTCTGAGAAACGGAGGACGTCGCCTTGCTCGGCGAAAATTGCGGGTCCGGGTTCCAAGATCGGGAGATTCAACTCAAGGGCTAGAGCGCGCACTGCTCCTCTGCTTGGCTCCGCCCAACCTTCACCCCTCGGTATGTCCAAAATAAGAACCTCCGTGCCCTGCTCTTTGAAGGTTTTTATCACCGAGACGATGTCCGAATAGGTTTCGGGAAGTTCGTCCGCCGCCAAGAGAACATCTCCCGAATTCGCGGCGTTGGGATTCGCGGCGCGACCTCCGCTGGCGGAGTCTCGCAGCGATTTGACGTTATTATACAAAACAGAGAGCGGTCGAACCTCGGCGCGGAAAAAGGGGAGAACTCGACCCATTGTCGCCGTTGGCGAGTTCATGGCTTCCCGGAGCGTGGCATCGTTGGGGGTGAGTGGCTGGAAGAGAGCGGATGTTTCGAGAAGGATGACCCTGGGACGGGAATTGCTGGCCTTCAATACCTCAAACCCGAATAGAGGGCGGCTTCCGTCCAGGCCTAGATTCAGGAGTTTGACGCCGTGACTCTCAAAATACCCAGGGAGGAGGCGGCCTCCGACAGATGATCCGACGAGAACGACGTCTGGTGCCGGCTCTCGAAGATATCGCGTGATCCGGATGAGGTTTGCCTGAACGTTCGACTCAGCAAGATCCGCCCGAGAATCAGTCCAGAATACAAATCCAAGCCACCCGGCCACGATCAGCGCAGTCAGAACGAAAATCCGGGTCGGGACGGGAGGCATGGCGGGAGTAAGCACGGAGCTAAAATTGAAAGTAAATGAATTCTCCAGGGCTTCCACTATTAGTGAGAATCAGGAAGAGCAGGACAGCGTAGGCAAAATCACGAGAGAGAGACCGCATGTTCGGCGAGCCAAAACCGACAACAACTCGCGAATTTCGGATCGCAGCCCAGAGGTGATAAACGACAACCGGTGACCCGAAGACCAGGACCGTGTAAATGGGTTGCGGTATCAATCCGCGTTTCCAGCGGAAAAGTTCCCCCATGTAGAGCACTGCTTCGTCAAACTTGGGAAGTTGGAAAAGCAGCCAGAGAAAGGAAATAACATGGAACGTGAAGAGAATCTTGAGCGTCGTGACCAAGAACGAGACGATGCGAAATCCCGGAGCGGAACCAGTGAATCCTTTGACGCCGAAAAAGCGCTCGATCGCCAAAAATAATCCATGTGCACCTCCCCAGACCATATAGCTCCATGCCACTCCGTGCCACAATCCTCCAAGCAGCATGACGACGATGAGATTGACATACGTTCGAATCGGTCCTTTACGGTTCCCACCAAGAGGAAAGTAAAGGTATTCCTTTAACCACGTAGAGAGAGAAATATGCCAGCGCCGCCAGAACTCGGTGATCGAACGGGAGAGATAAGGGAAATCGAAATTGATGGGAAGTTGATACCCGAAGAGGCGTGCCAGACCCATTGCGATGAGAGAGTAACCCGCAAAGTCCGCAAAAATCTGGAACGAGAAGCCGTAGAGCAGGAAAAGGAGGTTGATCCCGGGCATGCCGACGAAGGCGGGGAAGCTGAGCTGCGCCGTGGCTTCCTTCAGGTTGTCGGCAACGACCATCTTTAAAAAATACCCGAGGATGAGTTTGCGGATCGCGTCGTCCCAATCGATGCTTCGGAGAGATTTTGCCGTGATCTGAAACATGAATTCATGCGCCTTCACGATCGGGCCGGCTACCAACTGCGGGAAGAAGGCCTTAAAAAACGCCATGCGAAGCATCAAACCGCGTCGCTCACCCGTCGTCTCTGGCGGTCGAACGCCGGCTATTCCCGAAGGACCCGCGCGGTAGATGTCAACGACCAGACTGATTCCTTGAAACGTGAAAAACGAAATGCCGACGGGCAGGGGAATCTGCGTGAAGTCCAGTCCCCAACGAGCCCACCAGGCGTGCGGAAAGAACGATTCCACAAAAAGAGACGCATACTTGAAAAACGCGAGGACCGTGAGGTTTGAAGCCACCGCAAAGAAAAGCCACCGCCATCGTGTTTTCGCCGACGCGCTTCGTGACAGGAGCCGGATCGATACAAACGCATTGATCCATGTCGAAGCGGCCAAAATAACAACCAGCCAAGGCGTATGCCACGCGTAAAAGACGTAACTCGCCAACGTCAACAGAATCAGTTGCCCTTCGACCCTGCCCCTCCCCGGCCACGGAGCAAAATGATAGGCGAGAAACGTCAGCGCCAAGAAAATAGCGAATGTCCACGAGTTAAAGAGCATCGTTTGCCGGGCATTAATCTACACGGATGGTTTGCTCTTGAAACCGAATAATCGCCGGCCCGTCTCTTCGTTTTGCGGCGCTTTTTGGATCGCGCCCCCACGATTTCCACCGGGATCGCATCACGAAAAGGCTTGGACTATTTCCTCGGCAACACGGCGGGGCGCAAGGATGCCCTTCCAGTGCGATGCGATTTTTAACGGATTCCGAACTCCCGCGTCCCAGCATTCCGATTCCCTGATCAACGCGTTCGTGAGTGACGTGGCGGAAGCCGCATGGCTTACGGTGCCGGAAAAATCCGTGGCAAACCAGGTGGAAGTGGGAATCTGTTGGTTCATCACCACGCTGCAGCCGCAGCACAATGCCTCGGCCGCCCCAAGATGAAAACTTTCATACCGTGAACAGGCAAACAGAATTTTTGATGTCCCTGCCAGTTCCCTGATTTCACGACGTGGAATGTTACTGTGGAAGAACAGGCGCTCTCTGACTGGCGAGCCCCGGGGAGTGTCCCCGACAAAATGGAACTCGTAATCCGTTCGCTTTTCCAGAAACGCCATGGCTGTTCGAAGCGCCGTTGGATAATCCTTTTGGAAACTCTCCCAACGACCTACTGCCACAACACGGTTTCTCCTAAGGGATGGAGTCGATGCTGGAGGATCGTCAATCTCGACAGCATGAGGACACATTAATATATTTTTACCGGTATGCTTGTAAATTTTAAGCCACCTTTCAATCCTTTGGGCGGCCACTGGCGACTCGACAAGGATTCTTGGAATTGCGGATGCGACCCGAGCGGAATGGGCTCCAAGCCAAGGTGCACCAATCAAGAATCGCAACATCCATGCTCCTGCAATCAAAAATGCCGGCACGGTAAAAATTGAGACCGGATTTTTGGCTCCAAGACGATCCATCGCTTGAGCCCATGAAAGATAGAAAAACCGCTTCGGATCAAGGAGAGGGCTCCTCATCCCATCGGTATCCATTCTCTCCGCCAAGTTTTGAGTCGCTGCCAGAACCGCCCGGCGGATGCTCTCATATCTCGGAAGGGTCCAGGTGAATAGCACGGCCATGTCCGGATGCAGGGATTTCCACATCGCAGGGGTCTCCATTTCCAAACGACTAGCCAGCCTGAGTTTGCACCCGTGCGAATGGTATTCTCCGCCCGGAAATTGCGCGCTCTGCCGTGCCACAAGGATTGCGTCCCAACCAAGATCTTGAAATCCGCGAGCAAGCAATCCAGCGTCTCTCCCCCAAAAATCCTCTCCCTCGCTGTAAAAAAGTGGAGTTCCAATAACAATTTGGCGGGTGTGTTCCATTGAATCGTAGGGGTTCGAGAGTTCGGTTGGACGACATCCTTGACCCGGAAAAATCCTGACCGTTGCTTTCGAATGCCAGAAAGCCATCCGTTAAACCATCCTGATTTCACAAAATATGAATGGCCTCATAAACTGGCTGCGCGGAAGGTTGCTCTTCTTAGAAAGTAGTAGAGAAGGGTGGTTATCGAATTGGTGATCGCCTTTTGTGAGACGCTCCTCGAGGTAGTCCGGTAGTGGATGGGGACTTCTGCAAATCGGCGTTTTCTCAGTAGATAACGAAGTTCCGTCTGGTAGAAATGGGCTTCGGAAAGAAGCGAGTATGACAGGAGAGATTCAAGCACCTCG
>Ga0163144_10013395_pt1 | contig 17122 bp, 24 predicted proteins | sample OliLak19BULKMAT1_FD_123175 | JGI IMG/M metagenome (GOLD analysis project Ga0163144, IMG submission 123175) | Freshwater microbial mat bacterial communities from Lake Vanda, McMurdo Dry Valleys, Antarctica - Oligotrophic Lake LV.19.BULKMAT1 | ecosystem: Environmental > Aquatic > Freshwater >... | reverse complement strand
TTTTTATTGACATGCTACTTGTACAACTCCGTTGTACGTAGGCGTGTAGTTCCAGTAGAAACAGGAAGACAGTCATGAAGGGTTTCAGCAACAAGATCTCGAATCTCGAGGCGTCGGATAGGAATGTCCCGCCCTGCGCGAAGCTCGTCGAGATGAGCTCGAAAGAGCTCGAAAACGCCCTGGGGCGCAAGCCCAAGGGGAAGGCGAGGAAGTTCTTCGTGTTCATGGAGAAGGGGCGGGTGATCACCTACTGCCCCGGGTGGAGGGCTCAAGCCTGATCTGATCTGACAGAAGCAAGTCCTGATCTGACCTGACAGACACAGGGTACATCACACTGAGAGTGTGGTGTACCCTTTTTTATTGAGTGTGTTCTAATTGAGCTTGGCACTTTGTTAGGCTTGATAGGCAAGAGCACACCTAGAGGAATGAGACAGATGGACTACTCAAAGGTGATGGGTCTGAACAACCCCCTCGTCGAGGTCCGCATCGACGTCGAGGACGCCACGATGGGGCACCTCACCTTGCACCTGCACGCGGGTCGCTACGTCGTGATCTTCCACGACGAGCAGGTCAAGGAGAAGGACGGCAAGGTCCTGGAAGAGTTCTTCGACTGCGTGAGCATTCACCGGGAACGAGCCCGGGCTGAAGAAGCCATCTACCGCTTCCTGGGCAAGATGCTTGCTCCCTGATCTAGGCTGAGAGACTGAGATAATCACAAGGGGGTGTACCTTCAGGTATGCCCCCTTTTTTATTGACACGCTACTTTTACAACTCCGTTGTACGTAGGCGTGTAGTGTTAGTAGAACTAGGAGACAGTCATGGACTATCCGAAGATGATGGGTCTGAACAACCTCCCCTTGATCGAGGTGAAGGTCTCGATTGATGGGGCCCTCAGGGGATTCCTGTGCCTCTACAAGAAGGGGGAGGCGTGGTTCGTTATCTGGCGTGACGCCAGGATGCAAGAGGATTGGAACAAGCCCGAGCTCTGTGAGGACTCGGTGTATGTCTTCTCTGACCGGGACAAGGCTGAAGAAAAATGCGAGAAGATGATGATGGACATCTTCGGCTCTTGACCCATTTAGAGGCCGAGAGACTGAGAGACTGAGATAGCCACAAGGGGGTGTACCTTCAGGTATGCCCCCTTTTTTATTGATGTCATGTGATTGGCAATCTCCTACTTTTAGGAGACCCATAGTTAGGCATGACGGTAGAGTACCATGAACATTTTCAGCAAGATCAGCAGCTTTCTGCCCGTCTCTAACTCCTCTTACAAGGGGTTGGAGAAGAAGCACCAGTGTGCCCTGCAGGAGCTTGAGTCTGCTAGGCAGACCGAGAAGCAGCTCGTCATCAATGCCGACGAAGCGAAGCTGGACATGGAGGGCCAGGTCACGAAGATCGCGGGTGAGATCGCGAACCTGAAGGAAGAAGTCGTCTTCCTGGAGGCGTGGGTCACGAAGAGCGAGGGCCTGATCAAAACGGCAGACGAAACGATCGCGTCGATGACCGAGATGCAAACGCGACTCCTCGATGAGATGTCGACGAGACACGAAGAAACCCTTCTGCTGGAGGGCGCGTTCGCTGACCTCAAGGCTGACTTCAGGAATGAGAACGAGTCGTTGAAAGCGCAGGTCGGCCAGAAGGAGCAGGAGATCATCGCCATGAAGGCGAAGGTCACGAAGAGCGAGAACATGATCAGCAGCTTCAGGGCTGCGTTTAGGACGATGGGACGAATCCTCGGAGAATGAGGAACTTCCTCATCGGACTTCTACTGGGCCTATTACTTGGCCTGGTGCTACTTGTCGCAGTAATGGTTAGTCTTCTGACTAACTATCACTAGCCATAGGGGTGCAGTACTCTTCAGGAGTACTGCACCTTTTTTATTGATAGAACTGATTGCCCAGGTTTGCACTTTCGTAGGCCAGGTTAGAACAATCAGCTCGATCTAGGTGTTATCATGAGTAACTTCAAGATGGAATCCACGTCTCACCTCGGTGGCAACTTGCCCGACGGGTGGTACGCCGTGCGTCTCACGTCCGTCAAGTGGATCGAGAAGTACACGGTGGGATCGAAGATTGGACAGGACATGCTCAATCCTCTCTACGTCCTGATCTTCAAGATCGTGGAGGGCGGATGGCGTGGGCGGAATGTCACCGTGAACCTGACGTACTCGGCGAAGAGCGTGGATTACCACGCGCAGATGACTTACAAACTCCATCTGCTTGCGGACCTGCTGAGCGCGAAGTGGTCGAACGACTGCGATGAGGTGGCTGCCTACCTCACCGAGAAGAACGCGACCGTTATCGCGTGCAGGTTCACCACCCCTGAGCCTCGTCCGGGGGAACGGGCCTACACGAAGCTCTCGTACTTCACTCGCCACAAGAGCGAGGCAGAACGGGCGGCGCGGGCGGAGACGTTCGAAGAGGATGTGAACGAAGGGAATGTGAATGAACAGGAAGAGAACAGCATTCAGGAGGGGGACTACGACGTCCCGTTCTAGTGAAACGGATCCTCGGTCAGATCACGGTGTTCGTCTTTGTGACGTTCGCCGTATACATTCTCAGCATTCTCTTGATGCAAGAGCTGCGTGAGCAATACCTGTCATGGCACTACCGGACGTACGTCTGGGACAAGTGACATGATGTAGGTTTGGGAGTACGCTCAAAAGAGTGTACTCCCATTTTTATTGACATAACCCATACAAGTTCGTGTGGAGTGTCGAGGATCTATGATACGGTGTGATACTATGAGCATGCAAGACAAGTTCTCCAAGGTCGGTGGGTTTCTCGACTCTTTCTACCTGAAGGCCAAACAGGCCCAGTTGAAGGAGAAGCTCCTCAAGGGGACTCAGAGCTTGAAAGAAGGCGCCCAAGATGTGAAGAAGCGGGCCCAAAGAGCTTACAAGGCTTACAAGGCTGGCCCCCCTGACGAGTTGGTCAGCATCAAGGAGGTGGGGGGGAAGAAAACGGTGATCATCACCAAGAAGAAGGAGGCCTGATATGAAGTGCTCGGAGTGCGGAGGAGAACTCATCCAAGAGGATCTCCCCGGAGACGTCTGCATCCCCTGCGAAACGGGGATTGTGGAATTCGATGATTCTGATATGAACTCTCTGGATGTTCTGGAGAGTGCCGTCCGTGAGATCCTTAGTGATCTCACAAGTGATCCGAAAAAGGAGACCTGACATGTCGTGGACGATCTGGATTCTGTGGTTTCTCTTGAGCTGTGCGCTCAACTTCTTTTGTCTGAACCACCAGATCAAGTGGTTGAACCACCAGATCAAGTGGTTGAGGTATCTGGGGATTTTCGCCGCTCTGAATTCGATCGTGCTGGGGTTTTGTTTCCCGATCCACTGGGTTGGGATGATCCTCGGATTGATCGAAATCCTGTCTTTCGTCTCGGGTCTGGCTTACGGAATCCAGCTCAAGAAGCGGATTAAGCAGACGAGGAGTGGGGACTTCTGCAAAGAGATGGATTAGAGCCAAAAGGATGGAGAAGGCTCAAGCCTGATCTGACCTAGGCAGCTACAGGGTGTATCATACTATACAGTATGGTACACCCTTCCTTTTTTATTGACACGTTACTAAACCCCCGAAGAGGATTGATATCATGATGTGGATTGCGATTGCCGTGATTGTTTACCTTCTCATCAAGGCAGGAGAACGGCAAATGGCCAGGGAGAAGGAAGAGAAGTAGATACTGCTTGATCTCACAGACATCTAAACAGAAAGGGACCGATATGGACATGGAACGAGATTGGCCGCTCATGATCGTTGTGATCCTGATCGGATTGTACGTCAAGCTGCTCTACGACTGTGGTAAGAAAGTCTGACCGAGTCTGACCTGACTCGTTCACTCTTTTGACATAGCAGTCAATACAGTGGTATACTACCACGTAAGGAATCGATCTATTGCGCCAGAGGTATGTATAACTCATTAGGCGCAATCTATAACACGCTCCGGCATCTCTCTTGGGCTGGGTTAGGGGATGTATCCTCTTAGGCACAACAAGTAGATCTTGATAAAAGTTTTGCTGTTTTGTGTACTGCTTTACTTAGCCGCTTTGCTTCAGTTAGAGCTACTAGGACACTGACATGAAATTCGTTCAATCTGACTTCGTGAACCACAATAATGAGAATGATCAGAACACCAAGAAGAAGTACCCGCCGATTATCCCCTCAAGGGATAGTGAGGACTACTCCGAAATGGAGGTTCCGGTCCATCTCGTCGGAGTGAAATACGAACCGGCGAAGAATGACCACACGGACCCCAAGTTCGTGTTCTCGCTTCTCGTGAAGCAGAAGGGTCATTTCGCCAATGAGGAGACTTACAACGTCACTCAGTTCGTGAAGCCCGACATGGTATTCGAGAACGGTCATCCCGTTCTCGATTCCAAGACAGGGGAACAGTTGTTGTACGATGATGGCCACGGCAATCCTCGTTACTCAATCTTCGCCAAGAAGATGAGGATCCTCCAGGAAGTTCTTGGAGTCCAGGACTTCGCGAAGTCCTTCGACGACACGAACGAACTGCTGGCTCGACTGAAGGGCTCGATTGTCATCAAGAAGAATGACAAGAGCGGGACTGGTCAGAGCTGCTTGTTCGTGGCAACGATCAAGGCCTGGTGGGCACCCTCCAAGGTGCAAGACCGGAAGCCGTTCCAGGTCTATCAACTGGGCTACGTGAAGCTCTACGATCCGGCAGGATGGGGCAAGGGACGTGACTCAGAGTCGTCCAAGAAGCACTGATTGAACATCTTGTGGCCCATAGATAATAGAAACGAGGTGACTTAGAGTCTATGAGTCCTGTTTGAGTGTGGGGAGGCTGTACTAACTTATATAATGTAAGTTAGTATGGCCTCTTTTTATTTTACTCTAAAAAGTGTATGTTTGCCCTGGGGAAAAACACTATAAAACACAGTGTGATTTTGGATGTAAGTCTTTATATACACATAAGTTACGCTGTTATTTGTTTTGAAGCATGTTTTTGGAGTGTGTTAGAGTAAAACTACTAGTAATTTTATGTCACAGCTCTGCTTAAAACGTTGAGCTTAAGCTGTTGATGTAATGTTGATGTAATGTTGTTCTAAATTTGATCTAAAAAGATCTAAAAAAATCTAATGTAGATCTAATGTTGTTCTAAAAAGTTGTAGAAAGATGTAATTTGATGTTAAAAAGATGTAGAAAGATATAATTTGATATAATTTGATATAATTTTGATAAACTTTGATTAAATTTATTAACTTAAAACAGTAAATCCAGAAAAGTTACTTTCTTTTGATTGTTTTTTGTTTTTCAAGAAATCAAATGCTTAATTTGCAGTTATCCAGAATGTTTTTATGTTCAAGCACATAAGCTCTTCAAGCTTATGTGTTATATGTTGTATTTCATTATTCTATATGGATATAACTATATATAAATACTTAACTTATGATATAGCTAACTAGGAGTATGGCCTATATTATTATACTATACCTTATCCTTATATATCATACTTATTGTTTGTTATATCTATTATTATATATATATATATCAATATAATGATCTTAATATTTATATATATACACACCTTATTATTGTTATTTGAAATATCTAAGTAGATATATAAGAAGAAATCCGGGATTTTTCCAAAAACAACAACGAAACGCTAGAGGATGATCATGAATCGCAACTTTTCAGGCCCTTATGGATCCACTCACAAAACATTTTTCACGGACAAAATGAATCAGGTCTTCGGGTCAAGTCTTCAAGCATATTCACAAATGGAAAAGCGTGACCAATTGATTTTGCAATTGGTCACAGCACTGGTGGGAATTGCAATCTTGGTTGGAATTTTTCTAATGACATGGTTCTTTATGGTGTATGCTCCTATTATTTTGGTCTGTATGCTTATTGTCATTATTGCAAAATGGGGTGAAACGGTTTACAGTGTTGCCGCTGAAGTCTTTTCAATGGTATGTTGGCTTTTGATTTGTATGAAAGTTGTTACTAAGAGACAAGACAAGACCCAAGAAAAAGACGGCGGTCGCGGTTATGCTACTTTCACTACGGTAAACGTATAAGTAATATTCAATAACGACAAGAAAACACAAGGAGAACAGATTGAAAAAAATACCTAAAGTATATAACATCAAGAATAAACAAATTATTATCCCTGAAGGTGCAATCTATATTGGTAGACCAAGTAAATGGGGTAACCCATTTTCACATATGCCATATACACTTGCAAAATTCAAGTGTATTGACAGATCAGAAGCAATCTCTTCGTACCTCAAATGGTTACAAGAGAGTAGAGATGGAAGACAATTGATTCAATGTATTCATGAACTTAAAGGTAAAGACTTAGCATGCTTTTGTATGCCATTAGCTTGTCATGGTGATATTCTATTAAAACTCGCAAACGAAGATCTAAAGAATGACAACGATGAAACAGAATACTATCACGAGTAGCTTGGCTTATAAGGGCGGTGTAAGCGCCTGTAAGAGCGGCATGACAAAAGATGACTGTCCCTACCAACTAAGGTCTTTGGAAGCAAAACAGTGGCTCCAAGGCTTTATACTGGGATGTAATGGATTAGATCATCCTCCTATTCCTAAATATCATGACCAAGATCATTATTTTGATGTTTAGCTAGTAGAGACAACAACACAAGGAGCAAAACTATGAAAACTGTGTATGAAATAAAACGAGAGTGGCTTGTATGGCTTATTCGTGAGGAGTTGCTACTTCGTAATCCTGATGCAATAGGCGATCAGCCGGGTGGGTGGCGAGTGCTGGCTCGTGAAACCGCAGGCTACTACGAGCGCGGGGAAGAGGTGCCGGAAGCGCATCGGAAGAAGGCTTATGCCGCCCGCACCGCCAACAACGCCCTCTACGCCATCTACGCCGCCTGGGCTGCCGCCGAGGGCGACTGCGTCTACGCGGCTTCCGAATGCGGCTACGCTGCTACTGCAAACTTAGGTGGCTGCTCCACAAACGACGCAGACGACGCAAACAGATACGGCGATGTCAATACTCACAATCGCATGGCGATAGCGTTAGTACGCATCGCCGACATCGAGCCGCTTCCAGAATTGGACGCAAACATCCTTACTGCCATCGAGGGTGGTAACACGCTCGAAATGGACATATTTCATACATGTGAAACGACTCATTGTCGTGCTGGGTTCGCCATAACGCTTCATCCGCGAGGAAGGGAACTGGAAGAGGAGTTCGGGTCTCGACTTGTCGGGGGAGCGATCTACTTAGTTTCAACAGGCACAATACCAAACTTCTTTGCAACAAACGAAGATGCATTGGCCTCGATTCGAAAAGGAGCAGGGCTATGAAAACCGATAAGCATAAGGACTCTGTATCATGAGTACTTGGTGTTATATTTACACTGATGAAATTCAATTCAAACCTGAATTCTTCAAGGTAGAAGAGTTCGTTGCCTGGGTAAAAGACGTGCAAACGTCTCCTTCAGACGAGTGGAATAGGCTGTATCCCATATTTGATGATAAAGAATTCAATAAGAATCAAAAACCATGGGCTGAATTCAGATACAGTATGCAATTCGAAATGGTATCTGTTCAGGATTTCAAGGGAAACAAAGAAGATATCATTGAACATCCTTGGCTTCAAGGCAAGCGATGGCTTGACTATGTGATAATCAAAAACAATCGTTTATCAATTGATAGTTCAGGTAATTTGAATATCAAATTGGAGAAACAATGTGATTTGAAACTTCTTTGGGTACTTCCTGTAATACTCTCTGAATTCATTAGAAAGCCATTTGAATTCACAATCAACTACAATACTGAACATCATTATGATGAAGAAGGAGAACTAACAGCAATTATTAAGCTTTCTAACTTCATCAAACGTTGTATCACTTGTGATAATCCGCTCACGATGAAGTCTATTATAAGCACTCAGGACTCAAGAGAGTGTATCTATTGTGAATTAGGTAAGCTTATTCCTTGTGTCAATGGAAATAAAGTTACTCTTATTGACCTTTCCATTCATACACAATAGATTGACACATGAACAAAAATACAATAGCTCAATGCTATTGTATCTTTTAGCAGACTTCCCTTCACAACATGAATATTCAGGAGCTCACATGAATCAGATTTCAGAACATCAAGTGTCCATCATGAAAACCATGAAGGAGATCAAGCGAGAGTGGCTCGTATGGCTGATCTGCGAGGAGCTGCTGCCCCGCTATCCCGACGCGACTGGCGACCAGCTGGGCGGCTGGCGAGTGCTGGCCCGTGAAACGGCAGCGTTCTACGAGCGCGGAGAGAATGTGCCGTACAAGCACTGGAAGAAAGCGAACTCTGCCAGCTACGCCGCAGCAGCCGTAAACGACGCATCCACCAACGTCGACGCCGTTCAGGCCGCCGCCAACGCTGCCTACGGTGACGCCGAGCGCGCCGCCTACTACTCCGCCGCTGACTCTTGTGTCCGCCGCATGGCCGAAGCACTTGTTCGCATCACCGACCTCGCGCCGATGCCGGAACTCGACGCGACTATTCTTACAGCTCTTGAGGATGGTGGCACGCTCGACATGGAGTTTTATCACTCACGCGGATGCAGAACGACTCATTGTCGCGCTGGCTTTGCGACAACGCTGCACCCTCGTGGACCGGAGCTGGAAGTGGCGTTCGGGTCCCGACTCGCCGGGGCAGCAATCTACCTCGCTTCAACCGGGATGATACCGGACTTTTATGCATCAGACGACGCCGCGATGGCGTCAATACGAAAAGGAGCAGGACTATGAAATCCATGAAGGAGATCGAGCGAGAGTGGCTCATCTGGTTGATCCGTAAGGAGCTATTGCTTCGCTATCCAGATGCACATGATGATTTGCCTAATAAATGGCGAGCTATTGCCCGTGAAACGGCAGCGTTCTATGAACGCGGGGAAGAGGTGCCGGAAGCACATTGGAAGAAGGCTTGTGTCTCCGTTCGCGCCGAGGGCACTGCCATCAACTATGCCGCTGCAAATGTCGCCGCCTTCGCCGCCAACTTAGCTGTCTTCTCCGTACATGACGTAGGCAACTGGGGCGACGTTAACATTTACAGTCGTATGGCGATAGCGTTAATACGCATCGCCGACATCGAGCCGATTCCAGAATTGGACGCAAACATCCTTGCTGCTATCGAGCGTGGTAGCACGCTCGAAATGGACGCGTATCACACGTGCAAGACGACCCACTGTCGTGGTGGATTTGCTATTATGCTTCACCCGCAAGGAAGGGCATTAGAAGAAGTATTCGGGTCTCGACTCGTTGCGGCAGCAATATATCTTGTTTCGACTGGAAAAATTCCAGACTTCTTCTCATCGAATGAAGACGCAATGGCATCAATACGAAAAGGAGCAGGACTATGAAAATTGGAGCTCATATGAATGAAATCTTTGTCTTTGGTAGCAATATGGCTGGTAGACATGGTAAAGGAGCTGCACTATATGCACGCCTGAACCATGGTGCTGTCTATGGTCAAGGCATAGGACTACAGGGGCAGTCCTATGCTATTCCTACCAAGAATGCTAATCTCAAAACCTTGGACCTAGTAATAATTAAATTATATGTTGATAGTTTTATTCAACATGCAATTGAGTTCAAAGATATACAATACAATGTCACGCGCATTGGTTGTGGTCTTGCTGGTTACAAAGATTCTGATATTGCACCAATGTTCAAGAATGCTCCATTAAACTGTATCCTACCTGAAGGCTGGAGATAACAAAGGAGAACATGTATGCGTTACGACATGAAACGAGTGATCATCAATCACCCCAGAAGTAACAGCTTCGCTACTTATATCCGTAAGAAGTATAACTTAAAAGAATTAGAAAATCTTCCTGAACGCACAGGAATGAGTAACAGTTATTATGGTTATTCCATGATGGACAAAGAAGAACACGATCGCATCAGTCCTTTGATAAGGTTTCTAAAAGGATGTGTTGATCGTAATTGGTCCGATGTCTGGAATGAGATATGTCAACAGTGTGATTCTCGAAGAATAGACGGTTGGCATTTACGAAGTCACATTCAAGATCTAATCACATGGTCTGATAATGTCAGCCACATGAAACGAGCTAGTTACGAATCTTGGTTATGCGTTGATGACGATGGCATCATTCGGACTGTCCCTGGCATAAAGAGAAAACCACACCTCCTAGGTAGGCTTAATCATCGACGTCCCAAAAAGAATCATTGGGACAGACAGATTTTACGCCATGGACCCATTTTGAACATCTTAAGAGAAGAAGAAGTTCGAAAGCTACTAGCATAATATGAAATGTTTCTTTTGTAACTTGATTGACCCTCAGGAAGAAGGAGGAATAGTTACACTCAGGTATTATATTGATATGCCTAATCCTGGTATGTACTATTGTGTTGCATGTATACGTAAATACTACGATGAAATAGAATTGAAACCTACTTCAATTCTAAACAGTCTTTCAATATTTGAAAAGGTACTTTATGAATAAGGTTTATGCTGGGACTGGTAGTCGAGAATTGGTTCTCAATTCTGATAAAATGAAACAAGTACAGTTGAATATTGAGAAAATGTTCACATCGATTAAAGATAAGAACATCACACCATATATGTTATGTGGTGGTGCTGAAGGTTTTGATGAGGCACTTGCATTAGCTTGTATAAATTCAAATATTCCATTTACGCTAGCTTTACCCAATAATGGATATGCTTATTATTATTGGCGTAAGAAATCTCTTTTAGAAAGAGACCGTTTTGAAGATTTCAACTTTATTGCTCGAAAAGCAAACAAAATATTGTATATTTGCAACTCCATATATGTGAATGGACGTCATTCAAATTTCATTCGAAATGAATGGATGGTAGATAATTGTGTAAAATTATGGGTATATAATCCTATCACACCTGGAACACGTGGATGTTTAGATTATGCTAAGAAAACAAATCGTATTCACTATTTGATACCCATCGTGTGAACACCAACAAGAGGAACTAGACCAATGAAAATGAAACTTCTCGCAGTAGAATTGTATTTCTTGGATATTCAAGCAGATAGTCCTTATACCTATAAAATAATTGTAATTGATAATATAACGTATCTTTATAATTTAGTAACAAATCGAGTTGTTTACTTTGATAAAGAATCGTTCAATTATGTTGGTCGTAGTATGAATAATTATCCCATTGGATGGAATTTGAAATTATATCCTAATTCAATAAATGAAGATGAACAAGAAGACGTAATTCTTGTTCATGATTCATTTGTAAAATTATACTTAGAAAGAAAGATTGATAATAGTAAAGATGCTATTGCATTTTTAGATTCTTATTATAAAGAACAAGTATGAATAATATTTCAATACGACGAGATTTTTATAGACCTCCAAATCTTAATACACAAATATGTGCATTTAGATATGCATATAAAGAATTATATTCTAACAGTAAAATTAATATGGCTATTTTAGTTGGAACATTTCTTACTCTATCAAATCAAGAAGTAAAAGAATTTTACTGGAATATCCGTGAGGATTCTTATCAAATACATGGTAGTAAAAAACTAGGTCAAACACTTCAGAATGAATGTGCTAGACTGTATTGTGTTTTCAATGATTGTATTGATTTTCCTAGAAACGACGAAGAGAATATCTAATGATATTATTTGTAAATTAAGTTAAACCTGAGAAAAGTTTCTTGGTTCACAAGTTGTTTCTTGTGGGCGAATTAATTGGACAGTGTCAACGTTCAAGGAGAACACAATGAAAATCAACACAGAATATATTAACACATTCAATATTACAGTTGTATTATCCATTGCGTTAGCTATTATGATTATTATGGCCGGAGGATTTATCCTTTACGGCATTTTGATGGGAGTCATGGCAACACTCGCCATATGGCTCACCTTTAGTAAACTGCCTGAACGTGTTCAAGGATGGGCAGTCCAAAACAAATGGACTATTCTAGCAACCGACCTTGTATTAACTAAACTTACTGTTGCAGTAATTGTACTGATAGGCACAGGGCCTACAGTTTTCATGGCAATTGTCACACAGATGGTTCTGTTGGGACTATTGCTAGACATCAAGGGACGTGAATTCAAGGAATCGTCATGGAAGAAAACGGATCAGTCATCGGTCAATCAGGTTACTCAAACAGAACAGTTGGTGAACGTATGAAAAGTATTGGAGGAATGGCAGTAGGTGGCATATTTGGTGGCATATGCCTTGGCATTGGATGTGCACTTGGCGATATTTTCGTCAAGATGATCCAAAAAAGGATCAACAAAAATAAACCTGAAACTAAAATTGATTCTGATACTGTTACCATTAATCCGTGATACATGATTATATTAAATAAAAACTTAAGTATACAGGTTTGTAAACTTTCAAATAGTGAAAATACTATAACTGTTACTGAAGAAACTATTGAATTAAATGAATGTATTAATAGACAATTTACTTTACATCTAAGTACTCAAAATACTATTAAACTAATTAAACAATTAATATTAGTATTAATAGTAGGACATAATTATACTGAATATAATATGAACAAATTATTATTTAATAAATGTATTGAAGAATAGAACCTTAATAGTTAATATACTTATATTAGGTATATTAATAGGTGTAATTAAATTTACTATTAATAGAGTGAGACGTACTAGATATAACAAGTAGGTAATCAGGAAAGGAGAACCCTATTACCAAACATCTCAAAGCTAAACAGAAATTTAGTATACTAGGTGATGCTGCATTATTAGGTGATCTTAAAGAAAAATATGAATTCATTAAAATAATGAAAAGTTCTTTATCTTATTGTAGTGAAGAACAAAAAATCATATATGAAGATCTAATCTTAGATGAAATTAATAATATGAATAAATTGGTAGATAATCTTAATGAGTATCTAAGTACAACTAATTTATACATGTTTGAAGATAGTATTGGTGATCATTTTGCTAGAGCATTACAATCAGGTCATGTTACGTATCAAGAAGTTATTTCGTACTTTAGAGAACAAGATGTAGAGTACAAAATAGGAATACGTGAAGAAGATTATATAAACTCTGATAAAATAGAATGTATACGTGAAGTTATTAAAGAAGACATAAGACTAGAAGAAAATACTAATACTCGTGATAAACAATGGTTTATTCATAGCAATAGAAATAATTCTAGGCTAGCTCCTTGGGAACACTCAGTAGAAAAATATTCTCAATTTGATCCTTCATTTAGAAAAGACTATAATCCGATATTCAAACCACAATCATATAAGGTAACTATAAATACTAAAGTACCTGTATATAATAATGGTAAAACAATAAACAATAATGAATCATTGTATATACCTAATATACGTATTATAGTAGATGAATCATTCAAAATACCTAAACATTATGGTACTATATTAGGTGACGTTAACTGGGAACCAGTTGAAATTATTGGTGCAGTTAGAGTTAAACATGTTAAATGTATGTTAAAAAACTTTGAAAAAGATAAGGTAGTGTTAAGATATATATACAAAGAACAATATCCTGGATATAATAAACAATGCATTAAACATGTTAAAGTTCTTAGAAAATTTGAAGCTGATATAAGTTATTATATAGAACAAGGTGACATTAAAATGCGTAAGTATGTAAATACTCAAAAGATGTATTATGAAACAGAAGAAAATTCAGATAAAAATGAAGAAGGTAACATAATTCGTAAAGGTAGAGTATACAATAAATACATTAGTTTTGAATATGTATGTATTGTAAAAAGTTATTATACTAAGGAAGAATTAAAACAAACTAAACTTATTAATTATGTAATGGAAGGTGGAATACCTTTTATTGGACCTAAAAATCCAGAGACCAATAGGTTTTATTATTCTAGTAAACAATTAGGTACACCAGTTAATGCTTTATATCAATGTCAAAAATGTAATCATAAATTTAGAGCAATAGATGCTACTGTATGTATTGAATGCAAATCTGAATACATTACTTATAATAGATATAAGTGTTTAGATTGCAATAATCAATTCTTTGATCATAATTATGCATTCCCTGAAGAAGGAAAAGTAGTTTTATATATACTTAAAGAAACAAACTTCAATGGCAATAAATACCATTATTATAAATTAGCTGAAGAAGATGAAATTAATGATGAAAATATACTAACTGGAATTTATCGTCAAAAGTATACAGTCAGACGAACGGGAAATCCCCGTTGTCAATGTAATTCAACAAACATAATCAATACTAGTAATACTAAAGTATTAGGATATAATCCTAATGCTTCATATAGTGTTACAGGATTATGGGGTACTATGCTTCGTAAGCGTTTTATTAAAGACATGAATGATGGTAATGTAAAGATATGTAAAAAACCGACTTTTGTTAATGGTATACGTACTGTTAAAGCACAAGCATATAGGGTATATGCTTCTAGATTCAAAATGAATAATGTTTTATATGAACGTAATGTACTTGTATTTGCAGATATATCTAATCCTGAAAATAGAAGTATATTTGCATCAGATAAAGATAGAGTACCAATTAATTATGCATTAGGATCAGACTACCATCAAGGTATGTTACCTCATCGTATTTTGAAATACGATTGATATAAGGGAGGCACTAGTAATAGTGTCTCCCTTTTTATTTCAACTTAAATTTTAGAAAAGTTTTTCTGTTTCTTTTGCCTTTTCTCTCTTCAGTCTTGCTGTGCAAGACGGAGCAATTGGTTGTCTACTTTCAAAGGTCATCACGTCATGTCTGAAGAAGTTCAAACAATGGAATCTCCGATTTCTGATACTCGTGTTCTAGCTACGCGCTTCTTTGGGGAAGCGCTTGGCAAGCTTGCAAATGACCAGCACTCTGGTCTTGACATCTTTACTCCACAAAACAATCAAGGATCCAACCCTACGGTATTCCTCATTGATCTAGGGAAAGAAACACTTGGAGCAAATGTGGTTAGTCTTCATGCAATGAGCTTGAAGACACTTGACACGAGCAAAAAAGATGCCAATGGTAAATTCATTGGATGGCGTAAAGATTGTAAAACATTCCAAATTGTTCCTAACATTGGAACGTCTTGGTGGAGTGTGCTTGCGATTGAGTACAGTGGCGTTGAAGAACGCCAATATGCCATGAATGAATTCAATGATCGAGTGGGATTCAAAAACCCCGAACTTGAATCACCTTTGCTTGCACTGGATGAACTCAAAACCTGGATTGGAGAACTACAAAAGCCGGTCAAGATCAAGGTCGGCATGCAAGAGTTCGATACCAAGGATCCCAGGCTCGCTCTGAAGACTTTGCAAGCCTTGGATGATGCCAAGGTTGACCAAGATCGAATGTCGCCCAGCATGATCTCCTACGCTCCTAATCGATTCAACTTGGCTACTACACTGTTGGTATATCACACCAGCAGTCAGCAAAGTGAACCGAATAAGGGTGGGATTCGAATTTGGACTAACGTTCGAGCAGTGATGCGTAGAGGCGCTCAAGGACAAGGAAGTGGTCAAAACAATCAGAATCCTTCAAGTGCCGTTGACACGACAGTGATTGAGTGAAAGATTAGGTACAGCTATTAACTCTTTAGTGAGTTGAACAATGTCCTGGGAAGCTCAATTGTTCATATAGCTGTACCTTTAGAATAGCTTTCTCAGAAGCTAGGTCATATCTCGATTGACCAAAATGCGCGATTAAACTCGCTATAAGTCATATGATTACAATATGACTTAAGAATATAGTTAGGCGTAATACTAACTAGAATATGCACTGAGATTGTGATTAAGACCACCTGTAAGATATGAGTGAGGTGGAGGAAGACTTAACCATATAACAAGTACAATTCTACCTAGGTACTTGGGCGAAGTAATTCGTTTTTGAATTGTCATGATTGTCTCCATGTCAGAGTGATTAAATATATATTAAATGTAATATAACCGTGTTCTCCTTGGGGGGGGGAGGTGTAGAGTAAAATCTACATCTCCCCTTTTTATTTATAAAATAGAACGTAGAACAGATGTTCATAATTATATACTTGTATTGGACCCTGTTCCGAACACCAGCCTTCTAAGCTGGACCATTAATCGTTCGGTGGAGGTTAGAGGTTCGATTCCTCCAGGGTCTACCAGGTACATTTTTAAAATATATTTAAATTTGAAATAAATTTTTCTTAATACACATAAGGGCCATTAACTCAATCGGTTAGAGTACCGAGCTTATATCTCGGCGGTTCTCGGTTCAAGTCCGAGGTGGCCTACCATATATAATTATAAGAACTCGATGCAGCGAGTATAAAAAGAATTTTAAGCTGCAAGCGTTTTCGCACACTAATGTAAAAACATAAGTGTACGAAAGGTAAATGCGTAACTTGTTGATAAATGACTCTATCAATAAGTTATGGTTCTCTAAGAGTTGGTAATTCTTTATAAAGAGAAGAAGCCATAGTCACCTTAGAGCGTTTGGGATGAGTACGAAAAAAACATCCATATGTAGAGTAGCTTGGTAGCTGTCCAACTACATATTAATAAGGGAGAACTACCTGCAACTTTTTTATAAATAATTTCACGGTAAATATAATTAGATATTAATATATCTAGTTCAACATGATCAGCAGCAAAGTTTTCATTCAAACACAAACCAGAAAGACACTTCACAATGATTCGATACTTAGCTGCTCTTATTCTTCTTATTACTCCTTTATTTTCACAATCTCTTCCAGTTATTGATACTGGATGGATGCAATGTAATTCTGAAACCACAAGTGACTTAACGTATTCAAAGTTAATTGCAGTAGATCCTGATCCATGTAAAGAACTTGTAATATATACAATATCTCTTCAATATCGTTATACAGGCGAGGTCCGTGTGATTTCGAACGCCCCCGCACCGTGCTACGCGAACGGGGGAGGCGGGACGGTCATCTATTGGACAGGAGCGCACCCCAACACGACCTACGACTACGAGACCGAGATCTGGACAGGTGGGCCGGGACTCGTTTATAGCGTTCAGGCCGGTGGAGGGACATGGTCAACGTCGTGCGTGCAGCCAGGACAGAGCGCGCTGATTGACGACGTGACTTCATTCTCGAATGTTGGCGCGCAGTATGCGCCGTGCGCGTCGAGCTATTTC
>Ga0163144_10013394_pt1 | contig 17123 bp, 12 predicted proteins | sample OliLak19BULKMAT1_FD_123175 | JGI IMG/M metagenome (GOLD analysis project Ga0163144, IMG submission 123175) | Freshwater microbial mat bacterial communities from Lake Vanda, McMurdo Dry Valleys, Antarctica - Oligotrophic Lake LV.19.BULKMAT1 | ecosystem: Environmental > Aquatic > Freshwater >... | reverse complement strand
CGTCTGGACGGCAAGATCGCGCTGATCACTGGCGGCACGAGCGGCATCGGCGAGGCGAGCGTGGAGTTGTTCGTCAAGGAGGGCGCCCGGGTCATGATCGCCGGCCGCAACGCCGAGAAGGGCGCGCAGATGGTTGCGGCCCTGGGTCCGGCCGCCCGCTTCGTGGCGGCCGACATCACCCGAGAGGCCGACATCCAGGCCGCCGTCGACGCCACGTTGGAGGCCTTTGGCGGCCGGCTCGACTGCCTGTTCAACAACGCCGGCGGCCCGACCCGGGGCGATGTGGAGAGCTTCACGCGCAACGACTTCGTCTATGCCATGGACCTGCTGCTGGGCAGCGTGCTGGTGGGCATCCGCTGCGCGGCGCCGATCATGCGCCGCCAAGGCCGCGGCGCGATCATCAACAACTCCTCGGTGGCCGCCCTGCGCACCCACATGGGCGGCTATCTTTATTCGGTCGCCAAGGCCGGCGTGACCCGCGCAACCCAGCTGGCCGGCATGGAGCTCGGCCGTCACGGGGTGACAGTGAACTGCATCTCGCCGGGTGGCATCGCCACCCCGATATTCTTCGGCGGGTCCAAGGCCGCCTCGGGGCTGGAGAAGGCCGAGGCCGACGCCAAGCTGGCGAAACTAACCCGCAACCTGGCCAAGGCCACACCGCTCCACCGCTCCGGCCTACCGCACGACATCGCCGCGGCGGCGGTCTTCCTGGCGTCCGATGACGGCGCCTATATCAACTGCCACGACCTGGTGGTGGACGGCGGCATGGTGGCCGGCGGGCGCACCAACTACGAGCTGACCCCGATGCAGATCGAGGCCGACGCAACGCGGGCGTAGGGCCGTGGCTAGCCGGGCGCGAGCATTGAAGGGAGACACCGCCATGTGTGGACGATCACAGGATGCGACCGCCGGGCGGATGCAGGGCTGGGCGCGCGGGGCGGTGCTCGCCGCGGCGCTGGCGCTCGCCGGCTGCGCCACCCCCGGGGCGGGCCGGTCGCCGGCCATCGCGCAGGCCCCAAACATCATCCTGATCCTGGCCGACGACATGGCCTGGCACGACGCCGGGGCTTACGGCGGACAGGATGTACCGACCCCGGCCATCGACCGGCTGGCCCGCGAAGGGATGACCTTCACCCGCGCCTTCCAGTCCACCGCGGTGTGCGCCGTCACCCGCCAGCAGCTTTACACAGGGCTCGATCCCATGCGCAGCGGCGCATACCCGCAGCATTCTTGGGTCAAGCCCGACACCAAGAGCATCTTCCACCACCTGAAGGCGCTCGGATATCGGGTCGGTCTGACCGGCAAGACCCATATCGGGCCGCCTGCGGCTTTCCCCTACGAGGACGTTGGCGACCAGTCGGGCGGGGCGGGCGGCGACGATCCCGATCTGCCGGTGGTGGATTTCCAGGCCGCCGAGGCGTTCATGCGGCGCGACCGCAGCCAGCCGTTCTTCCTGGTCGCGGCTTCGCACAATCCGCACGTCCCCTACACCCGCGGCGACCCGAAACGGTTTGACCCCGCCCGGATCCACGTGCCGCCCTATCTCGTCGATACGCCTGCAACGCGGAGGTCGCTGGTGCAGTACTACGCCGAGATCACCGCGCTGGACGAGGAGGTGGGGCGCCTGATGGAGATCGTCGAGCGGGCCGGGCTCGCCGGCGACACCCTGGTCCTGTTCACCAGCGAGCAGGGCAACGCGGTGCCCTTCGCCAAGTGGACCCTATACGACGCCGGGGTGCGGACGGAATTGATCGTGCGCTGGCCAGGCCGGGTCCGGCCGGGCGCCACCACCGACGCCATGGTCTCCTACGCCGACGTGACGCCAACCCTCGTGGCGGCGGCTGGCGGCCGACCGCCGGCGGTCACCGATGGGCGAAGCTTCGCCCCGGTGCTGTTTGGGCGGGCGCAAAGTCACCGCAAGTACGTCTACGGAATTCATACCAACCTGGGCATCATCGGCGGCGAGGCCTATCCGATCCGGTCGGTGCGGGACGACCGCTACAAGCTGATCCGCAACCTCATGGCGGACCGCCCATACCGGAACCTGCTGAACAACACCGCTAGCGGCGGCGGCTTGATCGGCGACTGGCGAGCCGCGGCGGCGGCCGGCGACGCCTGGGCGGCCAAGCGGCTGGCCGCCTATGAGCGTCGCCCTCCGGTGGAGCTGTACGACGTGGCCGCGGATCCTTTCGAGCTGCGCAACGTGGCCGACGATCCGGCGCTGGCCGGTATCCGGCGTAGTCTTGAGCTGGAACTCGACCGCTGGATGACCCAGCAAGGCGACCGCGGAATCGAGGCGGAGCGGGACGCGTTCCGGCACATCAATCCGGCCCTCGTCAGACGTCTTAAGCTCTCCGATCCTTCGTCGATTTCCCCTGCCTCGCGGCGTCCCTAGCATGTGTTAGTGACCGAACGGTCGGTTGACCGGGCATCGCCTCCGGCGCATGTTCGGCGGCAGGGAAAAGCGCCGGAACGCAGATCGCCGCGAGGGCGACGCGCAGACAGATCAACCGAGACCGCAGCTGACCGCGAGGGAGACGGGCATGTCGTATGAATTCGTGATTGTCGAACGGGTCGGCCGGGTCGGGATCATCACCCTTGATCGGCCGAACGAGCTCAACACCCTGCATCCGGTACAGGGCCGGGAGATGCGCGAGGCGGTGTTGGAGCTGGACGCCGATCCCCAGATCGGCGCGATCGTGATGACCGGATCGGGCCGGGCCTTCTGCGCCGGGGCCGACGTCAGCGGCTGGAACCGGCAGGCGCAGGCCGGCGAGGCGGGCGACTCCCTGGCCCAGCGCACGCGGCCGCGGGAGGGCGTGGTCGCCGAGTCCTGGGCCGAAATCTGGCGGCGGGTGAAGCCCGCGGTGATCGCCATCAATGGCCTGGCCATCGGCGCGGGCCTGACCATCACCCTGGGCGCCGACTATCGCATCGCCTCTGAGCGGGCGCGGCTGTCGATGCGCTTCGCCGCCGTCGGGGTGATGCCAGAGATCCAGAGCACCATGCTGCTGCCCCAGCTCTGCGGCTTCTCCAACGCCATGGACCTGATGATCTCCGGCGAGATCATCGACGCCGCCCATGCCCTGCGGGTCGGCATGGTCAACGAGGTCGTGCCGCATGAAGCGCTCCGCGACCGGGCGATCGAGAAGGCCGCGCAGTACGGCCGGCTGCATCCCGACACCACGAAGGCTGTGAAGCAGCTGGTGTGGCGCAACTTCCTGGACGCCGACCTCGCCGCAGTCGGCAAGCGCGAGATTGAGGCCTTCATCGCGGCTCAGCGGCGGCCGTCCCACGCCGAGGCGGCCCGCGCCTTCGTCGAGAAGCGCGAGCCCGACTTCTATGCCGCAGTAGAACGCGGGTGAGCGCGGCGCTGCAGCCCCTGTTCGCCGGCCTCAAGGTCGTCGACGCCGCGACCTGGATCGCCGCACCTGTGGCCGCCACCATCCTGGGCGACCTCGGGGCCGATGTGATCAAGGTGGAGATCCCGGGCGACGGCGATCCCTATCGCGCCTTGGCGCGCGCGCCGCTAACCCCCGACAGCCCGCACAACTACTGTTGGATGATGGACGCGCGCAACAAGCGCAGCCTGACCCTGAACCTTAGGTCCGAGCAGGGGCGCGAGGTGCTGCACCGACTGGTGAATTGGTGCGACGTCTACATCACCAATCAGCCGCTGGGCATGCGCCGTCGGCTGGGCCTGGGCTACGAGAATCTCGGACCGCTGAACCCGCGGATGATCTTCGCCTCTCTGACCGCCTATGGCGAGACGGGCGAGGAGGCCGACCGCGAGGGCTTCGACGGGGTTGCCTACTGGACCCGCTCGGGCCTCGCCGACCTGGTCCGCGCGCCCGGTGCGCCGCCCGGCCAGGCCGCGGCAGGCATGGGCGACCATCCCACCGGCGTCGCCCTCTACGCCGGCATCGTCACCGCCCTCTATCGCCGCCAGGCGACCGGGCAAGGCGGCCTCGTCCATACCTCGCTGCTGGCCAATGGCTTCTGGTCCAACGGCTGCATGGGCCAGGCGGCGCTGGTGGGCGCCGACTTCTCGGCCCGCGAACGGGAGCGTGGCCAGCCGCCGTCAAACTTCGTGCGCGCCCTATACGAGTGCGCCGACGGACGGTTCGCTCAGCTGAACATGGTCCGCACCCCCGACGAGCAGCTCGCGGCCCTGCACGCCATCGGCGGGGCAGCCCTGGCGCAGGACCCCAGATTCGTCGATCTCCCGTCGCGTCAGACCCACGGCGCCGAGCTAGTGGCGATCCTGCGCGGGATGTTCGCGCGCCAGCCCGCCAAGGCCTGGGTCGAGCAGCTGCACGCCGCGGGAGTGCCGGCCAGCTGGGTGGCCACCGTCCAAGACATGGCCGATGACAGACAGGCGATCGCCAACCGCGTGCTGGTGCGCCAGCAGGGCCAGGCCGACGGGCCGTGGATCATCAACCATCCGATCCACGTCGAAGGCGTCCCCAGCGTCGGCGCCACGATCGCGCCGGCGGTGGGCGAGCATACCGAGGAGATTCTGGCGCAGCTCGGCTACACGCCGGGCGAGGTCGCCGACCTGCGTCTGGCGCAGGCCGTTTGAGGGGCGCAGATCGATGACAGATCGCCGGTTCACCCACTTCGAGGTCCGCGACAACGTCGCCTATGTGACCATCGACCGGCCGGAGGCGCGCAATGCGCTGGGACCCTATGTCAGCTTCGAGCTCTCACAGCACTGGGACCGGATCGAAGCCTGCGACGACATCTGGCTGGCGGTGCTGACCGGAGCCGGCGACCAGGCGTTCTCGGCCGGCGCCGACCTCAAGTTCGGCTCGCAGACCCGCACCGAGGCTGAGCAGGCCCAGGTGGTCGACCTGCAGCGCCGGACTACCTCGCTGATCGCCCGCTGGGACTTCGCGAAGCCGCTGATCGCGCGCGTCAACGGCTTCGCCATGGGGGCGGGGCTGGAGCATGCCCTCGCCTGCGACATCATCATCGCCGCCGATCACGCCGAGATCGGTCTGCCCGAACCCCGCCGCGGACTGATCGCCGCCGCGGGCGGCGTGCACCGGCTGCCCCGTCAGCTGCCGCTGAAGACCGCCATGGGCTACATGCTGACCGGGCGACACATGCCGATCCAGCGCGCCTATGAGCTGGGGCTGGTCAACGAGGTGGTCCCGCTGGCCGAGCTGGACGCGACGGTGGCGCGCTGGGTCGCCGACATCAAGCGCTGCTCGCCCCTGGCGCTGCGGGCCACTAAACAGACGGCAATGGCGGGCCTTGATGTCGCCTCCCTGCGCGAGGCCTTCCATGGCGAGTACCCGTGGGAACTTCGGCGGCGCGCCAGCGGCGACGCCCGGGAAGGCCCCCGGGCCTTCGCTGAGAAGCGTGAGCCGCGCTGGGAGGCGCCATAGGCGCGGCGCGGGCGCAGCCGCTTCGGCTCGACGGCCGGGCCTGGCAGTGCGCAGCCACGAGGTCGCGCTCTACGGCGGCGACGACCGGCCGTTGCGGGCGACCGGCGGCGGGTCGACGCTGCCGGCCCCAGACGCCCCCCCGGAACGGGCGCGGGTGTTGCCCTTTGCCTGCGGCGTAGGGCGGCCGGCGGCAAGTCGTCATTCCTCAGCCTGGAGGCCCGTCACGCGTGCTTGACCGCGCGCTCGGCTTCCAACCTGACCTGGCGGTCGTCAACGCGGCCGACCGCCGGGCGGTGGACGTCGGCGAGGATGCGGATTGTACGCCCGCGCCGCGTTCCAGACGGGCTGGCCGCACCGCGCATAGAGGACTTGTAAGGCCGGGCGCCCGTGACGGTGACGCGATGCGGATATATCGTGCGGCGTGGACCTCAGACACCTTGAGCAGATATTGATGATTTGCCGCGCCGGCAGTTTCGGCGGCGCGGCGCGGGTCCTGGGCGTGTCGCAACCCACGCTCAGCAAGAGCATCGCCCGCCTGGAGGCCGAGTTGTCGCTCAAACTGTTTGAGCGCAGAGGCACCGCCGCCCGCCCGACGGTCTACGGCGAGATCGTCGCCAAGCGCGCCGAGGCTCTGCTGAACGGGGCCGAGGCGCTGGCCACCGAACTGGAGCAGGTGGCGCGGGGCGAGGAGGGACGGCTGCGAATTCTGGTCGGCCCCGTGGCCCGGCTGCGGCCGCTTCCGGCACTGGTCCGAATGACCAGCGCGCGGTTTCCCCGTCTGCGTGTGGAGGCCACCCAGGCTCGCGGCCGGGTCACCGCCATGCGATCACTGACCAACGGTCGCTACGATATGTTGATCGGCAACTCGCACTTTGCCAGAGAGCACGGCGAGATGATCCGGGTTCATCTCTACGACGACACCACGGCGGCCGCCGTCCGCCCCGGCCACCCGGCCCTGCAGCACGAGACCCCGATCGAACCCGCGTCGCTGCTCCGCTATCCGGTCGCCAGCAGCAAGGTGTCGCCGATGTTCGAAGGCTGGGTGGGCGAGGCGACGCCGGAGCAGGCCGGAAATCTGGACGCCTTCATCTCCGACGACTACAGACTGACCCTGGATCAGGCCCGCCACGGCGACTTTGTCGCCATCGCGCCGTCGTTCCTGTTCCAGGCGGACTTCAGGGCTGGAACGCTGGTCAACGTGCCGCTGACGCTGGCCGAGCCCTATAGCTGCTGGCTGATCACCACGCCGGAGCGCTGGCGGTCCCCAGTCGTCAGGGCCATAGCCGAAATGGCGAAGGCCGCCGCCCAGGAAGGCGTCCCGCCGGGGGCACACGATGACCTCGCTGCGGCGATCCGCGACTGACCGAGGCGCTCCGTTCAGGCGCTGAGCGGGCGACAGCGCCAGGACGGCGCCCGCCTTCGCCCGACACGCTCCAGTCATCGGTCGAGATAGATCATCTCCCGCTTCAGGTGCAGGCTCGCACGCCAGAGGCCGATCGCCGGGATCAGGCCGAGGAAAGCCGCGCACAGCAGCACCCACCGTACGCTGTCCTCGCCGGCCGCGGGCTTGAGCGCGTCGGAGATTATGCCGAACGCCAGCGGTCCCAGCCCCATGCCGATCAGGCTTTGTACGAACAGCTTGACGGCGATCGCCATCGCCCGCGCCTCCGGGCGGAAGATCCCCTGAGTGGTGGCGTACACCGGGCCGTAGGACAGGGTGTTGAGCACATAGGCCATCGTCAGCAGCAGCATGGCGAGGCGCCAGTCCCCGGCGCTGTAGGCGAAGAAATACAACGGCGAGGCGATCAGCACGCCGATCGCCGGCGCGGTGAGGTAGTGGCGGGGGTTCTTGAAGCCGAACCGATCTCCCAGCCGCCCGCCGATCCAGCTGCCCACGACGCCGCCGAAGCCGGCGGAGATGCCCAGCCAAAGGCCGACCTGCCCAGGCGACAGGTCGTGCGTGCGGATGAAGAAGATCACCGTCCACACCCCCTTGCCCTGCGCCAGGAACGCGCCGACGGAACTGGAGATCAGCATGTTCACGAACGCCCTTGAGGCGGCGATCTCGCGCAGCACCGCCAGCAGACTTATCCGGGGCGCGGGCGGCGCCGCGTCCAGCCCGACCGGCTTCTGAAGGCTGGTTAGGAACCGACGGGGCTCCTTCACCACCAGCCAGAGGATCACGGCCATCACCAGGCCGGGCAGTCCGACCACCAGGAACGCCGCCCGCCAGCCGTAGGCGTCGGACACCAGACCGCCGACCACCAGCCCCATGAGCGAGCCGATCGGCATCCCCATCATATAGAAGGCCATCGCCGAGGCGCGCTTGTGGCTCGGCACGATGTCGGCGAACAGCGAGGTGGCGGCCGGTGTACAGCCCGCCTCCCCGGCGCCGACGCCGATACGGGCGACCAGCATGTGTATGAAGCTTTGGGCGAACGCCGAGGCGGCCGTCATGCCCGACCAGACCGCCAGGCAGACCGCCATCAGACCCACCCGGTTGGACCTCGGGTTGTCGGCGAACCGGGCGAGCGGGATCCCCAGCGTCGTATAGAAGAGCGCGAAGGCGAGGCCGGTCATCAGACCGATCTGGGTATCCGACAAGCCGAGCTCCCGCGAGATCGGCTCGGCGAGAATGTTCAGAATCTGCCGGTCGAGCGCATTCAGCACATGGATGAACATCAGCAGCCAAAGGGCCAGGTTGACCTGAGATGGCGTGATCACAACCGGCGCATTCGCGCCGGCCGTCTCGACATTGGAATTGTTGCCCAACGTGCAGTCCCCGTACTGTTCGGCCCCGTGCTCCCCTGTTCTGGGGATGATTTGGAGTATTATTGATTGAAAGTAATCGCGAGAAGAGTTTTGGTGCCGATCATCAAAATGTCAATCAGCCGACCCTTGCGATTCATGATCTCTGTTCTGTTTATCTAGATGTTATAGACATATGGAATAACCTCATAAACTTTCGACCTATTGCGAATACATGCATCTCCGTACGAACCTAGGTTCACGCAGCAGGGTCGCCAGAACCCTTGCGCCAGGGAGACGTCATGAGGATTGGTCGCATCGGCGCCGCGAGGGCGGCGCGTTCTCTTGCACTGTCGCTGCCTGCGCTGCTGATGGCGGCGTCGCAAGCCGGCGCCCAGACCTCCGAGATCTCGGAGGTCGTGGTCTCCGCCCGCAAGACCGAGGAGAAGCTGCGCGACGTGCCGATCGCCGCGACAGTGGTCGATGCGCAGATCATCGCCGACCAGGGCGGCGCCCGGACCCTGCAGGAACTGCTGGCCAACACCCCGGCGGTCTATTTCCTCAACACCAGCTCGCCGACCAATTCCGAAGTGACAATGCGCGGGTCGGGCACCGGCCGGGCTACCACGGCGGAGACTGCCGTCGGCCTGTATCGCAACGGCGCCTACGTCGGCGGCGGCTCATTCGGGGGCCGCAGCTTCGCGCGGCTTGACCTGTTTGACCTGGAGCGCGTCGAGGTGCTGCGCGGCACCCAGGGCGCGCTATACGGCCGCAACGCCGTCGGCGGGGCCATCAACGTCATCACCCAGCAGCCGAAGTTCGAACGCAGCGGGCAGGTGCTGGCTCAGTACGCCTCAAAGGACTATCGGCAGGGTGACCTTATCCTCAACGCCAATCTCAGCGAGCACGTCGCGGTGCGCCTGAGCGCAAGTTTCATCGACCAGTCCAAGGCCTTCTTCTTCAACCCGACCCAGGGGCAGTACTACGACGAACAAAAGACCGGCACCGAGCGGTTCCAGATCCGCTATGCGAAGGACCGCTTCGACGGCAACCTGCTGGTCGAGCATTATCAGGCCAATCTGCCGGCGATCATCTTCCAGGTGGTGATCCCCGTCGGCACCAACGCAGCCTATCCCCGCGGCTATGCTCAGGATCCCTACGCCTTTCCGCACAATGGCCCGATGGCGGCCAAGCAGCAGGTCAACGCCGTGCAGGCGACCTGGTCCTATGACCTGGGGTTCGCCCAGCTGTCGTCGTCAACCCTGCGCCGGGTTCGCCGGACGCTGTCAACCTTCGACCAGGACGCGCTCGACCCGGCCGAACTGGCCCGCATCCGCGCCGAACTGGGGGTGACGGCCGTCATCGATCCCAACGGAGCGAACGTCACCCGCGACACGACCAAAAGCTGGTTCCAGGACCTGCACCTGTCGGGCGAGTTGGGCGAGCGCGCCAACTGGCTGTTCGGCGCCGAGTATCTGAAGTTCCGCAGCAAGGGCGACATCACCCAGACGCGCACGCCGACCGCCACCCTCTCACAGGGCACAGTCGCCCCGCTGCGGCTCGATGTCCGGTCGATCTCGGCCTACGGCCTGCTGGGCTATGACCTCACGGAGACGCTCAACATCACCGGAGAGGCTCGCTACACCACCGACAAACGCAGCGTCGATATCAACCGCTTCGACCTACGGACCGGCCTGTCGGCGGGATCGCGGTTTGCGGCGGTGGGCAGCGTCTCGCCCGCCAATTTCAACTACACCCTTTCGGCCGGCTGGAAATTCGACCCGGCCTGGCTGCTCTACGCCAAGGTCGGAACCGCGTTCCGCGCCGCCAGCTTCAACACCGACCTGGGCGACCCGCGCGGCCTGCCGATCCCCTTCGCCTACGACGACGAACAGGCGATCACCTATGAGGCGGGGATCAAGGGCAACATCATTCCGCCGCTGTTCGTGGCCCTCACCACCTATTTCGCGAAAACGCGCGACGCGCAGGTGCAGCGCAACAACGGCTGCGCGGTGGGCGTCCCGGCCTGCCCGGTGCCGGCGACGCTGTTCCTGACCAACAGCGGCGATAAGGAGGTGCGCGGCGTCGAACTTGAGGTCAGCTATCGCACCGATTTCCTGGGCGGCCGCATGCGCGCCAACCTCGGACTGACCGCCCAGGAGGGTGAGTTCGTCAGCGGACCGGACGCGGGCAAGAAGGTGAACAATCTGCCGGCCACCGGTATCAAGGGCAGCGTCAACTACCGTCGGCCAATCACCGAGCGGGTCACCGGCTTTATCAATGTGCGCTATGACGGCGAGTGGGGCGGCAACCAGGAGATCGGCCCGACAATCCCCGTGCCGTTCACCACGCCGCTCCAGTTGCGGATCGCCGAACTCGCAGACCGCCAGCTCGTCGATCTGCGCCTTGGCGTGACCTTCGGCGGCACGGAACTGGCCTTCTATTCTGACAACGTCACCGACGAGACCTATCTGATCTTCAAGAGCGCCACCACCGACCGGCGCAACACCCCACGAAGGGTCGGGGTGCAGGTGACTCGGTCTTTTTAGCCGGCCAGGTGACGAGGAGGGCATCCTCGCTATGCTGTGACTAATCGCGCCCCGCCCCACGTATCCGGGTTGGAGCCCTTACGAACCGCTGGAGATAATCGTGCGACAGAACCTGCCCAGAGAGACAAAGGTCCCGAGCTTCGCGCCGCTGGAAGCGGATATTGAGCGCTACGGTCTCGCTGACTATCTGGCCGAGCTCGACGACCAGGGGCTCTGCATCATCCCGCTCTCCAGGCTGCAGGTTGGCGACGACTTCGTCGCGCGCGCCACTGCCGCCCTGCTGGGCGTGGCCGAGAAGCGTACGGGCGCCCGGTTCGACGTCAACGGGTCCTGGAGCCAGCCGCTGGACCGGAAGTCCGAGCGGCTGGCCACCCTGATGTTGACCCACCTGCTGCACGAAGACCCGGTATTCGAGGAGATCTACGTCAACCCGATCCGCAAGACGGTGATGCGGCATCTTCTGGGCGACGTGCATCGGATGTCGACCAGCAACGGCTGGATCAAGGCCCGGACGCCGGATGAGCACCAAGGCGAGCTCACTACCGGCATGCATGTGGACACCACCGCTCCGACCCCCTGGCCGCTGCGCGCGCCGCACGTCTCGAACATGAACTGGATTTTGACCGACTACGACAAGGAGAACGGGGCCTTCGCCTATGTTCCCGAGAGCCACCTGCGCGGCACGCCCCCCACGTTTCCCGAGGCGATGAACCGGGCCGTGCCGGTCGAGGCGCCGGCCGGCTCGTTGTTCTTCTTCCACGGGGCGACTTGGCACGGAGCTTTCCGAAAGCAGACCGAGGGCCTGCGCATGAGCATCCACGGGCTATGCTGCCAGCCGCACTACATCCCCCAGCAGGACTATCGCGGCCACGTCGATCCCGCGGTGTTCAGCCGCAGCCGCGACCCGGAGTACCTGCGGACCCTGGTCAGGGAAGACGACCCCTGGCTGAAGGTTTCCCCCTGACCGTCACCGCCGGATTCCGCCGACGATCGCTCAACCCAGGACCCCACATGTTCCAGATGGTTCGCCACCAGTCCGAAGTCGGACTGGTGCCCCACGACACAAGCCTGATGCTGACGTTCTATCGCGACGTTATCGGCCTCCAGGTGCATTCGGAGACGCCGATCGCCGGCGCGGTCAACCGCCGCTTCCTGTGCGGCGAGACGGTCGTGAAGCTGCTGTGCCTGGACGAACCGCCGCCACTGGGCGTCAAGGGGGTGTTCGGTCAGTACGGGCTGCGCAAGCTCTACCTGGTCCTCGCCGACTTCGATGCCGCAGTGGCGAGACTGGCCGCCGCCGGGATGGAGGCCGCCGTGAACCAGGGCCGCGCCCTGCGCTACTGCAACATCGAGGACCCCGAGGGCAACGCGCTCGAACTCGTGGGCCTGGACGAACCGCGCGAGGCCGGCGCGACGGTGCAACTGGGCGTGACAGTGGCCGATCTAAAGCGCAGCCGCCGGTTCTACGAGGAACTGCTGGGGCGCGAGTTCGTCGGCGTCCGCGACTGGAAGGGTCGCGAGGTGATGGTCGTCAAGTGGGGTCCAGCCGAGCTCAAGTTCTGGCAGGGTCCCGAAGGGCTCACCCGTCCGCCGCCGGTATCGCGGGCGCTGGCCGGCATCCGCTATCTGACCGCGCTCGTGGACGACGTCGAAGGGATTTGCGCGACGCTGAAGACTGCAGGCGTTGAGATGCCGATGCCGCCGCGCCTGTGGGAAGGCCGGGCGACCATCGCCTACATCGCCGATCCGGACGGCGTGCTCATCGAGTTCGGCGGCCCGATCCGGCCGGACCGGGCGCAGGGCTGAGACTGAGGGCCGTCGGAAGCCGCAGCCTGACGACCGCCCGTGCGGTGCTGCCGCGCTTGAACAGCAGATCCTCCACGTTCATCAGCGATAGCGGGGACTTCACGTAAATCACCACGAGGCGGATGATTATTCGTATCCTCCGACTGGCGGCACGGTCTTCGACGGACAGTCAGGCGGACGATGCGGTTTCGGAGGCTCTGCGCACGGTGCGGAAGCCGATATGGGAGCCGCCTGTATCCGGTGGCCCGGGCTGGCGGGCGGCGGGACGGTAGCGGTAACAGTAGTCGTCGGCGCAAAGGTACGAGCCACCCTTGATCAGGTGAGGCGCCCCCTTTCCTGTCGCGCCATAGGTGTCCCGGGTCCATTCCCAGACATTGCCGCTCATGTCGAAGAGGCCGTAGCGGCTGGCCGGGAAGCATCCCACCGGCGCGAGCTGCGCCTTGTAACCGTCGTCTCCGGAGTCCACGGCGGGGAAAGGCCCCTGCCAGTAATTGGCGCGCGGCGTCCCAGCGGTTGCGGGGGCATCACCCCATTCGTGACGCGCGCCGCTCAGGCCCGCCTGGGCGGCGAACTCCCACTCCGCCTCCGTGGGAAGATCGCGGCCCCGCCAGCGGGCGTAGGCCAGGGCGTCGTCATACGCCACGTGCACTACCGGCAGCCGTTCCCGACCATAAAGATCGCTCCCCGGCCCTTCGGGATGGCGCCAGTCCGCGCCGTCAATCACCTTCCACCAAGCGTCGGGCGCACTGCGCCTGGCGTCGACCTGGGCGGGCACAAAAACAAGCGATGACGGCTTCAGCAATTCAAGGGGCACGCCAGGATAGAGCGCGGGGTCAGGCGGTCGCTCAGCCATGGTGACGTAGCCGGTGGCCGCGACGAAGGCGGCGAAGTCGGCGTTGGCTACCTCGGTGCGGTCGATCTCGAACGCAGCCACCGACACCCGGCTTGGGGGCCCTTCCTCCGGCAGCAGGGCGCCGCCTCCCAGGATGAAGGTCCCGCCGGCCAGCTTGACGCCGCCGGTGGGCTGGGCCGGGCACGGGCGCGTCGCAACCTCGCGGCTGTCCTTCCGATCGCCGCAACCGACCAGGACAAAAGCGGTGAGCAGGATGAACGCGATCTTCATGGCCAGCCCTGTGTCCTTTGTGCCTGCATCAGAGGGACGCCAATGACGAGTAACAGATCGATCTCGACCGCCCAGAATTGGTAGCGTGCCAGAGGGTTCGTGTCCAACACTAGTCGGCGACGCGCTGTCGATGGCAACCCCATCAGTCTCACGGAGGCGTCACGCTACGAACTTGCGATGTCCTTGTGCCGCGACGTGCGGGGATGGTGATCTCATTGAAGGCCTGGCCTGAACAAATGGTTGACCCGCAGCGTCGGGTAGCGGCTTGGAGGGGAGTAGCTATGTGGTGTTTCCGGCGCGCTAACGCGCTAAGCGGGCTCCTTATCTTGGCGGTTCTCGCTTCGCCCTGGGCGGTGGCTTCCGCGCCGGCGGCGCGTCCACCGAACGTCGTGATACTTCTGGCCGACGACCTCGGCTACGGAGACCTCGGCGTCCAAGGCGCCACGGACGTCGCCACGCCCAACATTGATCGCCTGGCGGCCGAGGGCGTAAGGCTCACCAGCTACTACGCGGATCACCCTGTGTGTTCGCCCAGCCGCGCGGCCTTGTTGGTTGGGAAATATCCGCAGCGGTTCGGATTCGACAGCAATCCCAGCCGGGCAGATCGCACGGCGACAAGCTTCGGCTTGCCAAGCAGCGAGCGCATTCTGCCTGAGAGGTTGAAGGAACTCGGCTACGCGACAGCCGCGATCGGCAAATGGCACGTCGGCTTTACACCGGACAGGTGGCCGACGGCCCGCGGTTTCGACGTGTTTTACGGACTTCTCGACGGCGCGATGGCTTACACACCCGACGGAGCGACTGGCGAGAAGTTCGTGCTTCGGGGTACGACCCGGGAGCCCATGCCGGCCCACACGACGGAGGCGTTCGGCGCTGAGGCGGTCTCCTTCATCGAAGCCAACAAGACGAGACCATTTCTCTTGTACGTGCCGTTCAATGCCGTGCATGCCCCGCTGCAGTCGACGGTTGCCTACCGTGAGCGGTTTTCGGAGGTGAAAGATGCGCAGCGTCGGACTTACCTGGCCATGCTGTCGGCGATGGATGATGCGGTCGGTGAGATTGTCACGGCGATAGATCGAAACGGCTTGGCCGAGAATACACTGATCGTATTCACCAGCGACAACGGTGGCCCGACTTGGCAGACCACGTCGTCGAACGGATCGCTGAATGGCGTGAAGGGTCTGGTGCTGGAAGGCGGAATTCGAGTTCCAGCCATCTTTCGCTGGAAGGGCCAGCTGCCTGAAGGGCGCGCCAGTTCGACGGTGGCGAGAGGGTTCGATGTCACCGCCACCGCGCTCGCCGTTGCGGGCGCGACGGCAGATCCGTCTTTGGACGGCGTGGACCTGAGACCCTACCTTTCGGGTCGGAAGGCGGGTGACGCGCACAAACAGTTGTTCTGGAGAACATCCGAGCAGGGCGCTGTGCGGGCCGGCCAATGGAAGTACGTCCGAGTCTATGATGACGAGTACTTGTTCGATCTGCGTAGCGACCTAGGCGAGCGCAACAATCAGGCCGCCCGTCACCCGTCAAAACTCAGAGAGCTGAGAACGGCATGGGACTCCTGGTCGAGGGAGATGCTGAGGCCGACCCTCATGCGGAGCGCCCAGAACGATCCGCCGACCCGGGCAGCCGCCTTCAAGGCGCTGGTGGCGGCCTATGTAGGGGGGCGACCGGTGGCGCCGAAGCCTCTCCTCTATGGCGGTGGGCCTGAATAGGCTGTCTGCGTCAGCGACGACGGGAGCGGTTTGTCGGCGACAAGGTGAACCTCTTCCGACGGCGTGGACAGGGCTAGGCGTCGGCGCCAGGAAGGTCGCTGGTGCGTGCTGCTGACCATGCCGCCGCTGAGCCTGCGAGGTGACACGCCACCTGCCCGCCGGTGGGCAGCATCTTGAGCGCGGGCTCATCGACCGAGCACCTCTCAACCTTTACGGGACAGCGGGAGTTGAACCGGCAACCAGGCGGCGGGTTCCGGGCGCTGGGCTGTTCGCCTTTCAACAGACCGGGCTCGCCCAGCCGGCGGTCTACGTCGAGCGTCGGTGCTGCGGCGAGAAGGGCGCGGGTGTAGGGATGCTGCGGCGCTGCAAAGAGCTGCTGTGCGTCGGCGACCTCAACCAGCTTGCCCAGGTACATGACCCCGACCCGGTCGCTGATATGCCGCACGACCGTTAGATCGTGGGAAATGAAGAGGTAGGCGAGGCCCAGGCGGCGTTGCAGATCCATCAGCAGGTTGAGAATTTGAGCGCGGATGGAGACGTCGAGCGCGGACACGGCCTCGTCGCAAACCACGAGTTCGGGCTCAAGCGCCAGCGCCCTGGCTATGCTGATGCGCTGGCGTTGGCCGCCGGAGAACTCGTGCGGGTAGCGGTCAGCCATATCGGGGAGGAGACCGCACAACGCCATCAAATCCGAGACCCTGGCCCGCCTCGTGCGCGCATCGCCTATCCCATGCACCACCAACGGCTCGGCGATGATGTCGCCAATCTTCATGCGGGGATCGAGTGAGGAGAACGGGTCCTGGAACACAGTCTGCATGCGCCGGCGGATCGCGCGAAGTCTCGCCGGCTTTAGCGAGCTGATGTCCTCGCCGTCGAAGAAAATTCGGCCCCCGTCGATCGGCTGCATGCGCAGGACGGCCATGGCGGTTGTCGACTTGCCGCAACCGCTCTCGCCCACAATGGAAAAGGTCTCTCCCCGGCGGATCTCGAACGACACGCCATCAACGGCGCGGACCACGGCGGTGGTCCTGCCGCCAAGAAGGCCTCCCTTGATCGGAAAATGGACCTTGAGGTCCTCGACCTTGAGGAGGGGTCCGTTTGAGTCAGACATCGACGTAGCAAGCCCACTGACGGACGCCCTCGCTCCGGAGGGGTGGCGGGGCCCCGTGGCAGATCGTCTGGACAAGCGGGCATCGCGGCGCGAAGGCGCAGCCACCGGCGAGGCGGGCCAGGTCCGGAGGCTGGCCCTCGATCGTCTCCAGGCGGGTCTTGGCGCCCGCGCCGGGCCCCACCGAGGAGGCGAGCAGGGCGCGGGTGTAGGGATGCCGCGGAGCCGCAAGCAGCTCGCGGGTGGGGGCGCTCTCTACGATGCGCCCAGCGTACATCACGGCCACCCGGTCGGCGACGCGAGCGACAACCCCGAGGTCATGCGTAATCAGGATCATCGCTGCGCCGGTTTCCCGGAGCAGCGTCTTGAGCAGGTCGAGAATTTGCGCCTGCACGGTGACGTCGAGGGCCGTCGTCGGCTCGTCGGCGATGATCAGCGCGGGTTGGCAGGCGATGGCCATTGCGATCATCACGCGCTGCCGCATGCCGCCTGAAAACTGGTGCGGGTACTCGTCGAGGCGCTCGCGCGCGTCAGGTATCGAGACCTTCGCCAGCAGGTCTCCGACCGCAACCCGGGCCTCGCGGCGGCTGAGGCCCTTGTGGAGCCGCAGGGGTTCGGCGACCTGCTCGCCGATCGTCATCACCGGGTTCAGCGAGGACATTGGCTCTTGGAAGATCATGG
>Ga0163144_10013393_pt1 | contig 17123 bp, 14 predicted proteins | sample OliLak19BULKMAT1_FD_123175 | JGI IMG/M metagenome (GOLD analysis project Ga0163144, IMG submission 123175) | Freshwater microbial mat bacterial communities from Lake Vanda, McMurdo Dry Valleys, Antarctica - Oligotrophic Lake LV.19.BULKMAT1 | ecosystem: Environmental > Aquatic > Freshwater >... | reverse complement strand
CGATCCGTCAACTCCAAAGGTTTTATATGATGCGTTTCGAGAAGAGAATGGTCGCCAGGAATTTGCAATTACAGAGCTAACTCCAGCCGAGCAGGGAGTTTTGTGCATAAGTAAAAATTGGAAGAATCGATTTATTTTGGTCGAAGAAGAAGGTTAAGAGAAAGAATAGTATTATTTGGTTAATAATAATAAGTGCGATCAGAGATCCCCAAGGCTGCTCACCAAACGCTCTATTTGGGATAGCGCATAAAAGGGCACCATCATAATTCGATTGTGCCATCCAAAATTTTGAGCACTTACTCTGATGCCCAGCGAAGCATTTTTGGCTTTCAAAAACTGGTGCATACTATGCATCGCACCCCGAGTCGAAGCCTTGACTTCAATCGGAATAATTTTTCCTTGCACAGAAATTAAATAATCGACCTCAGCATTACTGTTTTTCGCTTCGCGATGCCAATAATTGAGTCCCGCACGGCTAGTAGGCTTTGAGTACGCCAACATCTCTAGTCCACAATGCACTTCAATAAATGCGCCTTTATTGATTAAATCTGCTGGGTCAAGAAGGGCTAATTCGGCGAATCGTAGGCCCGTTAGTTGCAGATAAATACCGGAATCAAGCGGAAGGGTTTTAAATTTTTTAAGATCTACTTCTGCTCCAAGAGGAGGTCCATTGCCGTCACTGTGATAAACTTTATGCACTATACCCGCCATGACCAATAAGTTCAGGGTCTGTTGTACCTGCCTTGAATCAGCATCAAGAAAAGCATGTTTATGAATAAATTTTTTCCCGGCCTGCAAGGATGCCGAACGCCAAACCTCCCTGAGGCGATCCACGGGCACTTTTGAGGCATACTTTTTGAAATCATCTTCATAATTAACTAATAAGTTCTCTACTAGTTGGCTGGTTTTTAGGAGGTCGCCTGAATTAGCAAACTCGGCTACCGCTTCCGGTAGGCCGCCAACCAGCAAAAAATTCTTATAATGTTTTAGAAAAGTTCTATGAAAAAGTTCGGGGCAGCCCGCTTTGAGGTTAACCCGGAATAATTCGTCGAGTAATTGTTGTTGGCCAATAGCTAGCAGGTATTCACAATAATTTACCGGATACATAAATAGATTCTCTATCCTTCCAACCCCAAACGACGGGAGCTGGGTTAAAGCAAACTCAAGTAAGGAACCACTGGCGATAATATGTAAATCAGGCCGCTTCTCATAAAAAAAGCGGAGTGATTCGATCGCTTCAGGGCAGCTTTGAACCTCGTCAAAAAAAAGTAACGTTTGGCCATCTATTATTGGTTTTCCGAAATAGGCACTAATTTGGCGGGTAATTTGGGCTATATCATAGTCCCCCCGGTTGAAAAAACCTGAGAATGAATTGTTATCCAGAAAATTAATTTCTATATAGTGATCGAAATCTTTAGCTAATTGTCTAACACTATAAGTCTTTCCAACTTGGCGAGCCCCTCGGAGTAGCAATGGCTTTCGTTTAGAGCTTAAGCGCCAATCCAACAGTTTTCCTTGTATATCTCTAGGAATTACAACCATATAACTAAATATTACAATAGTACGAGGCATAAAACAAGCAATTTTGCATTAATCTAGGGTATAAGATGCCCCAATCTGAGAGCTCGGCACTTAAAGGCGATAAGTGAGGAGATACTTCAGGCTCCGTCCCGACTTTTTTTAATTTGAAAAAACAAAATATAGGTCAAAGGGAAAAACATAAATTCCCACACATTGAGTAGAATTGCATTAGAGAGATGAAAGAGAGTGCCGCCGAGCATCCAAAGCTTTTGATACTTTTGATCATATAATAAAAACCATGCCGTTATTTCAAAAAATATTACTGATATCATCAATAAATCATAAAAACCTAAAGGCAATCCCTGGCGAGCAAGCCAAAAAGAGGCCGGCGTAGTCCAATCTCCCATTAGAGCCGTATAAATTACTTCGCCGCCGTTCCAAGCACCTGAAAGCAATTTAAAAATAGAGGTGCCTAAATACATAAGTGAAATTTCAAGTGTAATAAGACGTTGGGTCCAAAGTGGAACGTTTATTGGGGCACTGCCACCTGATTTTTTTCTAAAATAGGATTTGAGAGAGAATGCTTCATCGCAAGGACTGAGTGTCAAAATTAAAGAAAAGATCATTATAATTTTATCAAATGAGCAGTTTGTAAAATGCATGTAGAGAAAATAATAGTAAGCCCAAAATAAGGAGAAAATAAAAATGGCTACTCGAGCCCAAAGTCCAATTGTGAATAAAAAGAGACAGAGACAGGTGATAGCAAAATAAATATATGCAACCGTTACTGAAACCGGAGCTGTAATAAAGGCGAAAATATCACTTATAGATTTAATGCCATTTATTGGAGTTTCTAATAGTGGCAGGTAAAAGCCTTCTACTGAGAAATAAAGTGGTACATAGTGGAAAAGTGGAACTATATGCCACAAAAGATATATGCCAAATAATAATCGAAATATACCAAGATTTTTGGGGCTACCAAATGGGAAAAAGAATTCTTTGATATTTGAAGATACATTACTTAACATTAGTTATGTCCCTCCAACATGATCTTGCCTTTGTCCATGTTTGCATCAAAACCATCGAGGCTTTTTTGCCATTCGTATCTGTAGATAAAAACTTGCACGATTGAGTCATGAGGATGTTTCAAATTGTGCAATCGCTGTAAGGTGGAAGTCATACGTGAATATGCAATTTTTAATCTTTGCGAATCTTGTCTGAAAGATTGCAGCCAAATACGTCTGTTGGCCTCTCCGCGAATTTGTGGAAAATACTTATATATATCCAAATCAATCATCTCGGTAGTTGGACTGATTGGTGGCTGATCGTAATAAGTTCTCGAACCATAAGCACGATAGCCAAAATTAAAGTTAGTCCAACGATCGAAGACATCAAAGACTCTAAATAATCTCTGAGTTATCCAATGATTTGGAAGTAAGGAATCGTATCCTGTAATAAGGGGTTTGAAACGCAGTCCTAAGGTGGAGTTTAGGGCATCTATATTTAAGTATAGAAAAACGAAAATCAGTATAGAAGTTGTCGCAGATTTAAGGAGTTCCATGTTTTATCTACTATATCTTTATTGTCTTATCTTAGAGAAGACATTTTGATATGGTCTAAAGATGTTGATTTTAGATAAAATAGAAAACCGTTGTCATAAGTTTTTAGAAAGGTTTTTTTGGATCATTCCACTTATATTTTACTGGTACACAGCTTGCCCCAATCCCGGATGGATCGATTCTCCGATGATTGCTGGGACGGTGTATGCATTAGATACGAGCACCTGGGTTAATTCTCATAATTTATTTTATATTGTTGGTAAAATCTGGACCTGGATTTTTCCATTTGGAGAATTTCACCATAGATTAAATCTTTTATGCGGAGTTTTCGGAGCACTAACGGTGTTTTTCTCTTTCAGAACTGGTTTGTTGATCACTGAGAATTTTTGGGCCTCTTTACTCGGTTCTATTGCCATAATGTTCTCTCATTCATTGTGGTGGCATTCTACGATGCTTGAAGTGTATACCCTCAATACTGCATTGCTGACCGGCATTATTTATCTTGTTTTAAGCTTCGATAAGAAATCAGAACTTAAATATCTTTATGCAGCTGGTTTTGTCTGGGGTCTCAGTGTTGTTAACCACATTTTGATGGGCTTAACTGTTTTTGGATTTATTGGATTATTCTTTTTTTCTCCTAGAAGGAAAGAGCTTTTAAAGCCAAAAGTGCTGGCACTATTTTCATTTTTTGTTTTAATGGGAATGCAAATTTATCTATTCTTGTTTTTAAAAGGATTAAATGAAGCTGTATTAAGAGCGGGTGAATTCTCTTATCAAAACCTCTGGGATGCTTTTAAGGTATTGATTGATAATACAACTGGGGGGCATTTTAAAAAATCAATGTTTCCTGAGAAAATATCAGGAGAATCTCTTTTAAACTGGAGACTCAACTATTTTTTCTTACTAATTATTAATTATCCATCTGTTTTCCTTGTACTTGGATTTGCCGGAATGGTTTCTTTTTGGAGGAGAAAACATTTAAGAAGTGTATGCATATTTTTATTTTGCGTTTTATTAGCTCAATTTATTTGGTCATCAAATTATTTAATTTGGGATATGTATGCATTCGCATTACCAGTCTGGATTATATTTGGGATCTGTTCAATTTTAGGGCTTGATATAGCCTTTAAGAAAGTTGGCGGGGTTAAAAAATTAACTTTATATTGTTTGCCGTCTATTATTATAGCTCCGATATTGTATGCTTTAATTCCATTTCTTTCAAAAGGCACGGGCTTTTGGAATACATACTTCTCTTCTTTCGTGGCAGTTGAAAATTACTGGGATGCAGCTGAATATTTTGGCAATCCGAATAAACGGCATTATGATCGTGTGCAAGTACTTTCCGAAGCAATATTTTCAAAATTACCACCCGGTGCGCATCTTTTTGATGATGACGGAAAAGGACACTACCCATTTGCACTTTATTATCAAAAAGTTTTGGGCAAAAGACCAGATTTGGCTATTCATCTATTATTTGGACCAGAATTTGATGACGAAAGAGCTTTTTCCTCTGCTGTGGCAGCAAAGAAATTACTTGAGGCGGGCACTCCAGTCTTTGTTTCTTCCCTTTACTGGCCAGAAAGACTTTTCTTGAATCAACTTTATCGACTCTTGGGAAATGGCATTACTGCCTCGGCAAAATATGCAAATGGCTTATCAATGGAAAATCTTGTTGAGACTTTTCCAAAATATAAGTTAGAGAAATTTATTCTTTTAGAAGATCCTGAAAGTTATATTTATCAATTTTTACCTAGAAGTAAGAATGAGGTGCAAGCCAATTCCTTTCAAATCGAAGGAGAACATCTAAAGATTCTTGAAAAGAAGGGAAAGGGTACCTACATAGCTCAAGCCTTAGGAGATCAATGGAGTGCTGGAGGTCATCTACTTTGGCTTGATAATAAAGTTGGTGATGAGATTGTTTTTCAAATTGAAATTCCGAAAGATTATAATGGCAAATTACTTCTTCGAATGACAAAAAGTTATGACTTTGCAAAAGTAAAAGTCATGCTTGATGGAATATCAACTAAAGCCATTGAAATGGATCTTTATTCTGAAGCTGCTGACATAGCTCAGGATCTTTTATTGGCAGAAGGTAAATTTAAAGCAGGAACTTATAAACTAAAAATTCAAATTATCTCAAGAAATAATTTAGCCGAGGCTAGATTTGGGGTTGGTATCGATTGCTTAAAATTTATCCCAAGTGAGAAAATAAGATAGCGAAATTGAATTAAAAGCAATGTGTAATTAATTGCATTTTGTATCAGTAATAATATGACCTATGCTGGCTAAGGGATCACTAGAGATATTATAGATTTTAATACTATCAAAAAGTATATTTTGAATTAAAAGTTCATAGATCTGTAAACCTGATCCAGGAATCTTGGATTCATAAATTATTTCTTGCTGAACGATTCTATCCTCAAGAAGAAAAGAGACTAAATAGTTATTGTTGTGATCTAAGCTCATTTCAATAGTATTTGCACTACAAGCAGAGGGATATTTGATTGTAAGACCATATTGGGAAATTGTGACATTTGTTGGAGCATTCCAAGGACTAGCAATATTTTTACGAACTTGTAGTTGTGATGACTGCACCGATCTACTTAATTTACTAGCATATTCAATTAAAAGGGGCTGAAATTCATTAAATTGAAATTTTAAAATTGTTTCGAATCTTTTTTTTGAAAATAATTTATCTTGAGTTACAATTTTAAGCTCATCATAAAATTTTGCTAAAGCTGGATCTTCTATTTTATTTTCCGCATTTAAAACGGAATCTGTATACCCAACTGGAAACTCTCTAAGATAATGTCCCGGTCGTAAACCAGAAATCATAGCTGGTAGACGACTTATCAACGGATCTGGAAGTCCATAGTGGTCAAGAATATGAACATTTGGTCCTGCAAAATATCCAGCCATTCCAACACAAGCAATTTCTAAGAGCTTTTGATTTTCTATTTTGGCTTTTCTTCCTACTTCGGCAAAGTGAAAGTTCGGCCACATAATTCCAGGACGATAATTTAATAATCCTGTACCAGAGAAATAGAATTGTTTCTCGGTGGCAATTCCATTTTCATCTATTTTGCCACAACATGATTCCTTACCCTCGAGTAGAGGTGGATGATTAGAAAGCATGCCTAGTGCAAGTACCGCAAAAATCAAACAAAATGCCACATGATTTACGATTTTGTCTTTTCCAATTTCAATTAAAAGACAAAGTGCCACGACGAAGGGAGCTCCCAGAAATCTGCCGGACATAAAATCACCACCAATGTGAATGATATAAAAAAGATATGCCAGAATGCTAAAAACTAAAGCTAGAATCTTTATATTTCTAAATCTAAATACTGCACAAAGAGAGAGAATGATAATGAAAATTGTTATTGGCTCAGCATCTAATGAGTGAAGATAATAATTTAAACCATTTTGATTAAGAATTATTTGAGGGATTCCCAAGGGCAATTTGGCATAAGCTGTATTTGGTAAAAAGAAACCGTAATAAATTACGGAGAAAATCATCCATATTGCTATTGGGATAAATCCCGGAAGAGAGACAATCCAGCTTCCTTCTTCGCGGTTTTTATAAAAAGTATAAACTAATGGTAATATAGTAAGAATTATCAGGTCTATTCTTGTTAAAAAAATCAATGAAAATAGGAGAGTTAGTATTTTTAATCTACCTTTTCCGAAATATTCATTGAAGAATAAAGCAAGAGTTAGAAAAGCAATTGGATTTTCAAGTCCAGAAACTCCATAGAATATGAATGCTGGGGAAGAAAGAAGTATTAATATCAAAAGACTTTTTTGAGCAATATCTGTAGAGCGAGCTGAAATTACATAAATTGCAGCAAGAGAAGTAACAACTGATATGAGAATTGTAGTAAAATATTCTTCGTGAGTTATAAAATAAAAAAGTGAGATAAGTAGTGTCCATAGTGGACTAGTAAATGATTGTACTCTTTCTGAAATATTCCAACGTAGTCCATATCCATTAATAAAATTATCGACGGTACGAAGTGTGATGTATGCGGCATCCGCCATCCAAGCGTTTCGAAAAAGAATTATGGAAGATAGGCACAGTAGTGCCCATGTAGATAACTTTAGATTTCGCATTATCAATGACTAGTTAGCTTTAAACCTGAGTTTCGCTTAAAAAAGCTACTGCAAAAGCTAATATACTGTAATCTTTGAAATAAAAAACAAGCCAGAGCGAAGCTCAGGTAAAAATTGCTTCTCAATGTGACAAAGACACATTTTCGTAGCAATTTTTATTTTTTCTTTCAAATCTTTCAGCATCTCAGCTTTCTCGCTACGCTTCTTAAGTGAAACTCAGGTTTTAAATATAAGATGAGAAAGATTGGATAAGGATGGATCGAAATGAGCTAGTCATGCCGGTAGGTAACTATCAGTCATGACTAGCTAAAAAACTCTAATTAGTATCTATAATGCTCGGGTTTATAAGGACCCTCAACTTTAAGGCCAAGATAGTCAGCTTGCTCTTTAGATAGAGTTGTTAGACGTACGCCAAGTTTTTCTAAGTGCAGTCGCGCAACTTTTTCATCAAGTGCTTTTGGTAAAGTATAAACTCCAACTTTGTATTCACCCTTCTTAGTAAATAATTCTATTTGAGCAAGTACTTGATTTGTAAATGAGTTAGACATTACGAAACTCGGATGACCATTAGCACAACCAAGATTTACAAGTCTTCCCCGTGCAAGTAATACCAAAGCTCTACCATCAGGAAGGATAAATTTATCAACTTGAGGCTTAATGTTAATCTCTTTTATCTCTTTATTTTTTTCTAACCAACTAACATCAATTTCATTATCAAAATGACCGATGTTGCAAAGAATAGCTTCATCTTTCATCTTCATGAAATGTTTTTGATTTAGTACGTTAGTATTTCCGGTAGCTGTAACAAATATATTTGCAATTGGGGCGGCATCTTCCATCGTAACTACTTCAAAGCCCTCCATAGCGGCTTGAAGTGCACAGATTGGGTCGATTTCAGTAATCAATACGCGAGCACCGAATCCGCGCATGGAACGAGAGCAACCTTTACCCACATCTCCATATCCTGCTATACAAACAACTTTGCCTGCAATCATAACGTCAGTTGCACGCTTGATTCCGTCAGCCAGAGATTCGCGACAACCATATAAATTATCGAATTTTGATTTTGTTACTGAGTCATTGACGTTAAAGGCAGGAACTTTAAGTTTGGCTTGTTCCATCATAACGTAAAGACGGTGAACTCCGGTTGTTGTTTCTTCAGAAATTCCAAAAATATCTTTTAGCAAGTGAGGGTATTTTTCATGGACCATAACAGTCAGATCCCCACCATCATCCAAGATCATGTTTGGACCCTTGTCACCAAATTTAATTGATTGCTCAATACACCAATCATATTCTTCAAGTGTTTCACCTTTCCAAGCAAATACTGGGATACCTTCTTTAGCTATTGCTGAGGCAGCGTGATCTTGAGTTGAGAAAATATTACAACTTGACCATCGAACTTCTGCTCCAAGCTCAATGAGAGTCTCGATGAGAACTGCTGTTTGAATTGTCATATGTAGACAGCCAGCAATACGAGCACCTTTTAAAGGTTTTGATTTTCCAAATTCTGAACGCAGTGCCATAAGACCTGGCATTTCTTTTTCTGCAATCTCAATCTCTTTGCGACCCCAATCGGCGAGAGAGAGATCTTTAACTTTAAAATCAGTATTATCAGTTTTCATGTTTTCATTCCTTTAATTAAAAAAACTTTATTGTTTTCTCCTAATATAGAAATTTCAATATTTTTAAAATGTAAGCTTTCCAGCCATATTTTAAAATCTTTTGGGTCAAAGCCAAGCCAACGATCCGCATACCGCTCCCTCATATTTTCATTTGCATGAGAGGTGAGATCTACTACTAAGAGTTTGCCAGAAGGCTTTAAGACACGGAGTGAATCTGCCAAGGCATTTTTAGGATCATCTAAATGATGAAGTACCATATGACAAAGTGCGATATCTATTGATGAGTCAGGCACGGGTAAGTGCTCAAGGTAGCCCAGTCTTAAATCAACTTTATTTAGTGCGAGATTTTGCTTGGCTTCTTCGAGCATGGCAGGGGAGTAATCAACTCCAATAGTTTCACCTTTTCTCGGTAAAAGTTCAGCTAGGAGAATTCCTGAACCGCATCCCATTTCAAGGAGTGTTCCATCGTCAGAAATTTCAGCTTGGATGTTTTTAAGATATGAACGGGAATTTACTATCTCTTCCCGAATTTCTTTCCATTTAGGAGCTACGCTATCAAAATAAGCTCGGGCAGCTTCTCTTCTTTTCTCAATTAAATTATTTACAGATTCTTTATCTCGGAGAAGAATCTTAGTTAGTCCATTAAGATTAGATCCAACAATTGAAATGAAACCAGAAGTTACATTTGAAGCGAGGGAATCTTCATTTTGAGGTAGATGATAAAAATTGGCAGTGCCTTCACTTTTGTGTTTAAGGATTCCAGCATTTTCAAGGATCTTTAAGTGATGGCTAATGTTGGACTGACCAACACCAATTACTTTTTGAAGTTCTTGGACGTTAAGGCTGCAAAGATTAAGGGCATGCAGGATCCTCAAGCGAGTTTCATCTGACATGGCTTTATAAACTTGGGTGACATCCACATAGACATTATCGATTATTTATATGAATATATCAAGATATTTTGATATAAGTAACTTAAATCAAATAAATTAGAGGTGTTATGACTGTTTTTCTATAGAGTATATAAAGTATCTATAAAGTAGCCCCGCTCCTTTTATACTCCTTTTATACTCTTTATCTAAGAAAAGGAGCGGAAAGTAGCCCCCCTCCTTCTGTGATGGTATCAATAAAAGCCAATGAATCAGACCGTGCCAGCCTCATTATATGTAGTAGCCACTCCCATAGGTAATCGTGGCGATTTCTCAGCAAGAGCCAAGGAAATTCTTTCCTCCGTCTCAGCAGTAATATGTGAGGATACTAGAAGAACAGGAATTCTTCTTTCCGAGCTTGGTATGAAGAATAAATTAATTAGTTATCATGATCATAATGAAAAAAATCGGGTTCAAGAAATTATAAAACTCTTAAAAAATGGAGATTCCATTGCTTTAGTTTCAGATGCCGGAACTCCTTGTATTTCAGATCCAGGTTACCGAATCGTTAGAGCTTGCCAGGAAGAGGGGATACGAGTTTCCTCTGTGCCAGGAGCTTGTGCAGCCATTGGTGCACTTTCTATCTCTGGATTGCCAACAGATAGATTTATTTTTGAAGGATTTTTACCTCCAAAGGGAGCTAAGCGTTCACGAAGAATTGATGTGATTTTAGGATCCAACTGTACTTCAATAGTTTACGAGTCAACTCACAAGATAGAAAAATTACTTCAAGAACTTGCAGAAAAAGCTCCTGATCGGGAGGTGGTAATTGTTCGAGAATTAACCAAGACCTATGAGGAAACTCTCAGAGGCTTGGCTAAAGATCTTTATGAAAATATTAAAAAAAGAGCCGGATTAAAGGGAGAAATAGTAGTTTTGATTAGTCGCAAAGATTCAAAGGGCTCGGAGCAAGAAGTTGCAGACGATTTAAGTTAATATAAGTTCGAAATAATGAATAAGTTTTTTTTTCTAAGTATCGGCTACACTTCAATTGCGCTTGCCTTGATAGGCATACCATTGCCTATTTTGCCCAGCACCCCATTTGCATTATTGGCCTGCTTTTGCTTTGCAAAATCTTCCCCCGAAATTCAAGCGCGAATTGAAAATTCAAAGTTATTTGGAAAATCAATCAGTGATTGGAGAACTAGTAGATCGATCTCACTAAAATCTAGAATTTTGGCTACTTTGTTGATCTCACTTAGCTCACTCAGCACTTTGTATTCTAGTTTGAGTTATTTTTTAAAAGGAATCATGGCTATTTTCTTTTTGGGCATGTTAGTTTTTTTATGGACTAGGAGGTATCCAAAGATTGCAGTTCCTCCATCGATTTCAAGCTTACCTAATGAAACTGTTGATTTTAAAGGGTAAATTGTACTCCTTGATAGTCAAGGAATAAATCCCAATGTACTAGTTTAGGCTCTGATTTTAAAGTAAGGTACCTATCCATTTTAATTACTTTTTAATTTCATGAACATTCTAGTTACTTCTATAGAAGGAGATTCATTAGAAGGAACGCCTCTTTCTGACTCCTCCATGTTTGATCAAATTCCATTAACAGCCTTACAAGATTCCAGCCTCAGGGTTGCAGGATTTCGTCAAACTATTAAAGAGAATCCTAAAGCTATTTTTCAAATTTCAACAACAACCTCTGAAGAACACAAAGGAGGTGCAGCATTTCTTGATGCTGGGCCAATTATAAAAATAATCAAAGAAGATGGTCAATCAATAGAATTAAAAGCTTCAGAAATTAAATCCCTTAACATGATTGCAAATGGCAGCGTTCCTAATTTAGCAGAAAGTTCATTACCGATACCCGAGCAATCTAGTGAAGCTAAGCATGATCCCCCGACAATGAAGTTCAAAGGGGTTCCAAGGAGGTCTCGTGTTACTATCTTAGGATCTGGGAAGCTTCAAAGACATGAAAGCGCAGATAGAGCTTTTAGTTCTCCCGATGACTTAAGCCCAGATCTTAACTTTGTGATTCCCATTAAGGAATTTAATAAAATAAAACAACAGCAGCCCGAGGAGATTCTGAGCGCTATTTTGGAAGCCAAAGATCATCCAGAGGTCTCGATAGTATTTAAAAATGGGAAAAGAGTAGATGGAGTATTTTTATTCCAACTTCCAAAGCACAGGGGGCGTATTTTAAATCTTGATCAGACATATTCTGTTAGCTTTTCTTTTGATGACATCAAAACAATCGAAATAAAAAAATAATTACTAGACACGCTCTACGATCGTTGCAATTCCCATCCCTAAACCGATGCACATGGTAATAAGCGCGTATTGCTTATTACTGTGCTCAAGCTCATCAATCGCTGTTCCAATTAACATAGCTCCGGTTGCTCCAAGTGGATGTCCTAAAGATATTCCGCCACCATTAACATTAACTTTAGCTGGATCGATTTCAAGGCCACGTATTGTAAATAATGGAACTGGTGCAAAAGCCTCATTGATTTCCCAAAAATCAATTTTATCAGAAGTTAATCCAGCTTGTTTTAAAGCCATTTTTGAAGCTTCTACTGGACCTGTAAGCATGATTTTTGGATCTGAGCCAATATTGGCCATGGCAACAATTCGGGCACGAGGCTTTAATCCGAACTCTTTTGCTTTTGATTCACTAGCTAATAAAATAGCAGCAGCTCCATCAACAATCGCCGAGGCATTACCGGCAGTAATAACACCATCATCTTTAAATACAGTCTTTAATTTTGAGAGCGATTCAACAGTTGTATCGGGTCTAATGTTATCATCTGCCTCCAAAGTAGCCGCAGCTCCCGAATCATCAAGATAGTTAACAGGGATTACGCTGCATTTAAATTTGCCAGCAGCTTGAGCATTCTTTGCCTTCATGTGAGATTCGTAGGCAAATTGATCTAAATCAGTACGAGAAATTTTATATTCAGCAGCTAATATTTCAGCTGAGAGACCTTGATGAACTAGATCAGGGTAATGTTTTTTTAGCATTGGGCTAGTCTCACCTCCACAGTCACTAAACATCGGCACACGAGTCATGTGCTCAAGCCCACCTGCAACAACTAGATTTTGCCTGCCTGACATAATCCCCATTGCAGCAAAGTTTGTTGCTTGTTGACCCGATCCACATAAACGATTAACTGTGGTTCCAGAAATTGTATAAGGCCAGCCAGCAGCCAAAATTGCGGCCCGAGCTACGCACCAGCCCTGTTCATCAGTTTGGGTAACACATCCCATGATTACATCTTCTATTTTGTCTGCTTGAATTTTGTTTCTTTTTACAATGGCATTGAGTGGATAGGTAAGAAGATCAGCTGGATGAACACTTTGAAATTTTCCCTTACGACGAGCACGAGGAGTACGAACATGATCGATAATAAATGCGTCTTGACTCATATATAGGCCTATTCAATTCAATAACGATAGTTGCGATTAGTATAGCAATTGATTTTAGAAGAGCAAATTTTAATGAGATATAAAAATATCAACTCTTCTATTTAACTGTCTGCCAGCTTCGGTATTATTAGAAGCGATCGGACGGAGAGCACCATAACTAGTAACAGAGATTTGATCAGCACTTATGCCTTTTGCAATAAGAGTAGCAGAGATATTTCTAGCTCGACTCTCCGCTAACCGATCATTATATTCAACATTTCCAGAGTCATCTGTATGTCCAACAACATTAATTGTATAGGCATATGGAGATGCTTTGATTGAATTTGAAATTGTTTCAAGATTGGCTGCCGATCCAGCTTTAAGATCGGTAACATCTACATCGAAGAATACTTGATACATGCCACCAAAAACATCAGTTGTTAAAGCTTTATCAAGTTTGAATTGGAGCCGAGCAAGTTGTTCCGAATTTGCATTGTTTTGAACTTTTAAGATTCCAAGCTCCTTGTTCTGGGCCAACATTTTTTTCTCAACACTATCGAACATTATGCCATTAGTGAATCCTGAGATTAGTCCTACTCCAGCACCGATACCTGCACCTTGGCCTAGATTTCCAACTTGATTGCCGATAATTGCGCCAGCTCCAGCACCGATACCTGCACCCATGGTACTACTAATAACGGTTTTGTCTGCACCAGGTTCTGGTGTGCTGCATCCTGCAATGCAAAGAATGGAGAGAAGAATAGGCAAACTAACAAAATTTATTTTCATACTACGGATTCCAAAGCTAAATTCGATAGACTAAAGATTTTTACCACAGAGGACACTGAGAGCACAGAGAAGAATTTACTCCGAGTTTTTCTCCATCTCCTCACAGTTAAAAATTAAGATTAGACTTTGCAGCAGACCCTTTTTTTAAAAAACTGAACACGATAAAAAAAACGGAGAGAATTGAGAGCCCCCACCAAGGACTATCTCCGATAGTCTTTGTGTAAAGGGATAGTTCAGTTATTGGTTGAACTTCTGCTACAAGGGTTCCTTGCATAAAAGGCTTAGTCTGAGACAGTGTTTTGCCTGTTGGGGCAATAACTGAACTTAATCCAGTATTGGCTGCTCTAATCAGAAAGCGTCTATTTTCAAGTGCTCTAAAAGCTGCAATTCCGTTGTGTTGGTATGGAGCGGCAGTGTTACCAAACCAGGCATCGTTAGTTATATTCACTAGGACGTTTGCTCCAAGCAAAGTAGCCTTTCGGCCCATTGCCGCAACCAAGTCCTCATAGCAAATCAGAGGTGCAACCTTGAAAGGAGGAGTATTTGTTCCAGTTTCATAATTAATAATTTTAAGATTTGTTCCTGGAGTTAACTGGCCTTCCATATGAGCTAGTTCTAAAAGCCAAGGAAATGTTTTAGAAAAAGGAGCATATTCTCCAAAGGGCATAAGAATCATTTTATGATAAGCATCAAATGCCATTGAGCCATTCGAGATTGCTAAAGCACTATTATAGACAGCTCCGTTTTCATCTACCATGAGTGTACCAATTAACCACTTTGGGATCGGAGAAAGAAAAGGCAGAGATTTTAATTTTGTGATGTTAGTTGGCAAGGCAGCCATGATGATAGTTTCTGGCCAAATGATTAAAGTATTTTCATCTTCATAGGCTTTACCTAGATTTACATAGGTATCAATATTTTCTTTAAATTGAGATTGGCTATGTTTTTCCTGAATTGGAATATTTCCTTGAATTACTGCGATTTTTTGAGCAGGGTTATTAAGATTTTCAAAATGCTCAATACGTATTGTTCCATAAACTAAGGTAGTAACTAAAATAAGCAAAGGAAAAATTATCTGCCAACGAAAATTTCTTTTACTTATTAATTCTTCAAGTAAGCTAGCAATCCAAAACATTACAAATGTGACAGCGATTGCTCCAGCGATATCTGCGATTTGAACAAATTGAAGAAAAGCTAACTGCGTATGACCATAATGCCAAGGAAAAATTCTAAATGGAATAAACTCAGCAACTGACCAGGCGATCGGGATTCTAAGAAAAAAATTATCTAAGGTGGCGGGAAGGGATTTATATATAAGTGGAAGTACAAGAAAAAAGAGAGAATTGCTTAGCGCAAATAAAAGATAGATTAGGATCGCAGCCCAATAAGGAAAATTACCAAAGTTGGAAATAGTATTAACAAGCCAATAAAATCCAAATATATGTGCTACTACACCAGAGAGGTATATAATTTTATACGAGCCTTCTGATTTCTTAGTTATATGACAAAGTAAAAGTGCGCTAATCCAGCCAAGGCCTACGGAATAAATAGTTTCAGGAAAATAGAAAGCTAAGGCACATGTTAAACCGGTTAAAATGCTTTGGAAGTAAATAGTATTTGTCATAAATATTGAAAGAAAACATAGTCAAAAAAAATTTCCACTTTATTGAATTATGTTTTAAATGGATTTCTTATCTGAGCACTGCTACCTAAATAATTTTCTATTAAAAGAAGCCTGTTATATTTGGCAGTTCTTTCGCCGCGACAAACAGATCCAGTTTTAATTTGTCCAGCCCCTACAGCAACAGCTAAATCAGCAATTGTTGTATCTTCTGTTTCACCAGATCGATGTGAGATTACTGTCGTATATCCGTTCTCATGGGCTAACTTAATTGTGTCGAGAGTTTCAGTTACTGAACCAATCTGATTTAATTTAACAAGTACCGAATTGCCGACTTTTTCTTTAATACCCCGAGATAATATTTCTTTATTTGTGACAAAGAGATCATCTCCTACAAGTTGAAGCTTTGATCCTAATGCTAAAGTCAGCTCCTTCCAGCCAGCCCAATCATTTTCATCAAGACCATCTTCAATACTGACAAGTGGATATTTCTTAGACCAATCTGAATAAAGAGAGATGAGATCTTTGGCTGATAACTTATCCCCAGAACTTTTCTTTAAAATATAAGAATTTGTATCTTTGTTATAGAATTCGCTAGCTGCAACATCTAAGGCGATTGAAATTTGTTGTCCAGGCTCATATCCGGCAGCTTTTATGCCATTCATCAATTGATCTAAGGCTTCATCAAAAGATTTAAAATTGGGGGCAAATCCGCCTTCATCTCCAAGACCTGTTGAGTATTTCCCTTTAACAAGATTTTTCTTTATTGCATGGAATACTTCTGTACAAGCTCGTAGCGTTTCTGAAAAAGTAGAAAATCCGTGAGGCACTAGCATGAATTCTTGAAAGTCTAAGGAATTATCTGCATGTGCTCCTCCATTAATTACATTCACAAGAGGTACTGGTAAAAGGGTTGCATTCTTTCCACCTAAATGGAGAAAGAGCGGTATTTTTTTTAAATTTGCTGCGGCATGAGCAGTAGCAAGACTCACTCCTAAAATAGCATTTGCACCTAAATTACTTTTATTGATAGTTCCATCAAGATGGATCATTTCATGATCAATGGCTGCTAGATCCATGGAATCTTTGCCTTTAAGGGCTGGTAATATTTTAGATGTGATATTGTTTACGGCCTGAGTAACACCCTTACCTAAATATTTACTACCTCCATCTCTTAATTCGTGAGCTTCGTGTTCACCAGTAGAAGCTCCAGAGGGCACCATTGCCGAGCCTGTAGTTCCATCTTCAAGAATAACTTGTGCATAGACTGTGGGATTTCCTCTAGAATCCAAAATTTGGAGTGCTCGGATGTCTTTTATCAGACTTGAAGTTGTCATTTGAGGATCCTCCGAAGATCTATTGAAAAATATTAAATACTACTTAAGGATATAAACAGAAAGAGGTGTGAAAAGTCAAAACAGTTCACCACTTAACAAGATAATCAAAATGTTCTATTTCATTACTAAAGTACTATAGTTATCCCAATAAGTAGTTATCCCAATAAGTAATTTCCGAATACTTTTCTGTTGAAAACCTTCGGTTTACTTAAAACATTTAGTTGGGATAACTATTTATCATCCCTCCGGGGGATCGTAAGTCCAAATAAAGATTTTCT
>Ga0163144_10013392_pt1 | contig 17123 bp, 17 predicted proteins | sample OliLak19BULKMAT1_FD_123175 | JGI IMG/M metagenome (GOLD analysis project Ga0163144, IMG submission 123175) | Freshwater microbial mat bacterial communities from Lake Vanda, McMurdo Dry Valleys, Antarctica - Oligotrophic Lake LV.19.BULKMAT1 | ecosystem: Environmental > Aquatic > Freshwater >... | reverse complement strand
GGGACAGGATCAATTATTGACCGGCTTGTTCAGCAGAACAAAAATATATTCGTGATACATCGTTCCGGAAAGCAAGGCATAGGAAGTGCACATCAGGCCGGAATTAAATGGGCATACGAAGGCAAGTATGAGGTGCTGATCACCATGGATTGTGACTTCACACATTCTCCTTCTTATATTTTTAATTTTATAAGCAGCAGCGATCGGATCAATATTGTTGTAGGGTCACGTTACATGAAGAAACACAGCTTGGCGTCATGGAATTTGTTTCGCAAGAGCCTGACTCACTTCGGTCATTTTTTGACGGTTACCCTGCTGGATATGCCTTATGATGCCAGCGGTGCATTTCGATTGTATAATATACGCAGTATTGATCCTAAGTTATTTTCTTTGATCGAATCGCCCGGGTATTCTTTTTTCTTTGAGAGCTTGTTTGTTTTAAATTATAATAAAATAAGGATCACAGAAATTCCAATTGAGCTGCCATCCAGAACCTATGGTACGTCCAAAATGACACTGAAAGACGCATGGACAAGTTTGGTGTTTTTGTTGAGTCTTTTTAAAAGAAAATCACTAAATAAGACATCACTTGTATTGCAATGATCACCCAACAGGAAAAGGATAAAAGAGTAGAGCTGGACTGGGATATTTACTGGGCCGCCAAGGATCGCTCCAGTAATGCTGCGTATGATTTTCTGGCTGGGATATATAGAAGACTGATCGTTAAGAATATTTTGAACCAGTTTATAAAAAAGTATTTTAGAAAGGGAGAACAAGTGTTGCATGCAGGCTGTGGCAGCGGACAAGTGGATGCGGATATTCGAGAATTGATAGATATTACCGCATTGGATATTTCAAATCATGCATTGAAAATTTACAAGGATGTTAACGGTACTCAAAGTAAGGCTGTTCAGGGAAGTATTTTCGCATTGCCTTTCGGTGATAGTTCATTTGATGGGGTGTATAATTTAGGCGTATTAGAGCATTTTACCCAAGAAGAAATACAGCAGATATTAACTGAATGCAAGCGGGTTATAAGGCCAGGCGGTAAAATTGTTGTTCTTTGGCCGCCTGTTTTTGGTTTTACAGTATTTGTTCTTGATACTGCACATTTTATTTTCAATAGGATATTCAGAATGAATGTGAAGCTGCATCCTGATGAGATAACAAGAGTAAGGTCCAGGAAACATGCTGTGGAAACATTTGAAAATGCGGGATTTCAGATTATTGAATACTATTTCGGAATAAAGGATATTTTTACACAGGCAGTTATTGTTGCAAAAAAAGTTGTTGTATAAAAATCCAAAATTTAATAATTGTTTAGATGAAAAAAAGTGAAATTCCTTGTCCTATATGCAACTCTGTAAAGTATAAGGTGGTGTATGAAGACACACTCGGTGACCGGTATCCGGCTTTTAGTTATGATTTTAGTATAAATTTTAATCTCACTTATAGAATTGTTAAATGTCTTGACTGTACACATTACTATGCTTCTCCAAAGCACGATAATCTATATGTGAATTATGATGGCAATGTGCCGGACGCTATTTACCTGGCGTTACAACAACAGCGTATCGAGACGGATAGGGAAGTTATAAAGGAGGTATTAAAGCATACTCCATCCGGAAATCTCTTGGATGTGGGATGTGCCACGGGTGATTTTTTACATGAAGCGCAGAAGTATTATAAGGCAGAAGGGCTTGAGTTATCAAGCTGGTCAACCAAGATGGCAAGAGAAAGGGGATTTACAGTACATCAGTGTCTGCTTGAAAAATTGGATATGCCTGAAAGTTTTGATCTTGTTACCTTATGGGGTGTGATCGAGCATTTTGAATACCCCGCTAAGGAAATAGCTAATATTAACAAGCTACTCAAGAATGGGGGAACTGTTGCTCTTTGGACGGGTGATATCGATTCTATATTTCCAAAAGTAATCGGAAAGAAATGGTGGTATTTTCAAGGGCAGCATATCCAAATGTTTACGCGAAAATCCATGATAAGGCTATTTGCCGACAATGGATTTGAAAATATTTACATGGGAAGGTATCCGTATATATTAACAACAAGATCGATTAATAATTCGTTGAAGCGTTACCCGTTTTTGCATTCTCTTGTCAAGCCGATCATTAACAGCGGCCTTTTCAATAATGTTAAAATAAAATTGCCGGGCGAAATGTTTGCAATATTTAGAAAGAAGTAAATACTATTTATTGAATGAAAGAGATTGCTCCTAAAAGTTCAAAATCTATTCTCCCTTCATTTATTCTGGGGATATTGATTTTTTTATTTTGCTTTAGCCTTTTTAAAAATATATCCTATCCATTAATTTGGAATGATGAGTCATTTGGAGCCATGGTTGGTGATCGTATTTTGGAATATGGTTATCCGAAAGTGCATGATGGTAAGAATACTGTGTTTATGTCTTTAGCTGCAGATATAAAAGATGAAAACGGGAAAATAGTTGCGTATAAGGAAGAGCAGGACGCTTTTATCTATGAGACATGGGGAAACTACTATTGGGCTGCAATTGGGGTTTTCTGGGGAAGATTTACAGATGATATTTATCAGAAAACAGCTTTTCTTAGATTGCCTTATGCTATAATAGGATTTTTGGGTCTCATTATTTTTGCGCTTTCTACCAGGAAATTATTTTCGGAGCCCGATCCATATAAGATCTTTTTAATTCTTTTTATATTTGCTGAACTTTTTTCAATTTCTCTTGTTTTGCACATGAGAGAGGTGCGTTACTATTCTCTGGTTATTTTTGTTAGCTCCTGTTTTTTTTATATCTATTCCAATTATTTTTTCTATAAAAATCTTACTTCTCTGAAGTACTATCTAGTGATGACCTTATTGTTGTTTTTTACCTATCATATTAATTTTATTGTATGCGCTATCCTATGTGTTGTGCTGGGATTTAACAGGGGGGTGGAACTTCTTTTGGAGGTTGCCAAATCTCCCGGTAAATTTAAGGATGAATTTTTTACCTTCTTTAAATCTATAATTCCTGTTCTGATTGCAGTTGTTTTAATTTTTCCCTTCATGATCTTTTTTGAAACTTTTAAAACATCTGCTATTATTTCCGCATATACTAAGTTTACTTTTGAGACATATCAAGCAAATTTTGGCATGATCTATAAATATTTTACTAACCTGGAGTTTGCATACACATTTATTGTCGTTAAAGTGTTTTGGTTTATTCTAAGGTGGAATTTTTTATCTGATAATGCTGCAAAAAAGAATAAAAAAGTTGAAACAATAATGTTAATGCAAAAATTTTCGCTTTTAGCCACTTCCTTTTTAGTTCTATATGCTCTGATCATTGCGCGCACACCTTATCTGTTTGTTCGCCACTATATTGTTTTGCAGCCAGTTATGATGCTGGTTATGATCGTTGATGTTTTCGTGATATTTTATTACATCGGCTTGTTAAAGCCATCTTCTGTTTCAATGGCAAGGTCCGTCTGTGTTGTATTGTTATTGATTTCGTTTTCTGTTAATGCAAAAAATAAAATGGAATATGTGAAAGGACATATTTATGAACTAACGCATCAATATAAAGGTGGTTTAGATTATATTATACCTTATATAAAGGAAAATTTTAAAAATCCGGATAGCTTGGTGATCGCAACTAATTACGAGGAATTCTCCTACATGTATTATCTGAAAAGCAAAGTGATTATTGGATATGTTTATAATAACCTTGAAGATGATTTAAAATATACTCCTGATATTATTCTATATCGTAAGGCGTGGGGAACAGATCCTAAGTATTTCAATGAATTCATGCAAAAAGCATCGTATCAAAAAATATCTTTCCCGGTTGCTGATTATCCCGTAAATAATATCCCTGAGCTTGATTTCATTATAAAGCATTTATTCAAAACGAAATTGGCGGCCAATGAAAATGAAAGGTTGGATATGTTTGTTCGGTCTGAATTGATTCCAAACCTGAAAGCTCCCCCGATGAAATAGCATTAGCTAAACCGCATCGCCTTTACCGGTGTTATATAGGTAATGATGTAGGAAGGGATTATGAGCATGAACAGACAGAGAATAAAGGTTCCTGTGTTAAGTAGAAGAATGTGAAAGAGGTTAAAGTTAATGGGAATAGAGGAGAGGTAATAAGTTGTTTCGTCAAGTGGAATGAAATTGAAATATTTTTGCAAGAGGCAAATAGAGATTCCGGCAATGTTTCCCCAAAGCAAGCCGCGGCCTATCAGATAAGAAGCATTGAATAAAAAGATCTTTCGTACACCTCCATTTCCCATTCCAAGCGATTTTAAAATACCGATCATGTTGGTTCTTTCCAGGATGATTATAAGCAAGGCTGAGATCATATTTATAGCGGCTACAAGAGCCATAAGGGCTAATACAACCACTGCGTTGATGTCCTGAGCATCCAGCCATGAAAACACCTGACGGTTCAGATCCTTGATGCTTTTTGCAAGAAATTGATATCCTATGGCTAGGTTCACCGCATCCGTAGCTTCATCCAATTGTTTGTAGTCGTTTAATAGCACTTCAAAGCCACCTACACTGTTGGCATCCCAGTTATTCAGCTTTTGTATGTGCGCTATGTCCGCAATAACATACACCTGGTCAAAAATATCCCCAAGGCCGGTAGAGTAAATTCCGCACACAGAAAGCCTTCTTGCCCGTTGCTGCTGATTCTGGATAAAATATACTGTGATGGTATCGTTCAATTTTAATTTGAGCTTTTCTGCATGGAACTTAGATATCAGCAACTTGTCCGATTTGACGGAATCCTGTACAGTGAATGGTTCACCCTCTACTATGTTCTTTTTAAAAAAATTCCAGTCAAAATCACTGCCGATCCCTTTCACTACAACTCCCTGGAGCTCACCTCCTGTACCCTGGCCGGAGCCTGTGGTGAGCGAAGCCGAACGATCTTTTGTTTTTATAATACCCGCCTTTGTGGCAAAACATTGAATATGCCGGATAGATGGATTATTGTTTAGTTCTGCAAGAAATGGCTGTTTGCGGTCAATTGGAGTACCTTCAAATGATTCGTTGTTATCATAATTGGTTATCTGAATATGGGAGCCAAAACCAATTACCTTTTCCCGGATCTCTTTCTGAAAGCCGGTTACAATCGCGACCGTAAGGATCATAATCGCAAGGCCAAGGGTAATACCGAGAATAGCTATATTTACAATTGGTTTTGAGAAACCTTTATTGTTCTTAATGATGCGCCTGGATATGAAAAATTCTATCATCTACTAAATAATTCATCACGAATTTACTAATTTCACGTATGCATCGTTTTCGAAAAAATTGGTTACTGCTAACATCCTGCTTTATCCTTGTTACCTCCCTGTCTTTTTCCCAATATGCAGCTTTGAAGCTTCAGGATAAAACTACTGCTGATGTGAAAGTAGGTGCCCAGCAAACAGTAAAATATTTTTCTATTCTGAAAGGTAAAAAAGTTGCTTTTGTGGGAAATCAAACTTCTGTAATAGGAAAGACCCACGTTGTGGATACGCTTTTATCCATGAAAGTGAACTTGAAAAAAATATTTTTTCCTGAACACGGATTCCGGGGAAATGAAGATGCGGGCGAACATTTGAAAACATATAAAGACAAGAAAACCGGTCTCACCTGTATTTCGTTATACGGAAAAGAGAATAAAAAACCTAAAGCTGAAGATCTGAAAGATGTTGAGGTTGTGATCTTCGATATTCAGGATGTGGGTGCCAGGTTCTATACCTATATTTCCACGCTGCATTATGTCATGGAAGCCTGTGCAGAAAATAAAAAGCAACTGATCGTGCTGGATCGCCCAAATCCTAACGGATATTATGTGGATGGGCCGGTGCTGGATATGAAGTTCACCTCTTTTACAGGTATGCATCCTGTTCCTATTGTGCATGGAATGACCATTGGAGAATATGCCCGAATGATTAATGGAGAGAAATGGCTCATAAATGGTATTCAATGTGATCTGACTGTCATTCCGGTGGAAAACTATACTCATAATGATCTGTACCAGATTCCTGTTAAGCCCTCTCCCAATCTGCCGAATATGTCTGCTATTTATATGTATCCTTCCCTTTGTCTCTTTGAGGGTACTGTAGTGAGTGTTGGAAGAGGAACAGATAAACCTTTCCAGCAGTTTGGCTATCCCGAACTTATCGGAGGAAACATTAAGTTTACTCCGCATCCCGTAAAAGGCGCAAGCGAAAACCCTATGTATAACGGACTGCCTTGTCTTGGTTTTGACGTATCCACGTATGGTGAAGCCTATGTTAAATATTACAAAAAGATGTACCTGTTCTGGATTCTTAATTTGTACAGCACAAGCCCCATAAAAGAGAAATTTTTCAATAATTATTTTAATCTGCTTGCGGGTAATGATGTATTGAAGAAGCAGATCATTGAGGGGAAGACGGAAGAGGAAATCCGTAAAACCTGGGAGCCGGACTTATTGACATTCAAAGCAACACGAAGAAAATATATTATCTACCAGGATTTTGAATAATTATTTAACACCCTTCTCCCAGAGGAGAGGGGAAAAGGGAGCGGTATGCATGATATTGAGCCATATTACAATTGGAAACACCACTACTCAGCCGAAGAGGATGAACGCTCGCCTTTTTATGAAAGAGAGTACAGCGAGTTTGAATTCACCAATTCCATTTACGGGTACTGCATTCATCCACAGTGGGATGAGATAGGCTCTCAAACACTTTTTATAAAGTTGCTTTGTGTGGATTACGAGGAGCAGTTTGCGATCATTGAAATGCTGGGCGAATGGAATGACTGCCTACACAATGATATTATGTTCCTGAAACGCGATATTATTGATAAATTAATTGATGAAGGGGTTAACCGTTTTATTCTGATTGGCGAAAACATCCTTAATTTTCATTACTCGGATGAATCCTATTACGAAGAATGGTTTGAAGATATTAATTCAACCGGTGGCTGGATAGCTTTGCTCGGTTTCCGTGCGCATGTCCAGGATGAATTTGAAAAAATTGGAATTACTAAATACTTTATAATATCCGATGAGCTAAACGCGTTGAATTGGAGGACATACACACCTCAGCAGTTGTACCAAATTATAGATACTGAAATTACAAAGGAATTGGGCGAAGGGAGCAATAATATTTTTAATTGATCTTTCGCGGTCGTTCAATTTCTATTTTTTAGAAAGCTTAAGCATTTCCACAATTAATTTGTCAATTGGGAAAGTAAACTCCTCAGCATTCAGCTCATTAATGGAAAGCCATCTGAACGATTGCGCTTCTTCCTTCTTTTCAAAATCATTCTTTTCTTTAGAAATACTTACAGAAAGAGGGGTGATATTTTTCGTAAGGTAGTATATGCTTATCAGTTGTTGGTCTTTATAAAATGCAGCCTTCTGAAAAAAGTCAGTTGTATAAAAATGACTCAGCACTTCAACTTCACATCCCAATTCTTCCTGGCATTCTCTCTTCAGGCAATCGATAGTTCCCTCACCCCAGATCAAACCGCCTCCGGGGAATTTTGTCATCTCTTTTCCAAAGCGGAATTCATCGGTGATCAATACTTCATTCTTGTCGTTGATCAGCAGCGCGTATACGCGAATATTAAAAATGGACATACATTTGCAAAGGTATAAAACAATTAAGCTATGATCTTTAAAACTAAACGGGAGATACTCTACCTAACACTTGCAGGTTTTTTTATTACCAATGCCATGGTTGCCGAGATGATAGGGGGTAAGCTGATCGATATAGGGAAAAATTTTGCAGAAGGCACTTTTATTATGAGCGTGGGTATTCTGCTGTGGCCCGTTGTGTTTCTTACCACGGATCTTATAAATGAATATTTTGGTAAAACCGCTGTTCGGAAGTTGTCGTTTATTACAGCAGGTTTAGTTCTCTACGCATTTGTTGTGTTGTGGTTTGCGATGCAGGTAAATGCCATTCCGGGATCACCGGTCAATGATGTTTCTTTTAACAATGTATTCGGACAAAGTATGTGGATCATTATGGGGAGTGTTGTCGCCTTCATCACCTCCCAGCTGATCGATGTTTTCATGTTTTGGTTCATCCGGAATAAAACGGGAGGAAAAATGCTTTGGCTCCGTGCTACAGGGTCAACCATGGTTTCCCAGCTGTTTGATACATTTATTGTAGGTGGAATAGGGCTGTGGCTTCCTACTTTGTTGTATCCTGAAAAATATCACTTCCCCTTTGAGATGTACATACAGGCGTCCCTAACGGGTTATGCCGTTAAGCTGATCATCGCTGTAGGGCTTACCCCGGTGATCTACCTGGGACATTATTTGGCTGATAAATACCTTGGAGAAAATGAAGCAGATAGAATAATCCAAATAACTGCTGAGGAACAAAAGGAAAAAAGTTAAAATTTGGAGCGAGAGCGCTTTTTAAACATCACCTTATATCCGAGGGTTAAAGAGGCAAACATGTATGCATCTTTATCTCTATTATCACCGCGTATATCTATGCCCGGTGCCATATCGTTTCCTGAAGGATTTGATAGATACGTTGCAACCGGATCTCCATTGAAAATAGCGGGGTCAGGGAATATTCCACTTACATCATCAATATAATCGCTGAACGTTTTGCGCATTCCTAATTCCAGCCCAACTCCCCAATATCTATTGAGAGCAACACGGAAACCTCCACCTACAGAGATCAAACCAGTAACACGACTATATTTTTTAAAGCCAGGAATAACGCCTTGTCCTTCGGTTCCAATGGGCTGTAGCTTATACCAGGTTCCGTTATATTCTCCTTTGGGGTTAAAGCTTGCCATTCCACCACCTGCAAAAATAAAGATGTCTCTTTCTTTTTTCTTCATTCCCCGCACTCCTTTGATCTGGTAAACGTGTCCTTTTTTTTCCTTTAAGAATTTAAATTCTATCTGTCCGGAAAGTTCAAAAATATTGGATTTAAAATTGAGATTCCGGGCATTGCGAAAAGGTTCTTTGGTGAGTTTATCATCACCTCTAATGATTCCCCAGAAGAAGTTTCCTTTTGCAGAAAAATGGGAGGCAACTTTGAAGCGTATGCCAGCACCCAGTGCAGGACGGGTAAATGCTAATTCAAGATCTCTCAAGCCATTTGTTCCAATTCGATTGGCACCACCCAAATCACCTAAAAAATTACTTGCTCCTAAAGAGCCTACCAACTCATATCTGTATGGTGGCTTTTTGCGCCCAATAGAACTACGGCCTTTCCGCCTCTTAACCTGCGCATCTGCAATAGATGCAAACAAGCAAAAAATAAGTATAAATACTAATAACTTACGCATGTAGTGAATTTCCCGCTAATAATGCAAATGTAAAGAAAATTATCCTTTACATAGATTTTTTTTTAAACACTAAACTTGCTGTAGAGCTCAAATTTCGGTTATTACACTATCTAAACATTCAAAACTATGGTGCCCGGGACTGGACTTGAACCAGCACACCTTTCGGCATACGCTTCTGAGACGTACGTGTCTGCCAATTCCACCACCCGGGCAAATACTAGATACAAGACATAATTTCAAAAACAAAGAAAAATTTGATCAGGCAGATTCAGTAACTTTTGGAGCCGAAGCAAGTATTTCATCATTCGCAGCACTTGAATATTGCTGGAAGTTTTTTACAAACGAGTTAGCAAGTTCATTCGCTTTTGCATCGTACGCATTCTTGTCTTTCCAGGTACTGCGTGGATTCAGAATTTCTAAAGGCACTTCAGGACAAGCACTCGGCATGCTAAGGTTAAAAACAGGCAGAGTATCAAATTTTGCCTTTTCAAGTTCTCCACTCAATGCAGCGGTAATGAGAGCACGAGTATATGAAAGTTTAATTCTGCTTCCTGTTCCGTAAGAACCTCCGGTCCATCCGGTATTCACAAGCCATACATTGACGTTATTTTCATTTAATTTCTTTCCCAGCAGTTCAGCATATTTAGTAGGGTGTAGCGGAAGAAATGCTTTTCCAAAACAAGCAGAGAAGGTTAAAGTAGGTTCAGTAATTCCCATCTCTGTGCCTGCCACTTTTGCAGTGTAGCCTGAAATAAAATGGTACATGGCCTGTCCGGTGCTGAGCTTGGAAATTGGCGGTAACACTCCAAAAGCATCGCAAGTGAGGAAAAATATATTTTTTGGTATGCCTCCTACAGAGGGTACAACGGCATTTTCAATAAAATGAATAGGATACCCTACCCGTGTATTTTCAGTGACCGAGATATCATCATAATTCACTTTTTTAGTCCCGGGGAAAAATCTGACATTTTCTAAAAGTGCATCTTCTCGTACGGCTTTAAAGATCTCAGGTTCTTTTTCAGCAGAGAGGTTCACGCATTTGGCATAACATCCTCCTTCAAAATTAAAGATCGTTTTATCAGCCCAGCCATGCTCATCATCACCTATAAGTCCGCGGTTAGGATCGGCAGAAAGGGTTGTTTTACCGGTTCCGCTTAGCCCAAAGAAAATAGCGGTGTCACCGCTCTTACCAACGTTGGCTGAGCAGTGCATGGACAAAACACCTTTTTCGTGCGGAAGGATATAGTTAAGAAGTGTGAAAATACTTTTTTTGATCTCTCCCGTGTATCCGCTGCCGCCAATGAGGATTATTTTTCTTGTCAGATCCACAATGGTGAAATTATGCTGGCGTGTTCCATCCGCGGCAGGCTCTGCGTGAAATCCTGGAGCATTGATAATTGTCCATTCAGGCATGAAAGCAGCAAGCTCATCTTTTCCGGGACGGATGAACAGGTTATTGGCAAATAGATTAGACCAGGGATGCTCTGTGACTACACGAATGGAGATGCGGTAGTTCTTGTCAGCACAGGCATAACTATCCCGCACATAAATTGTTTTTCCGGAAAGATAATTGGCTACTTTTTTTGAAAGTGCTTCAAACTTAGCGCTATCAAATTTAAAATTCACATCACCCCACCAGATTACATCTTTTGATTTGTCGTCCAGTACAATAAATTTATCTTTCGGGGATCGACCGGTAAATTCTCCGGTATCGATGGCAAGGGCTTTAGTATCCGTGAGCACTCCCTGCTTAAGGCGCAGGGTTTCGTGAGTAAGTTCGTGAGCAGTCAGGTTCCAATAAGAGGTTGAGCTATTTATCCCGTTTGATTTGAGCCACTGGATACCCTTATCTGTTGGTTCACTCATTTTTGTAGTTTTTTAGATCGTGCTCGTTGTTTTGGAGCGCAAAACTAAAAAAAAATGGGGAAAAGACCTTATTGTTTATGAACACATTTAGCGTTTTCATCAACATGCACTAGTTTGGATTTGCTAAGCAATTCTTTCGCTTTTCGAACGAAATCAACCTGTTCTGGCGCTGATAATTCATTGAGTTTTAAGCAGTAATCTACTTCTCCTTCCCGTCCCCACATAGCAGGTTCAAAAGCAATTTTTTTACCGTAGCCGGTGAGGAATTTTTCAAACTCTTCTTTGGTTTTATAATCGCTTCCCTCACCTATACTGTAAAATGAAACTACCAGGCGGTAGGTATCATCTCCTTCAAAATGTAAGGAATTGGTGTTCACGCATTTTGCGTTCTCATTGGCATGAACAAGTTTTGATTTTCCAAGGATAACATTTGCTTTCTTTATGAATTCGGCCTGCTCGGAAGCAGAGAGCTCAGTTAAAGCCAGGCAATAATCTGTTTCTCCTTCATGGCCCCAATGTATAGGGTTGTAGGCTATTTTTTTCGGATAGGTTTTTAGAAAATCTTCAAATTCAGCATTAGTTTTTTCATCCTTTCCTTGTCCTGTACTATAAAACGAAACAACGAACCGGCTGGTTGCATCTCCGCTGGAAACTACTGTTGTAGGTGTGGTACTTGCCGCAGGATCGGTATAAGTTGCAGTAGAATCCTTTTTGCTTGAACAAGCAAAAACACATAAACATAGGGTGCTGATAAGTGTGAATCGGATCATAGTTTTTATTTTTAAATTTATTTATATGACTTTATTGCCGAAAAAGAAAGCATTAACCATGCCAAAATAAAGCTTATTCCTCCCAAAGGCGTTATGGCTCCGATCCATTTCATTTCTTCATTGCTGATGCCAATTAAAGGCCGGATTGCCAAAAAATACAAAGAAAAAGAAAATAATACTATTCTAGCCATAAAAAAAATAGAAGAATAGAGAAGTAGTTTCGATTGTATCTTATCGGATAAAATCGCAACAAATACAAGGGCAAGTGTATGATAGAAATGGTATTTAACAGCTGTTTCAAAGATCTGAAGGTTCTCAGCAGGAAGTTTATCTTTCAAGGCATGTGCACCCATCGCGCCCAGTGCTACGCAAAAAGCCCCTGAAATTCCTGCGATGAAGAGTGTTCTTTTTTGCATGCGGACAAATGTAGAAAAATATTACTTGTTTCCAAATTGCTCTTTACTCTTACCTTTACAGTCTATGCTGAAACAGCTTTTCACGCAAATTATTAAGCAGTATTTGTTCTGGATGATCTTTTTTTTCATTTGCAGGAGTATTTTCCTTTTGTATAACCTGACGGAAATAGACACCATAGCCTTTGGTGAAATTGTTTCTGCATTCTGGCACGGATTATACCTGGATACTTCTTTTGCCTGTTATTTTCTTGGTTTTTCATTTGTGATTTTTTGTTTGTATGCTTTTATTCCCAAAAAAATATTCCATACAGTTCATTTAGTATATGTTTTATTGCTTTTGGTGTTATTTTCTTTGGTTACGATTGCGGAACTTGAAATTTACCATGAATGGGGGTCTAAGCTTACGGTGAAAGCTCTCCGTTTTCTTCAGAATCCATCAGAAGTATTTCATTCTACAAGCGTTGGGTTTTTAATTTTTGGATTCATCGCGGTGGGAGTTCTTACATATGCAGGATATTTCCTGTTGAAAAAGATCAACCCATTTCCTTCTTTTGGGAATGATGCCCAAGCACTCTCTTCTGGGGAGAGAGCGGGGAGAGCGGTGGCCTTTATTTTTATAACTCCCGTATGGATTGTCGTTGGCATCAGAGGCGGATTTCAGCAAATACCCATTCAGCAGAGCGATGCTTATTTTTCAAAACACAACATTTTAAATCTGGCTGCGGTAAATTCAGGCTGGAACCTGGGGCAGAGCATTTGGGAGAATAAAAAAAATATGGAAGGAAATCCTTATATGTATTTTTCTGCGGAAGAAGCAAAGAAAACTGTTCAGGAGATATATAGAATAGAAAAAGATACTACCGTTTCTATCCTTAAAACCAACAGGCCCAATATTGTGATGGTGATCCTGGAGAGCTGGTCCGCAGACCTGATAAAATCGCTGGGGGGATATGAGAGTGTAACTCCGGGGATGGACAAGCTTATTGAAGAAGGAGTTGTATTCGAAAATGCTTACGCCAGCGGAAGTTTATCCGACCAGGGAATGGCGGCAATTTTCTCAGCGTTTCCGGCACAACCAACTGTTTCAATAATTACCCAGCCTGGAAAATATGTGAAGTTGCCTTGTCTCAATACAGAATTGAAGCAAGCAGGATACACTACATCCTTTTTGTTTGGAGGACAGCTAAGTTATGGAAACATCAAAGCGTACATGTACTACAACAACTTTGATAGAATTTTGGAGGGAAGTGATTTTGGTGATGAAATTCCAATAGGAAGATTAGGTGTTCACGATGAATATTTATATGAACGCCAGCTTACGGAGTTGAAAAACGAAAAGCAGCCTTTTTTTGCAGCCATGTTTACCCTCAGCAGCCATAATCCGTTCGATATGCCGATGGCAGAGAAGGATAAATTACCTTGGGAGGGGCCGGAAGCAAAGTATGTGAACTCCGTTAGGTATGCTGATGCAAAGCTGTATGAGTTCTTGCAAAATGCAAAAAAGGAAAAATGGTTTGATAATACTTTGTTTGTATTTGTATCGGATCACAGCCATCGTTCTCCTAAATACTGGGCTATGAATCAGCCGGAGTACAGAAAAATACCTATGGTGCTTTGGGGCAACGTGATCAAAGATGAGTTTAAAGGTTACAAGAGCAAAAAAATATGCTCACAGATAGACATTGCATCCACGCTTTTTCACCAGCTGCAAATTCCGGCAGATCGATTTAAGTGGAGCAAAAATTTATTCAATCCTTATACTCCCGAGTTTGCGTATTTTGAAACCAGCGATGGTTTTGGGTGGGTACGCCCAGCCCTTCCCGAAGGGAAGGGAGCTTCCCCCCTTCGGGGAGACGGGAGTGGGGCTTCGTATTTAGCTTACTCTCATCCTATGAACCGCTACTATTTTGAAAAGACAAATTCACCGGAAGAAAAAAATCGTTTGGAAAAAGAAGGAAAAAGTTATTTGCAGGTGATGTTCCAGGAGTATACGGATTATTAAACGCCTTTGCTAAGGCTGACTATTTTTTCGAGATGTGCTTTCAGTTCGGGAATTTTGTTTTGAATGATTTCCCAAACTTTTTCAGCGTCAATACCAAAATATTCAGGGGCTGCAAAATTCCGGAAGGCACGGATTTTATACCATTCAATATAATCATGCTTTTTTTGAAATTCATCACTTAACTTCCAAACCAATTCCCCGATCACAATAAAATCCATCAAGCAAGCATCAAAGGTTTTTTTCATCCTTTTCAAATTCTTCCAATGAATAAATGGATTGAGTATACCTTTGAATCTTTTGTACCATTTCAAGCATGAGCGCATACTATTCGGAATATCACGCTCAGACATAAATGGCATCTTTTAAAATATAGGGCCTGTAATACGATTTTATATACTTTTCAGTACAAATATCTACATCCCTGTTAAATTGCTTTTTGAGTAGTTCCTTTAGTTCCCAGTCGGAATCAAAAATGTTTTTTGCACCGGGTGCACGCTCAATTAGCAGGTCTATATCGCTATTCGGTTTTTGATCGCCTCTTGCAAAAGAACCGAACAAGCCTATTTTCGTAAGATGGAATTTTTCAGTTAAAAACAATTTATTGTTTGTAAGGAACTGTAGTATTTCTTCTTTAGTATTCATGTGCTATGCTTTTTACTCCGAAGGAGTGGATATGCCAAACAAATAACTAGGGTTGCAAATTAAATATTCCAGTCTGGCGAAACTGTCTGCCTTTACAAACGCACACCTATAACAAAAATGTCATCTAGCTGGTCTGATATGCTTAATAAAGAAAGACAGAAAAGATATTTGTAAGAAAGTTTCATTGGGTTACCCTTCTCTTTGTCTTAGGTTTCAGTAAAAGTATGATTGAATTCCCTAGTCAAGCTTGGCTCCAATCGCAATCGTATCTTTGCTTTTTATGTTAACCAAAAACTTCAAAGAACATTTTTTAAAAACCATGCTTCTTGCCTGGCCGGTGTGTATCAGCAATCTGGGCCATGTGTTAGTGGGAATTGTGGATACGGCTATGGTAGGCGGCATCCATGAAAGTGATTTTGGATACAGCGGTACAGAGGCTCAGGCTGCAGTTGCGCTTGCAAATGGATTTTATTTTTTGGTGCTGGTTTTTGGTATGGGAGTTTCTTATGGGGTAACCCCGCTGGTTGCAGCCGCAGATAGTTCCGGAAATGTGGATGAGGCAGGAAAATTACTTAGTCATTGCCTGATTGTGAATATTATAATTAACACGCTGCTTTTTCTGCTTCTACTTGTTATTTCTCCTGCGCTAAGGCATATCAATCAGGCTAAAGATGTGGTGGACCTTGCCATTCCGTTTTTAAATGTGATGTTATTGGGTATGATCCCTCTGGCAATCTTTTCTTCATTCAAGCAATTTGCAGAGGGCTTATCCTTTACACGTTTTGCAATGATCATCACCATTGGAAGTAATCTGCTGAATATCCTTTTTAACTACATGTTAATTTATGGCAAGTTTGGATTTGCCCCTATGGGCATGATGGGTGCCTGCTGGGCAACCTTTTGGGCACGTCTTATCATGGCATTCGGCATGTTTGCGTACATATATTATGGTAAGCAGTTTCAAAAATATTGGAATGGCTTTTCATTCAAGGGCCTTTCGATGGAGAGATTGAGAAATATTTTCCGCATAGGTGCGGGCTCCGGTTTGCAATGGATGTTTGAGGTAAGTGCCTTTGCTTTTGCCATGGTGATGATAGGCTGGATAGGAAAGAGGGAGCAGGCAGCACATCAGATCGCATTGCAGCTTGCAGCTATGACCTATCTGATAGCCAGCGGAATAAGTGCGGCCGCAAGCGTAAGAGTGGGAAATCAGTTGGGTGCAAAAAATATTTTGTCATTAAGACAGGCTGCTTACAGCGCGTTCATTCTGGTCATCATCACACAGGTGATCTTTGCCTTGTTCTTTATTGTATTCCGTTTTGTAATGCCGGTTATTTTTAACGATGAACAGGAAGTGCGGGATATAGTTTCTTCGCTGCTTTTAATAACGGCCTTGTTTCAGCTTTCAGATGGGATTCAGGTAGTTGCGTTGGGAGTTCTAAGAGGGATCAAGGATGTCAATATTCCTACCTGGATCACATTTATTGTGTACTGGCTCATAGGACTTCCCTGCAGCTATGCACTCGCGTTTACGTTGGATTTCGGTGTTCAAGGTGTTTGGTTTGGCCTCACTTTAGCACTCACCTTAGCAGCGTTTTTTCTTTTTTTTAGATTTAAGTATGTATTAAAGAGAACGAGTTTGTAAATCCCCAGTCATTAAAAAATCGCGATATTCGCTTTATGACGGCAATTACAGAAAGTATTATTTCTCAATTTAGATCTGTTATCCATCAATTGGATGGTGAAAGATTATCTAAGTTGATTTTGTTCGGCTCCTATGCGCGAGGAGAGGAAAAAAAAACTTCGGATATTGATTTTCTTATTGTTCTCAAGGATAAACACATTTCAGCCTTCAGGGAAATAGAAAGAATAAATAGCGTGGCTTACAGCATGATCCTGAAATACGGAAAAGTAATTTCCTTTGTTCCCACCACCGAAGAGAAATTTGAAAAATCCCCAAATCATTTTTACAGCCTTGTTAAAAAAGAAGGAAAGTCAATATGAGGGAAGAAGGTCATTATTTATTTGGCGCTTTAATATTTTTCATGTTTGCGTATCCTTTCTTAGATTAAATATACTTTTACATTCGCAAACAAGATTTTCGATGAAAAACATTCTACTCATAGGTGCCGGACGTTC
>Ga0163144_10013389_pt1 | contig 17128 bp, 13 predicted proteins | sample OliLak19BULKMAT1_FD_123175 | JGI IMG/M metagenome (GOLD analysis project Ga0163144, IMG submission 123175) | Freshwater microbial mat bacterial communities from Lake Vanda, McMurdo Dry Valleys, Antarctica - Oligotrophic Lake LV.19.BULKMAT1 | ecosystem: Environmental > Aquatic > Freshwater >... | reverse complement strand
CCGCCGCCAGGCCTCCGCCACACCCACCGACTACTTCAAGTCCTACTGGCACCCCATCCCCCCAGGCGTCTCCAGCGTCCTGTTCCGCTGGCAGAACCCCTCCTTCGAGTGGCACGTCCGCGATATCGCTATCTGGGCCCGTAGCTAGCTGATGCCCCTACGGCCAGCCATTCACACGGCGCGATAATCGCCGGGCGATGATGAGATCAAGGTCATCCTGATCATCGGGAGCGGGATAGCTGAGATAGCGAGACCTCCTGCCGATCGTATCTGGCCAGATACAATCGGCAGGAGGTCTCGTCTGCCCGCCACCGCCTCGCGGAGGCACTGCTGGATGTCTGTCAGCGCTACTGCATCGCGAACTTGTGCAGCATCTGCACGTACTGAGGCTTCAAAGAATCCCAGCTGAACAGCTCGTAAGCCCGCCGATGGCGCTCGGCCTGGGCCTCCTCGCGCCCGGACAGCGCGAGTTGTTGCCGCAGCAGCCGTGCCAGCTCGCCGGGCTCTTTGAAGTTGGCGACAGTCTCCGGATCCCCGATAATATAGCGGGTCATCTCGTTGTCGTGAGCGAGACACGCGAGCCCGTGGGCGAGAGCCTCCACATACACACGCCCAAAGCCTTCGAAGGTTGACCCGAGCACAAACAGATCTGCGGCCTCGTAGTACTGGTCAACCTCATCCGGGGGCACGGTGCGGATCGCGAAGTTCTGTTCCCCAAGTCGCTCCTGCGCCTGCCTTCTAATATCCGGCGTGTCGCGGTCCTGCTGTCCGAGCATCACCAAATATGGGCGTGGCTCAGGCAGGGCCGTAACCTCGCCGACAACATAGTCCATGCGTTTGTGACCCTTGTTGACCGCGCCCACCGAGAGAAGGATCGGGCGATCATCTGGCAGGTTTAGCCGCCGGCGCAAGGCGGCCTGGTACTGCTTGTCTCTGGGCCGCCACTTCGGCTCGATATCAAAGCCCTCAGGCAAAAAAACCTGCTTCTGCACAGGCTCGCCGTGCTCCGTGGCTATGCGATGGATGATCGTGTTGACGTGCTGTACCCCGTCGTACCATAAGTATGGCGGGTAGATCGGCCCGTTGTTGCGTAGCACCAGCTTCGACGAAAGGCGGATGAGGCGTCGCAGCCGCCAGAGAATCCGGCCGATGGTGTCTTCGGCGAAGTACACAATGTCCGGCTTATAGCGCGAGATAGCCGGGATCAGGCTCAGCGTGAAGGAGGTGTGCTCGAACCAGTAATCCGGTCTGTTCGTCATGCTGCTCAGCCTGGCCGCCAGGGGACTGTTGCGCGGCAGATTCCACAGTACTTCCTCCCGATCGCCCTCCGGCCCACCGCCCTTGTACAGCTTGACCTCGAGATCAGGCTCGTGAACCAGAGCCTCGAAGGTCTGCTGTAGTGAGGACTCGTACCCGCGATACACCCGGCCAAGCCCGGCACACACAATAAAGACTTTTGTCTTGCGCTTATTGTTCATAGCTCTGCCCTTTGCTCTCGGCGAGGGCGCCTTAGCTGGCGCTCTCGCCCGGCGGCTCGATTAAAGGCGGCTCTACGCCGCCGGCCTTCCGGCGCCCAGGCGCCTGCCGCCCTCCAGGTGTGAGAGGCCGAAGACCGGCTCGAAGCGATCGGCCATCACGTGCTCGGTGAACTCGGCGTGGGCCCGGGCGCGGGCCGCGATCCCGAGCCTCTGACGAAGGCCAGTGTCGTCGAAGAGGCGCTGGACGCCGTTCGTCAGCGCATCGAGGTCATTCACAGGTACCAGGAGGCCGGTCCGGTCGTGGACCACAGCGTCGGGGACGCCACCCACGTTGGTGCCGATGCTCGGCACGCCGTGGAAGGCCGCCTCCGCATAGACGAGGCCAAAGCCCTCCAGGTGCGACGGCAGCACAAAGAAATCGCAGGCGGCGAAGAACTCATCTACGTCGGGGACACGGCCGAGCAGACGCGCCTTATCGCCGAGGAGCGAGGCCGAGAGCTGTTGCAGCGCGGGCCGCTCCGGGCCGTCGCCGGCGATGGCGAGAAACAGCTTATTGCGGCTGCCGGCGAGCCGCGCCGTGGCCTTAATCAACTCGTCGATGCCTTTATGCGGCACCAGCCGCGCGAGGCTGCCAATAATTGTGGCGTCGGCGGGGAGGCCGAGGCGGGCTCGCGCCTCCCCGCGGTCGAGCAACTGCTGCGGGAGGCGCAGCCCGCATGGGATGTTGTGCAGCTTCCGCTTCGGGATGCCGGCCTCACGGAGAATGTCATACGTCGCGTCGGAGATCGTGGTGATCTCATCGGCGAACATCGCCGCCGCGCGGGTCAGGAGGCGCTTCTTCGAGCCCGCCTCTTTCCAGGACGTCGGGTGGTACACCGTCACCACACAGCGGCGCCGCCCCGAGAGGCGCACCGCCAGGAGATCCTTCAGCGAGATGAAGTTGTCGCCATAGTGCAGGCTGACGATGTCGGGCGAGCGCTCCCGCAGGAACTGGGCGAGGCGCTTCACCGAGTTCCAGGTGTGGGGGGCGGCCGCGTCGAGGAGCGCCGGGCTCGTCTCGGCGGTGACCCCTTGCTCGGCGCACCAGTTTAGCAGCGCGGCGCGCTTCGGCGTGTCGGGGAAGACGGTGCGCACCGTGCAGCCTCGCGCCGTAAACTCTCGCGCCAGCCCGCAGATCACCCGCTCCATCCCGCCGATGTTGTCGGCCGTAGACAGCAGCTCAATTGTCGGCGGTCGTCGTACGTTTGCCATGGCTTGTATGATCCTTTGTTGACGCACCTGCTGGAGCCGGCCGCGCCAGAGGCTAAGGGTTGCCGCAGTCGGATCTCGGCGGAGCGGGCTGCGGGGCTACGAGCCGCCCGGCCTGCGGAGCAGGAGGCTTACTCTGTCGACGTAATACGTCGACTGGTAGTACATGCTATTCTTGATGTAGATCCCCGTCACATACCTGTAATCAGGGTCGACCTCCCGCTCATCGAGCCAGAGCGTCACCTCAACCCAGGTGTTCGCCGGGATGTCGCGGCTGACACCCAGATAGTAGAGGCGCGTCTCGGAGAAGAGGGGCTCCTCGGGGGTGACATCCCGCCCAACAATCTGGACCGAGGTGTCGCCGGCCACCCAGTGGCTGTAGGCGTCGCTCCCGACGACGGTGACGGCGAAGTCATCGTTGGCGACCGGTCTGTCGCCGCCACTCAGCCAGAAGCTCACGCCCACAACCTGGTCGCGCAGATACGTCGCCCCAGTGTCGGGATCGAGCGTCAAGTAGAGCTTTCCCTCACCCGCAAGCGGGAGGGCCTCAAGGGAGAAGCGGCTATCGTAGACGAAGATACTGTTCGTCCCAAAGCGCATCCCCTGAGAGTGCTGTAGGCTCCAGCCTGAGCTGAGTTGGTCGCCAAAGAGCGGAACCTCGATCAGTTCCTCGCCCCAGTCGGTGCGGGTCACAGGGTCGGGGGTGGGCAGGGGCTTCACGGGGCTGAGGGTCGGCCGCGGTATTGGGGTGGCCCGCTGATCGGAGAAGATAGGCGCGACGGTCGGGACGGGCCGCGAGGTGGAATCGGTAGGCGTGGCTGTCGCACAGGCGGCAAGGAGCAGGAGTGGTATGAGGTAGCCAACACGTCTGGCAAGAGCGCTGCAAATAGTAGGCTGAATCATTCTGAACCTCTGGCCCCGACGGGTGTTGCCGCACCTCTGGAGCCTTTATCTCGCCTTGTTCATCGGCGACCGCCTCCGCCTGATGGTCGTTGTACACTGCCCGCTTGAACTTCCGGTTGAATTTCCGCCGGCCTTTGATAAGAGGCTTGTCATAGGAGCTCGCTCGTGGAGGCCTGACGTGCCTCGCCGACGAGGCCAAAAAAACGCTCGCGCCCCCCGAGCTCATCGGCGACACCCTGGTAGTAGCGCAGGTTGAACATCGCGCTGTGGGAAAGCCGCGCCTCACGCCGACGCCCGAGGCCGCTGCTTGCCACTGCGGCCTGTTTCAGCGCCGCCAGAACGGCCTTACTCAGGGCGGCCCGGTCCAGGCAGGATCTGATAAGCGCCCTGATCAGATTGTTACGCTCGCCGAACTCGCGGCGCAAAATATCGAAGATCCAATGCTCGCCCTCGCGAGCGAAGACGACATCGTTGCGGCCATACTGGTATGGGATCTCGATCCAGGAGCGGAAGGTGCGCTCGGCGTAGTGGTAGCCGACGGCCCTGGGGTTAAAGATGAAAACGGCGCCGCCGCGGGCGAGCCTGTATGCGAGCTCCACATCTTCCGCGCGGCGAAATCGCGCGTCAAAGCCCCCGCTGTCCAGCAACTGCCGGCGACTCAGCGACGTGTTACCCGTGTAGAATTGGCGCGCCGTCGGCTCCCAGAGGCCCTGCTGCATTGCGTTGTACTGCTTCAGCAGCATTTCCTGCTCCCACCCGACCCACGGCGCCATCCGGAACCCGGTCGGGGAGAGCATCGGCCCCAAGACAATCGTGTTTCCCTGCCCGGTGTGCGTCTTCAGGTGCTCGCGGATCAGCGCCGGGGTCGGGAGCACATCGTCGTCGATGAAGAGAATCAGCTCGCCGCGAGCGCGCTGAACGCCGTTGTTGCGGGCGGCTGCCGGCCCCTGGTTCTCCTGCACGACGGAGACGAGGCTGAGCGGGGTCTGGAGCGCCGCGAGGAACTCGGTCGTCCCATCGGTTGACCCGTCGGACACGACAATGACCTCGAATCTTTCGAGGGCAATGTCCTGTCGCTCCAAACTGCCGATGACGCGGCCAAGGCGCTCGACACGGTTGTAGGTTGGCACCACAACGCTGACATTAGTCATTGGGGTCGGAAACCTTGGCTATGCCCGCGATCGCCTTCTTGCGAGGCCGGAAGACCCTGGAGAGCAGGCTTACAAGCTGTAGCCAGGCCACCACGATCAGATCGAGCGCCATCTTGAACCAATATTTCGGCAGGAAGAGCAGCATCAACACCTCCCTGTAGCAGAGCAGCCGCTCGTACGGCGAGAGGGGCGTGCCTTTGATCCGGCGCATATAGTTCACGAAACGCTCCCAACGCGGCAGGGAGAACGTGCCCTTCAGCTTTGGATCCGCGTAGCTTCGAAACACATACTCGTTATTGGCCATAGTGGAGATCTGGGGGTGTATGCGCCGGAAAAACATGCGCTCCGGGAGCTCCCTGATCTGCCCGAGGAGTGTGATCTGGCCCATTAAAATCTTATCGCTCGCGACGTAGGTGTCGAGCAGCTCTGTCTTACCGAGCACTTCCTTGCGGACTACCCCGTGGATGCTGTCGACCATAATGGTATTCTTTAAGTACCGCCGTAGGCGGAGATGGGGGTGTGGCGAGCGCAGCTCGACCCTGTCGCACCACGGGCCGCGCTCCGCCCCGTTCTCGTCGATGAACATGGTCTCTGAGCAGACAACCGCGACCTCCGGCTCCCGGTCGAGCACGGCCACACAGCGCTCGATCATCTCGGGGGCGATCAGGTCGTCATAGCAGGCCCAGACGAAGTACTCCGAGTCGGCCAGATGGAACACGTTGTTGAAGTTCCAGGTCATGCCGCGATTTTCCTCGTACCTGTAGTAGCGCACACGAGGATCCTTCGCGGCGTAGGCCTCGGCGATAGCCTGGGTGCGATCCGTGGAGGCGTTGTCGGAGATGACCAGCGTCAGGTCGCGGAACGTCTGCGCGAGGATCGTGTTGATCGCCTGATCGAGGTACCGTTCGCCGTTACACACCGGCAAGCCAACTGTGACACGTGTCGGGCGACTGCTCATCGTAAACTCCTTGGTTGTATTGAGTGGAGAGCCGAACCGGGCGACGTGGAAGGAGGCTTTGATCTAAGCCTTCCCGCCTATGGAGTGGCCGTAGTCACACTGTTGATTCTGGCAGGCAGGAGTGTGTCGCAGCAGTAAGCCCATGGGTGCGCGCCCATTATGCCCCTGCCACTTAAAAAGGTGATGTGCGCCGAGCAACCCCCGGTATCAAGTTGTTCACCCCTCGGCCTAAAGCTGCCGGATCACTTTCGCCGGCATCCCCGCCGCCAGGCTGCGCGGCGGGATGTCTCTGGAGACGACGCTGCCCGCGCCGATCACGCTGCCCGCGCCGATCGTGACGCCGCGCAACACAGTGACGCGGGCGCCCAGCCAGACATTCTCCCCGATGATCACCGGCCCTGACGGGGGGCGCTCAAGGCGACGCTCGGGCTCCAGCCGGTGAAAGTCGTTGTCCATGATGATGACATACGTGCCGATATTGCAACCGGGGCCTATCCTTACGAGCTCGGTGACTCCGATCGATGTGCCGTAGTTGATGAAGGTGCTCTCACCAATCTCCAGCCTGCCGCCGCGCCCGATGCCGATATCTAGCGGCACGACCGTCGCCTCAAAGCGGACGCGGTCGCCAATATACAGCTCCCCCTCGTTCTTGACGATTGCGCTGCCCCAGAGGCGAACCTTGCGTCCAAGGCACTTGGCGCTACGAAAGTGCCAGCGCGCCTTTAATACGGCCCTTACGTTATCCAGGAAAATCATCACCAGCCTCAGCATTAGGGACAAACGCGAGCAGCAAGACGCTCGTCACAACCGCTCTATGCGACCATCAGCTCAAGCTTCTCACGCAGCCGCTGGAGATCGACGGTGAAGTTCGTCCCCTGGGGGTCGCCAGGGTCTGTGGGCGCGCCTCCCAGGGTATCGTGCCGGTAGTTGGACTCCAGGCAGATGTCGCGGAAGTCCTCGGTACGGTAGTTCGCGGCGTGGAGCTCGAGCACGTGCAACGGCGCGTGCCGGCGGAAAATGATGTTGATCAGCCCGGCGCCGTGGATCGCCACGAGATACCGGGTCCGGGCGAAGAGCCTGATCTGCGCCTCAAGGGACATGCCCGCAGTGTCGACGATCTCGAAATCGTACTCGCGGAGCAGCTTGATAACCTCGTCCTCGTTCTCCACGCGTCGCGCGAACTGCTTGCCCCGTGTCAGATACGTTCGTCCCCCGTCAGGCGAGGGATGCTGTAGCTCCATTTCATCGAGCAGATAGTCGAACCGCTCTGAAAAGCTTTGCCACGTCTGGCAGTAGTAGATCTCGTCGGCGAACACATAGGAGTTGTCCTGGATGATCCAGGTGCGGTTCTTCAGCTTGCCGTACGTGAGAGCCTCGCGGACAAACGGCAGATCGAGGGCATAGCGGCCGATGACGACGGGGATGCTCGGGTCCAGGCCGGCCTCGTCGAACACGCCGAGCTTCCCCAGAACATCCGCGAAGAAGTGGTAGTAGTTCCACTCCCAGAGGTGGCGCAGGGAGATCGCCCTCTCGACGCGGACGACGGCGGCGGCGGGGCGCCCCTGGGACAGCTGGAAGTACGTGAGGGGGGAGGGGAGGAAGAACTGCCAGGGCGGCTTGCCAAACGGAAAGTTCGGCAGGATCGACGGCTCAATAAGCTGCCCGCCAGCGGAAATGACATAGCCCAGATGTGGCTCTATGTAGGCTGGCGACCCGTAGCGATACACCCCGCCATACACGCCGCTCTTCGACATCACGGTTTCGCTCTGCGCGGAGCGAGCTCCGCGCAGCGGATTGGCGAGGAGGGGAACCGCCTTCCAGCCCACCTTATACATCAGCTTCGTCGCTCGCCTGATGACGCTGTTGTTGCTGAGTCCCCAGTATTGAAGGTTCATTGCAGAGTACCTAATTGCATCTGAGGCTGTGAACTGTGGGCGTGTGCCGCAACGTGGAGACAGGGAGCGGCTACTTGTGCTCGACAGTGCCCGCGGCTCGCGGCTGCGCGTGTGTGGCGGGGCCCTTCGCCACGAGGCGCCGATAGATCTGCTCCGTGTCGTGCGCCATACGTTGGGCCGTATACCTCTCCTCGACCAGCCGGCGCCCATAAGCGCCCATACGCTGGCGCAACTCGGCATCGTTTAGCAGCGTCAGGATATTGTCGGCCAGTTCCTGGACATCTTTAGGCCGAGAGAGCAGGCCCGCTTTGCCGTGCTCGACGACCTCGCGGGTGCCGCCGTTGTCGAGGGCGATCACGGGCTTCCGCATCGCCATCGCCTCGAGGAAGACGACGCCGAACGGCTCCTCAAAGCTGGGCATCGTGTAGACGTCGCACGCGGCCATAATGTGCGGCACATCGCGGCGGAACCCGGTGAAGATGATCTGCTCCGTCAGGCCGAGCTCCTCGGTCAGCGCGCGCAGTTGGGCCGAGTAACTGCCTCCCCCTGGCGTCGCGCGCGGGTCGTCCTCGCCCACGAGGAGGAGCTTGAAGCGGGGCTGGCGCTCCTTGACGATGGCGAGGGCCTGGAGGAGCTCGGTGTGGCCCTTCCAGGGTGAGAGGCGTGAGACGACAGCCATGATCGGCAGATCAGGGGCGAGCCGGAACTCGCGGCGCACGGCGCTGCCGTCGTTGCGGTTGTCCCACCCATTCGGGTCGAGGCTTCCATCGGCCTGGTTGTTCCAGCGGGAGAGGTCGAGGCTGTTGAGGACGGTGTGAACCTTCTCGCGCCGATACCCGAGCTCGATGATCGAGTTCGAGACGAAGTTCGAGACGCCGATCAGTGCGTCGGCCTGCTGCATCGACCAGCGCACCATGGGCTTGATCCAATTCTCAGCCTTCACGTGGAGGTGGATCACGCAGCGGGCGCCTGTAACGCGGGCCAGCAACAGGCCATAGAACGCGTCGCGGGGTTTTTCGGTGCAGTGGATGATGTCGATGCGATGCTTCTTGATATAGGCCGCGAGGCTTACGAGGCTCGCCGCGGCGGCCGCGGCGCCGGGGAGAACTTCACGGATGATCTCGTCACTCCGGCGGTTGTAGACGCTGACGCCGAAATCTGTCGACCGTACGTAGAGCACGGGGATGGTCTGGAGAACTCTAAGCGATGCGGACGGGCTGTCCTTTGTCCCTCTATTGCATGCCGCGTGCACGGTGAAGGACCCGCGATCAAGGTAGCGCATCAGGAGCGAGTGGATCATGGTGTCCGCGCCGAAGAAATCCTGGGACTGCATGAAAAGCACGTTTGTTGTACGCATCGAACAGACTCCTTAACGCCCAGGGGCAGTATTAGAGGTAGGTGAGAAGCTCGGGTTTGCCCGAAAGGCGACTCAAGCGAGGGTCCGCAGACCTTCGGGGGGTTGTGGCTCCGGCTGCCACGGCCATCGTTTCGGCTGTAGAGCCACTGGGCGGGCGGCGATGCGCTCGGCAGCGTTGATCAGGCCCATCATTGCCCCGACGAAGACCATACTCACGGAGTCCCAGGACATATCGACGTATGCGAAGATAAAGTGCATCAGGATATACAGGGTCGCAAAAATTACAAAGAGCTGCATATCCCCCCTCGGCATACGTCTTATTGCCCGTCCGCTCAGCATCATATTTGAGCCGACGAGGAAGAGCATTGCGAGAAATCCACCGACCCCCACTTTCATCCAGATCCAGAGGATTGAGTTATGGGTAATGTACTCCCACCAGATGAACGAACTGATGTCGGCCATTGGGACGACGATGAAGAACTTATTCCCAAAGCCCACACCTGTTAGTGGCGCGGACTTGATAGTGTACATAATATTCAAGTTTTCATAGTACCGGTAGAGGTTGGAGGACTGATCGCGGGCGTCAGCGCTGCCGAGGACGGAGCGCACCGCGCTAGCGGGAAGCCCCAATCCACTATCGACATTCCAGAACACAGCCAGATAGGCCAGGGAAAAAACTAGGGCGGGGGGTGCGACGATGAAGAAGAGCTTGCGGCGTTCCTGGTAGAGCACCACGAAGAGCAGCACCAGAGCGATGCCCAGGGCGATGAAGGCCGAGCGCCGGTTGTTCGCCAGGAAAGCGATGAGAATGGGCGGCAATACGACCAGGAGCAGGATGCGCTGGGATGGCGCCGCGCGAAAGAGCCAGGTGATGATCGCCAGAACAATCAGCGCATTGAAATGGATCGACATCACATGCTCAGCGATGCGGTCTACGCTGCCAATGGCGAACTGAAGCTCCGCCGCCACGTACCAAAACCCGGCGATGCTCTTTACGACCAGTCCAAAGACGACCCAGAAGATCAGCACCTTCACGTGAGCGCGGGTCTCCAGGAGGTTGCTCGCAAGCACCAGGAGTGCGGGAAGGTAGTAGATCGCCCGCGCCTCCCACAGGGCGATGACGAGATTGCCATTGCGTAGAAGGCCATTGGCAAGGCCAAAGGTGATGAAGCCGATATAGGCCAGCACCGGCAGAAAGAGCGTCCCCCCATAGAAGTTCAGGGGCTTTCTCTGGAGCAAGGCCTGTAGCAGCCACGCAATGTATGTCAGCCCGATGTATATCTCCACAGGGCTGATGATCACGGCGTCGTGGAGAAAGAACAGCGACTCGACGCTGGAAAGGTTCTTGACGAAGGGGTACCACTCGAGCAGGCTGCGGTCGGCGATGAGGGCCAGGCCGACTATCAGGTAGAGGCCGTAGCGCGGCCTCCAAAACAACGCTACGATCCCGGACAGGTAGATCATCCATCCAAGGAGCGAGATCTGCGCGCCCTGACGCCAATTCACCAGCAGCACTAGGCCAGTGATGCCTATCAGGCAGAGGAATTGGAATAGGCTGATCCACCAAGCCCGCCGCATCTGGCCACTGACACTGATGTCGCCACGGTGATATACCAAGTCGATCATAGCTAGTCCCTGAGATCAGATCCGGTTGAAGTAGAAGTAGCCAATTGCCGCGAGCACGCACCCTACTGCCACCATAATCATCAGCACGCGCATAGGAACGCGAGGCAGCAGTAGCCCGATCAGGAAAGACCCAATGAGAAACAGCAAGAAGAGATTCACGACCGGCTCACTCCTGCGGAATCAGATTCAGCATCCAGCGAGGGGTCTTGAGCGTCGTCTGGTTCAGCATCACCCCTAATATGTTCAGGTGCTTGATATCGTCCAGGGCCCTCTTCACGCTGTTCGCCGGCGTAACACCCTGCCTGACAACAATGCAGCACGCAGAGGACAGAGCCGCGAGAGCCATAGAGTCGCTCGTGGCCAGGATAGCGGGCACGTCGAGGATCAGATAGTCGAAGCGCTGGCGCAGCTCGTCGAGCTGTTCCTTCAGCTCGCCGCTGCGGGCAATCACAGGGCGACGCTCCACAGGGATGGCGCCCGCCGCAATGAGGCTCAGATTCGGCAGCTCGGTCCGGATCAGCACGTCGTCAATGGCGGCGCTCCCGGTGAGCACATCAGCCAGGCCAGCCTGTGTGATAGCGGGCGCCGCGGGTGAGACGAAGGCGCTCGCCTTGCCCCCCAACCTCCTGGCATTATTCTGCGCCGGGTTCGCGCCCTGGCTGACAAGCTTGTGCAAGCCCGGTGACCACCAGTTCAGCTCCACAAGGCAGACACTCGCCGTTGTGTCGATCGCAAGGGTTGTGGCCAGAGCAAGAGCCGTGTAGGTCACACCCTCGCCCTTGATCGACGAGACGACAGAGACACTCTGGGGCAGGCCGCCGTTACAGGCCTGGGCGGTGAGCATATGCCGGAAGCAGTTCACCACATCGGCACCGAACTCGCAGAGGGGCTCACCGGTATTGGAGCGAAGTGTAATAGGGAGACTGAGCTCGTTGGCGCCCTTCGCCGTCTTTCGCCAGGGTCGTAGCATCACCGTATCCTCCAATATTACCTGCCGCTCACGCTGACGGCCGTCTTCGGCCCGGGTCGGATACGCCTCCAGAGCTGCCGCCCTAGATCCTGCAGGAATCGTAAGTCTTCAGGGGGCACAATCCTCAGCACAGCGACCATAACCACGAACGAACCTATGCCGGCCAGGATCGGGATCGGGGGGAGCATATTGCGCAACGGCCAGCAGACGACGGCCATCACAATGCTCGCAATGGCTGTGAGCGCAAGGGCTCTCACGTTTGACCATGCTAGCAGGCCTCTGGGCAGGAGGAAAACGCCGATGATCGTCATCATCATCTCGGTCAGCAGGAATCCAAGGGCCCCGCCGACGGCCCCCTCGCCGAGGGCCCGCTCGCTCCACGGCACCAGAGTGACCGCGAGCAGAAACATCACTCCCGTCGACACGATCATCACCTTGCTCCAAGTGTGCGGCCGATCCGCGGCGATCAGCGTGTTCGCGAAAAGGATGTTGAGGAATGTGAAGGGCAAGCCCAGAGCCATGATTCCAAGGACAAGACCTGTCGGAGCGAACTCCTGCCCGTACAGCATCGTCACGAGGTTGTTCGCGACGACCACGATCCCGGCGCTCATCGGCAGGCTGAGGAGCAGTAGCAAGTCCACCCCTCTATGGACGAGCTTGGCGAGAGAATCTTGCTTGTCCCCGGCCGCGTGACTCCGGCTCATCGAGGGGAACAGCGCTGTCGCCAGCACGGTGGGCACGAAGAGAAGTGTGCCGTATAAGGTGTTCGCGGTTGTATACCAACTGACCGAGCGCGTGTCGATCACCGAGGCGATGACGAGCGCGTTGATCTGCAGGTAGGACACGAGGGTTATGCTGACCACCAGATAAGGGGCGCTCGCGCGGAGCAGGGCCCAACCCTCCGCCAGATTCACCCGCAGCCTGATCTTGCAGCGCCGGTACAACGCCACGAGCATGATGGCCAGGCTAATCGCAGTGGTGACAACGCCGACGCCCGCCACTGCGTACACTCCAAACCCAAGGAAGACAAAGAGGAGGCACAGGCTGGTGTTGATCACCCTGCTTACGACGCTGGCCAGCGACACATACTCCATCACCTCGAGGCCCTGGAGCGCCGATAAGACGGCTGTGTTTGGCAGCATCAGGAACTGTGAGACGCCGATGATGACGACAGTGATGATAGTAGATGGAGAGTGCCCGAACGCGCGCAGATAGATGGCGACACCGACGCACCCAATGGCAAACAGCAGGAACCGCAGGACGATGCTCGTGCCTAGGAGCTCCCCGGCTGTCTCCGGCGCCCGCGCGATAGCCTTGATGAGGTGCGTGTCCATACCGAATGTCACCAGCACCCCTACGAGCCCCCACACTGCGCCGGCCAGGTAGAACTGGCCGATAACGTCAGCCCCAAGGTACCGGGGGAGCGCTATTGTGACGATGAGGGTGAGCACCCAAGTGAAAACTTGGGATGAAAACAGCGCGCCCGCATTCTTGGCAATGGTCTTGCCACTGGTAGTCATTGAGACTTGCTCCAAATAGACGGCGCCGCTCAGGAAGAGAGCGTTACCTCAGGGCTGTAGCTCAGGAACCGTGGGCGCTAGCGTGGTTGAGGAGTCGCTCTTGTGCTCGGCACGAGCTGGCTCACTGTTGCGAGTCATTGTCCGGATACCCGGCTTGTCTGTGGGCACTGCGGCTAGGACAGGCAGGCTCAATCCGTGCCGGATATCGACAACAAAGCGGAAGGTTCGGTCGAACAGGGCGTTCAGGAGCACGGCCGCCACACTGATCGCCGCGCCGATAGCGAAGTACACCAGCAGGCTCACGGCCATCTCGCGGCGTGAGCGCTGCGGCTCGCGCGGGGGCTCAGGGGCGTCAATGACCTGATAGGTCTGGCGCGTCACGCTCTCAGACTTGGCCAGCGAGAGGCGCGCACTTTCCTCATTGTTGAAGGCGACCTTCACCCGGTCTTCTGCCTCTTTGACGACCGTCGTCAGTCGCTCGAGCTCCATCACTTCCTCGGTCGGGCGATCCCCGCGAACCGGGTCGGGATAGATCTGGAGGAATTCCAGCAGTGCATCGCGAGCGCGCTGCTCCTCCTCCTCATAGGGCTTGATCTGGTTGGCAAAGAAGTTCTGCGCGGCCAGGCTCTCCTGGTAGTCCGAGTTTATCTTCCACTGGACGTACCCTTCGAGGACTGCGTTGCCAACCTGCTGTGGAAGGCGTGGGTCTTCGCTGACAGCGCCAATCTGCACTAGCTTTTCGCCCTGCGGGAGAAGCCAGATCATCGTACGCAGCTCGTTGAAGACCTCGTCGATCTCCTCGGGGCTGCCGCCCATCCGAGCTTCCAGGTTCGTCCGCTGAATCACCGAGCGCGCGAAAGACTTCGTCGCGAGTAGCTCATTGATCTCGCTGATCGTGTTCTGCGCCGGCGTCGACCACCACGCGCCCTCAAAGTTGGTCGCTGTAAGGGATGCCAGCAGCGAGTCCCGCTCGACGTAGAGCGTGCCGCTGGTCGAATACTTTAGGCGTGCCGTTAAGGAGAAATAGGCACCGAGGGCAACCAGGGCCGCTATAGGAATGAGATAGAGCCAGCGATGTCGGAAGTAACTCTCCAACAGCCGGAGTATTACTAGTCGTACCATGAGCCTGATTCCTTTCACGAGGGGCGCTGGACGGTGCCCGGCGCAAACGTCGCGTGGTTACTGATGTAGGCATCATAGCAAGGCTAGCTATCTCGGGTGATGAACCATGCCCTTTCGAAAAATTCATCGCTTCACGTGGATACGAGATCAAGGAGGAGGTGAGTTTGCCTTATGAAAGGCCTATCCTCCGTGTCTAGAAAGAATTATCAACTGCCTAACCGTGCCCTCCCCTCCAGATCGGAGTAACAGTTTTCTCACATCACAAATACCTTTGCATGGCATCATAAGGTGGCAAATTATAGATAGGAGCTTGTTTCTTATGAAATGCCCCAGGCACATTGCGACCCTTTTGCTCGCCAGTTCCGTTATGCTCGCCGGGTGTAGCCCGGCCCGACCGGGCTCAACTCCGACGGAACCATCGCCCACGTTCCCGGCTGTATCCGCTCTCACGCCCTTTCCCTCCACCGCTCCTCAAGCGAGCCCGACGCAGCCTTTGCCGGCAGATGTCGGGATCGTGGTTACGACCGACGGGCCAGCGCGCCCCTTCAGGCAGCAACTACTCGGGACCAACCTCCCTGCGTGGATCGGCCCGGACAAGTTGAACCAGATGAGCCTGCAGGAGCGCGTTGCTGATCTCGGCGCCGGGATCGTCCGACTTCCAGGGGGCTCGTGGAGCAACTACTACGACTGGCGGGCCTGCGAGGAGCGTGACGAAACCAGCTGTAACTGGATGTGGGGGGCGCGCCCGACAGATTTTCTCAACTTCCTGCGCTCCACAGGACAGGAGGCCATGTGGACGGTCTCTATCAACGGCACAGCCCAGGAAGCCGCCGCCCTCGTAGCCTTCTTTAACGGTGACATCGAAGATGAGACCGCGATTGGGCGCGATGTGCGCGGCCGCGATTGGCTCACCGTCGGCCACTGGGCCGGCCTGCGGGCGGCCAACGGTAACCCGGAGCCATTCCGGATTCGCCTCTGGGAAGTGGGCAACGAGGTCTATGGTGGCAGAGAGGGTCAGGGAAAAGACTGTACGCCCTGGGGGTGGGAGGATGTCTGGACCTGTGACGGTACTGAGTATGTCCTCGGCATAGGCAGCGGGGCAGAGCGCCGTGAGGGTTATCTGGAGTTCCGGGAGGCTATGCGGGCGGTCGACCCTGAGATACGTGTTGGCGCCGTAGGGCTCCCCAAACCAGAAGACTGGGGAGACTGGGGCAACGAGGTTATCAAGGCGGCGGGCGAACATCTCGACTTCTACGTCGTACATCTCTACGCCTACTTCTCCGAGCCGCCCGGCCCAAAAGATGTGCTAGCAATGCCCCAGCAGCTCTGGCCCCGTATGATGAACGACCTCAACAACGCCTTCGACCGCCATCTTGGCCGCCGGGTTCCTGTGGCAGTCACGGAGTACAATCTCGTAGCGTGGCAGTCACACGATAATGCCCAGCTCATGCGGCGGGCGGCGAATATGCTGTTTGTAGCAGATTCTATCGGCCAGATGGCGGAACACGGCGTGGAGATCGCGAATCAGTGGAACCTGGCTAATGGGATCGCAGAGAATGGCGCTGACTTTGGCCTTGTTGACGCCGATTCCTTCCTCCCTAATCCACAGTATTATGCGCTGATGCTCTGGCACGGCTTCGGCGATGAGCTCCTGCCCGTCACAAGTAAGTTTCCCGCCGATAGAGCCCTCAGCGTCTATGCGGGACGCTCGGCCGACGGGACAATCAGTATCCTGGCGATCAACAAGACGAGTCGGCCGATCACGACAAAGGTCCGCGTGAGCGGGCTGAGTGGCAGTCTGCTTGGCCTACGCGACGTGCTGGCGGCCGAGGCGCTGGAGTCGACGGTGGTCACATTCAACGGCCAGCCGAATCCGACAACCGATCTCAGCGCCCTGCCGTCCGTAGAGCTCGGCCCTATCGTAGGCGACATTGGGCAGACCTTTGATCCCTACTCGGTTACACTCCTACGGCTTACCCCGGCCGTTCAACGGTAGCGGGGCGGGGCTTTTGGAGCGGCCTGCCCGTATGCCCCCGATCCTGTTCTAGCGACACACATAAGTCATCCCGGATTTAAGGAAGGCATCAAGGGCGTTCCGGGATGTGCACCCAAGAGGCAGCTAAGCGCCGCCAGCCGCACTACCTTTCTCCGGCGCATCCGTCGCCTCCCACTGCCCGAACCCGGTACCCCAGAAATCGAGGGCACGATCTCCCAGGGCACCCGCATCAGTGATCTGCGCCGCTCGCGACATGTGGGATTCGTCAAAACCCGACTTCTCCACCTGTTGATTGGGGCGGCCATGAACTTCATGCGGCTCGCGGCATGGTTGGCCGATGTGCCGCATGCCCAAACGCGCCGCTCAGCGTTTGCCAAATTGGCGCCGGTTCCGACGTGAGCATGGCGCCCAGTCGAGGTTCGCCAGCGGTATCTTCGTGACTGTAGTTTACAATTATCATCGAGGTAAAGAAAAAAGCGTCGCTTGACACAATCATCCATCGCACCGAGCAAGGTATGCCCATTCCAGTCGCCTTCACCATCCTCCTGCTTGAAGACGAGGAGCACGCCTGGATGGAATGTGTCCGGTAGTGAAATCTCCCTCGCTTGGCTGTAGTTGTTCAAGCGAGGGAGAACAGTTATGGAAGAGTTTAGCGTGGCCCAGCTACTACTCGCGCCCGAACTGGAATCAGCGCGCACGCAGCAGGGGCAGGCGCACGAACTGGTCGTAGATGATAGGCGTGTAGCTTGACACCGAGGGGTCGGCCCGCCAGATGGCAATGTCGCGGACGTGCCACTCGAAGGAGGGGTTCTGCCAGCGGAACAGGACGCTGGAGACGCCTGGGGGGATGGGGTGCCAGTAGGACTTGAAGTAGTCGGTGGGTGTGGCGGAGGCCTGGCGGCGG
>Ga0163144_10013388_pt1 | contig 17128 bp, 13 predicted proteins | sample OliLak19BULKMAT1_FD_123175 | JGI IMG/M metagenome (GOLD analysis project Ga0163144, IMG submission 123175) | Freshwater microbial mat bacterial communities from Lake Vanda, McMurdo Dry Valleys, Antarctica - Oligotrophic Lake LV.19.BULKMAT1 | ecosystem: Environmental > Aquatic > Freshwater >... | reverse complement strand
GCGCTGGCCGCGCTGACCGAGCGCGCGCGGCCGCGGCCGCTGGTCGTCGTCGAGGACCTCCACTGGGCCGACGCAGCCACGCTCGACCTGCTCCACCACCTCGCCGTCACCGGCGTCACGATGCTGATGACCACGCGGCTCGACGGCGATCCCGCCGCTGACTGGCGTGGCGCGCGCACGCTCGACCTCGAACCGCTGTCCCCCGACGATGCGGCGCGGCTCGCCGGCGTGCAGCTCGACGACGCCGCGCTGGTCGCGCGGTGCGTGGCGCGCGCGGGCGGCAACCCGCTCTACCTCGAGCAGCTGATCGCCGCGTCCGCCGGCGACGCGGCGCTGCCCGGGACGCTGCAGGGGGTCGTGCTCGCCCGTGTCGACCGCCTGCCGCCGCGCGACAAGGCCGCCCTGCAGGCCGCGTCGATCGCGGGGCAACGGGCGCCGACCGCGCTGATCCGTCACCTGTCCGGAGACCGGACGTGGGTCCCCACCGAGCTGATCGCGCGGCGACTGGTGCGCGACGCCGGCGACGGCGAGGTCGCGTTCCACCACGCGCTGATCCTCGACGGCGTGTACTCGTCGCTGACCCACGCGCGCCGCAAGGAGCTGCACCGCGCCGCCGCCGCCTACCACGCCGGTCGCGATCCCGAGCTGCGCGCCGAGCACCTCGAGCGCGCCGGCGATCCCGGCGCCGCGGCGGCGTGGCGCGAGGCCGCCGAGGCGCAGATCCTGCGGCACGCGCTCGACCGCGCGATCATCCTCGCGGCCCGCGGCCTTGCCTGCGCGACCACGTCCGCCGAGCGCCACGAGCTCGCCGCGACGCTCGGACGCCTCCACCTCGAGGTCGGCGACGGGCCGGCGGCGACGATCGCGTGGACCACCGCGGTCGACGACGCGCCCGACGAGGTCGCCCGATGCCGCGCGCTGGTCGGCCTGGGCGGCGGGCACCGCCTCACCGCGGCCTACGCCGACGCCCGCCGCGTCCTCGATCTCGCCGCGCCGCTCGCCGCCGCGCACGGCCTCGCGCTCGAGCAGGTGCAGATCGCCTACTACCGCGGCAGCGTCGCGTTCGGCACCAACGACCCCGCCCGGTGCCGCGCCGAGCACCAGCGCGCGCTCGAGCTGGCGCGTGAGATCGGCGCGCTCGACTGGGAGCCGCGCGCGCTGAGCGGCCTCGGCGACGCGTACTACGCGATCGCGGACTTCGCCGCGGGCAGCGCGGCGTGCGACGAGTGCGCGCGGCTGTGCGAGCAGCGCGGCCTGCGCCGCTACGGGCTGGTCAACCGGATCATGTACGCGAACTGCGAGGCGATGCTCGGCGGCATCCCGAGCGCGATCGAGCGCCTGCAGCGGGCGGCGGCCGAGGCCGCCGAGCTCCACGCCCGCCGCGCCGAGGCGCTGGCCACCGAGTCGCTGGTGATGATGTACGCGCTGTCGTGGCGCCACGACGACCACGAGGCGATCGCGGCGGACACCCTCGAGCTCGTGCGCTCGCTCGGGATGCGCGCGATCGAGATGTTCATGAACGCCCTCGAGGCCGAGCTGTGGATGGCGCGCGGCGACCGGGCCGCGGCGGTCCGACGGGTCGCCGACGCCGAGGCTCTGTTCCGCGAGCTCGGCACCGACTTCCTCGCCGGCTCGATCGCCGGGCTGCACGTGATCGTCGCGGCCAACGCCGACGAGTGCCGCGAGCTGCTCGCGCGCGCCGACCTGACGATCACGCAGCGCGGGATCGGCGCGATCCTGTACCGCCGCCTCGCGATCGAGGCGAGCCTGCGGTTCGACCTGCTCGACGACGCCGCGCGGGAGGCCGCGCTGCTGCTCGCCGAGTTCCCCGAGCTGCCGTACGCGCAGCTGGTCGCGAGGCGCGGCGCCGTGATCGCGGCGTGGCGTCGAGGGGACCGCAGCGACGCGGCCCGCGCCGAGCTCGCCGCGGTGCGCGCGATGGCCCGGGCGCAGGATGTCCGCGCGCCGCTTCCGGAGGACGCATGACGATGCTGCTGTGGATCCACGGGATGGGCGAGGCCCGCGGCTGCTGGGACGAGGTGGTGCGCGACCCGCGCCTCGCCGCGCACACCTCGCTCGTGCCCGATCTACCTGGCTACGGCGCCGCGCCACCCGACGGGCGCACGCTCGCCGGCCTCGCCGACCACCTCGCCGCCTGGCTCGTCGCGGAGGGCGCCACCGACGTCACGATGATCGGCCACTCGATGGGCGGCGTGATCGGCGTGCTGCTCGCCGAGCGCCATCCGCGCGCGCTCGCCCGGCTGATCGACGTCGACGGCAACGTCTCGACCGGCGACTGCACCTACAGCGGCAAGCTGGTGCGCGACGGCCGCGCCGCGCTGCTCGCCCACGTCGACGACCTCGCCCACCGCGACCTCGCCCACCGCCGCTACGCGCCGCGCCTGCAGCGCTGCGATCCCGACACGCTCCTGCGCCACGCCCGCGAGCTCCTCGCCTACAGCGCCGCCGAGGACCTCGCCGCCCGCCGCGCCGCGCTGCCGATCCCCTGCACGTACATCGCCGGCTCCCCGGGCGGCGCCTGCGCCCGCACGCTCGCCCTCCTCGAGGTCGCCGGCGTCCGCACGATCCCGATCGCGCCGTCGGGCCACTGGCCGTTCGTCGATCAGCCCGACGCGTTCGTCGGCGTGGTCGCGAACGAGCTCGCGCCGCACTGATCCGTGGGCGTCCACGGGATCTCGGTCGGCACGTTCCACACCTGGTCGATCACCACGCCCGCGTCGTCGACCATCACGGCGAGGTAGCGCACGACGGGCTCGTCGCCGAGGATCCAGCTCAGGATGTGGGCGCGGTGGAACACGCCGTCGCGGGTCGGCGGACCGAGCGCCGCGCGCAGCTCCACCTCGGTCGTCCGGCACAGCACCACCTGCGGTGGGGTCGAGCGTGAGTCGGGCGCGGCCGCGGCGCCGAGTCGGCAGGCGGTGATCAGCAGCGCGAGCGCGATCGGGCGCACCATCAGTCGCCGCGCGGGTGAGCGTCGAAGAAGTCGAGCACGAGCGTGGCCTCGTCGAACTCGGAGGCGTCGCAGCGGAAGGTGTGGTTGTCGCCGGGGCCGGGCAGGCAGTGACCGGCGAGGACGAGCTCGCCGGTGGAGAAGTCGTGCTCGTAGAGCTCGAACGGCGTGCCGGTCGTGGTCAGCCAGCGCTGGGCGTCGTAGCTGGCGCCGCTGGAGATCGCGGTCGGCGCGCCGAACGGCCAGGTCGCGAGGAGGGCGTCGCGGGTCGGCGCGCCCATCGTGGTCCACGGGATGATCGTGTCGAGGTGGCCGTGGATGTAGAGGATCGGCCGCTCGACCGCGGGCTCGTTCACGCCGTCGAAGCACGCGTCGCCGGCCACCGGCGCGATCGACGCGAGCGCGTCGGCGTGCGCGCACAGCATGCGGAACGACATCATCCCGCCCTGTGAGAAGCCCGTGACGTGGACGCGATCGACGTCGACGTCGAACACGTCGATCGTCGCCTGGAGCAGCTCCCACACGACGTCGTCGTGCTCGCCGAGCCCCCAGGTCGGGACGGCGCCGGGAGCGGTGGGCTGCACGACGACGTAGCCGCGCGGGGGCGCCAGCGCGCGCATCCGCGTGTGCTGATCCTGCTGGTCGGCGGTCATCGTGTAGCCGTGGACGTCGAGGATCACGCCGCAGCCGCCGGCGAGGCACGCGGCCGACGCCTCGACCTCGGCGCCGACGCCCTCGGGGCAGTCGAACGTCTGGTGGCCGGACGCACGATCGGGCGCACACGGCCACGCCTGCGTCGGCTCCGCATCCAGATCACCGGCGTCGGGCTCGCTCGCCGCGTCGATCGGATCGCCCGCCGCGTCCGGGGTCGACGCGGGCTCGCCACCGCCGCAGGCGGCGAGGACGAGCACGGTCGCGGCGAGCCGGTTCACGGCGCGCAGCTTACGCCGGTCAGGACGTCTGGCGCGCGAGAAACGCGTGGACGGTCTTCGGGACGCCGACCTCGAGCGGGTCGACCTCGGCCTGCCATCCGAGCAGGTCGCGCGCGCGGCTGATGTCGAGGCAGTGGCGCATCTGCTCGCCGTCGCGGTACGGGATCCCGCCTGCGTCGAGCAGCGGCATCAGATCCACGCCGAGCTCGTCGCTGGCCTCGGTGACGACGCGGCTGACCACGTCGATCACCGGCACCTCGATGCCGCGGCCGGCGTTGTAGATGCCCGGCGGCGCGTCGTCGTCGAGCGCGCGGACGATCATCCGCGCCACGTCGTCGACATAGATGACGTCGCGGGTCTGGTCGCCGCGGGTCATCGGGAACCGGCGGCGGGAGGTCAGCGCGCCGAGCAGCGCGGGGACCAGCATCTGACCGCGCTGGCCGGGGCCGAACACGACGCCGGGACGGATGATGATCGCGGCCGCGCCGAAGTTGAGCGCCGCGTCCATCACCGCCTGCTCGCCGCCGATCTTGGCGCGCGCGTAAGGCGAGCCGCCGCGGAGCGCGGTGTCCTCGCGGAACGGCACGTCGATCAGCCCGTAGGCCTCGCCCGAGCTGAGGTAGACGAACCGGCTCGCGCCGGACGACTCGAGGATCCGCGCCGGCTGGCGGGCGTGCACCTCGAGGCCGGACTCGACGTCCTGGACCCGGGCGCCCGCGGCCCACACCACCCCATCGAACCCGCCATGCGCGAGGACATCTGTATCGCCACGACCGGAGGCGACCACCTCGTGACCGCGCTCGTTGAGCAGCGCGACCACATGGCGGCCGATGAAGCCGTGACCACCGGCGACGAGGACTCGCAAAGCGTCTCCTCATACCACGGGGCTTTCCGCCGTGTCAGACTCCGCGGCATGCGGGCGCTACCTGTCTCCCTCCTCGCGGCGGCCGTCGCGTGCGGCGGCTCGGTCAAGAAGCCGACCGGCCCCAGCTTCGCCAAGGGCCAGAAGGTCCGGATCAGCGATGGCGGGCAGATCTACGACGCGCTGAACACGACGGCCTGCATCGCGTGGCCGAGCCCGGAGGTCAAGCACCGCGCCGGCAAGGACGGCTGGAACGGCTGGGACCCCGACACCGGCACCGAGGGCGAGGTGATCGCCCAGCTGTCGCACTGCGACCACCGGACCCAGGTCGTGCTCGTCGAGGTCGCCGGCTACGTCGTGCCGGTGACCAGCGGCGGCGTCGAGGAGGCCAAGGCCGTGGTCGAGCCGGACAACGTCCTGGTCGGGGGCGGCTCGATCTACGGCGGCGATCCGTACGGCGGCATGTACGGCGGGGACCCGTACGGCGGCACGTACGGCTCGGACTACGACGGCGACATCTACGGCGTCGGCAGCGTCGGCTACTACGCGGGCGACTCGGTCCGGATCATCTCCCTCGACGGCGTCTACTCGACGATCAACACGTACGAATGCCTGGTCTGGCCCAGCGACGACGCGCAGAAGGCCGGGGGCGAGGACGCCTGGGGCGGCTGGACGCCGAACGTCGACGACATCGCCCAGGTCCTGGCCGTCACGGTCAACTGCAACGACTCGAGCGACACCGTGCTGATCGTCGACGACGGCGGGATGATCGTCCCGATCTCGGCGGCGTCGGTCGAGCCGTACTACTGAGGCTCAGCGCTCAGTCGACGTCGATCACCGTGCCGGGGTCGGACGGGTCGATCGACCACTGGAAGTTGTCGATCAGCGCCAGCGAGTCGTAGATGTTGTCGCTGGTGTCCCAGATCGCGATCCGCAGGGTCATGATCTCGCCGCCGTTGACGTTGCCGGCGGTGCTCAGCCAGCCGGTGCCGCCGCCGACGTTGTTGCTGCCGGCGCAGTCCCACAGATCGCTCTCGATCTCGAAGCCGGTGGTGGTGAGCTCGGGCAAGGAGCCCGGCATGCAGGTGCTGATCGTGCCCGCGGTGGAGCCGGGGGCGCAGCCAGTCCCGCCGTTCTCGCACACCGTGAACAGGCCGGTGTTGCCGTACGCGAGGTTCACCCCCACGGGGTAGATCATGTTCGTGCCCGAGGTGTAGATCGCGAGGTTCTTGTCCATCGGGTTCGCCGGCGAGCCCGTCCACGCGGAGTCGAGCAGCACGACGAAGAAGTCGTTGTACGGGCTGCACGTCCACTCGGGATACTCGGCGCTGAAGAAGTTCGTCGACATGCTGAACGACTTCGCGTTCGTGGGGACGCGGATCCGCAGCGTGAGCATGATCGGATCGTTGGCGCCGCCGGTCAGCGTCGGATCCGGGCAGCCGGGCGCGTTGGGGAGCGTGCCGCCGTTGGCGGACAGCCAGTCGGTCGGGAACCCGCTCGAGTTGCCGAGGTCCTGGCCGATCTCGAACGCCGCGAACGCGGGGTTGGTCTGCCCGGTCGCCGCGGCGTGGCCGCTCGACAGCACCGCCATCGCGTTGCCGTGCTGCCGCATCGTCCCGCCGAACACGTCGCGGATCGACCGCTGGACGTTCTCCGGCGCGCCCATGCCGTTCGCGAGCGAGAACGTCGCGTCGATGACGCCCCATCGGCCGTCGGTCATCGTCGCGGTCTGACACAGGTCCATCGCCTTGGCGTAGTCGAGGCCGGTGCCGGAGCCGCTGTTGAGCCCGGTGTCACACTCGGCCACGGCGACGTTGTCGACGTTGCCGTCGCAGTCGTCGTCGAGATCGTTGGCCTCGGCCTCGAACGCGCCGGGGTTCACGAGCTCGGGCTCGGTGCAGCCCTGGTCCGTCGAGTCGCAGCAGTCGCCGCTGCAGTTGGTGTAGCCATCGCCGTCGGTGTCGTGCTCGTCGTCGGCGACGCCGGTGCAGTCCTCGTCGAGGCCGTTGCCGCACACGTCCTGCAGTGGCGTGACCTCGCCTTCGCACGCGCTCCAGAACCCGTTGTCCAGGCAGGTCCGGGTGCCGCCGTGGCACGGGCCGACGCCGTTGCCGGAGCCGGCCGAGTAGCACGCCTCGGTCGCGCCGCTGTCGTCGCACTGCTGCGCGCCGACGGTGCACGCGCCGCCCGCGCAGGTCTCGGCGCCGGTGCAGGCGATGCCGCATCCACCGCAATTATCGGGATCGGTCTCGATGTCGACGCACGAGTCCTCGCCGCAGGGCGTGCAGACGCCTCCGCTCGAAGGACCACAGCCGACCGCGATGACCGCCGATGCGGCCAGAAGGAAGCCAACCAGGACTCTGAACATGACTGCCTCGAGAGAGGAAGCGCCGCCCGGCGAAGGTGCGCTTACCTGAGTGCGATGGTCACACGCGTGCTGCGCGTTCGGCAAGCGCTTCGTGGGCGCTGTGGGAGGATACGCGGCGATGCGACACGTCCTGTTCGGGTTCGCCTTGGTCCTCGCCGCCTGCGGTGGCCCTGCCAAGAAGCTCACAACGCCGCCGATCGTGAAGGTCGAGCCGCCGCCGCCACCTCCGTTCGAGGTGGCCACCAGCACGTCGATCAACGCGCTGGTCACCGACGCCACCCACCTGTACTGGGCCGATGATCAAGGGATCTACCGCCGCCCGCTCGGGCCCGACCAGAAGTCCGAGCGCCTGTTCGCCGCGGGCTACGTCGGCCACCTGGCTCCGGGTTCTACCGAGCTGTTCTTCGTGGACGGGGAATCACGGATCCGGGCAGTCCCGCTGACCGGCGGCCAGGCCCGCGACGTCGACGCCCCCGAGGACCTCCCGTGGGCCCTCCACGCCGAGGCCGACGCGGTGTGGTACGCGCTCGGCGAGCAGCTGATCGAGATCACGCCGTCCGGTCGCCGGACGATCGACGTCCCCGGCGCCTATCCGGGGCCGTTCACCGCCGCGGATGGCGCGGTGTTCGTGATCCGCACCGGCGAGGACGACCTCTATCACCTCGACCGGATCGACCTCGCGTCCGGCAAGGCCACCGAGGTGTCGCGCGCCGACCTCCTCGGCGAGGTCCAGGCGATGACGCTGGTGGGCGACGAGCTGTTCGTGCTGACCAGCGACGGCGCGATCGCCGTCCCGCTCGACGGCGGCAAGCCGCACCGCTCGTTCTACGGCACGCCCACCGGGATCGCCGGCGACGCGGCGGGCTACGCGGTCGGCGGCTACGGGTTCGTCGTCACCCACGCTCGCAACCAGGCGCCGCACCTGATCGCCAGCGGATCGGTGGCGGACTCGGTCATCGCGCTCAACGCGATGGCGGTCGCCGGCGAGTACGTCTACTACACGTCCAGCGACAACCAGACCGGCGCCACCACCCTGCGCGCCGCGGCGCGCGCAGGTGGCGCGATCTTGCTGCGGCTGCCCCTCGACGCGGCGGTCAGCGCGCTGGGCGCGACCTCGGACGCGCTGTTCGCCGGCATCGAGACCGGGATCGGGACCGCGTTGTTCCAGATCGGCACGCGCAAGGCCAAGCCGATCGCCCCGACGGGGTGGATCGAGCAAGTCATCGCCGACGATCAGTCGATCCTCGTCGTCGCCGACGGGACGCTGGCTGGCGCGGAGCGCGGCGGCGACCTCGTCGCGATCACCGAGGCTCCGTACACGCCGATCGTGCTGCACAAGGGCAAGGCGTACTGGGGCGAGGGCTCGATCGTGCGCGCGGCCGCGATCCCGAGCGGTGAGCCGTTCCAGGTGATCGACGCGGCGACCTTCGACGAGGCGTGGCTCGATCAGCAGGTCGGCGGGGTCGCGTTCGCGAACGACCACATGTACTTCGTGGTCAACGTCGGCGACCGGCAAGGGATCGCGCAGGTCGACGAGCAGCGCGCGATCAGCTGGCTGTGGACCTGGACGCCCGGGCCGGACGAGTACGGCACGCTCGATCCCAACATCGTCGCGGTCGGCGACGCCCTGTTCGTCCACGACGGGACGTTCGTCTTCCAGGTCGGCGCCGACGGCACCGGCCAGCGCGTGTACGGCGACCCGGCGCAGAGCGAGGACAACGTCACCTCGATGGTCGGGCAGCTGTTCGCCGCCGGCGAGCGCCTGATCGCGAAGGTCTACGCCGAGGGCGAGGAGCTCATCGAGATCCCGACCGACGGCGGCAAGCCCCGCTCGCTGTGGGCGAGCTCGCTCGACGGCGGGTATCTCTCGTACATCGCCATCGCGCCCAACGCGGTCTACGTCCACGTCAACGAGCTGACCGCGGTCGTCAAGATCCCGCTGCCGTAAGGCGGGCCTCTGTCCGGACTCCGGACGTACAACGGCCCAGCCGCCGGGTGGCAGGCTGGGCCAGAACCGGCGTTGTCGCCGGCGTCGATCCTTACGAGCAGCCCGAGGTCGAGCCGCAGTTCGGGCACTTGTGGCAGGCGCCGTTGCGCACCATCAGCGTCCCGCACTCGTGGCACGGCGGCGCGTCGGTCTCCTGGACCCACGTGCGATCGCGGTCCGGGGCGCCCTTCGCCTCGACCTCGATCTTGCCGGCCAGCGCGTCCTTCGCCATCAGCGTGACGCGGGGCAGATCGAGCTGCGCCAGCCGCGCCGCCGGGTGGCGATCCGCGCCAAACTCAGACGACGCCTGGAACCGCAGCGCGAGCCAGCGGAACAGGTAGTCCATGATCGAGGTCGCCAGCGGGATCTCGGGATTTCCAGTGAAGCCGCTCGGCTCGAACCGGGTGCCCTTGAACTTCTCGCTCAGGATCGGCAGCGGGACGCCGTGCTGCAGCGCGAGCGAGATCGCGGTGGCGAACGAGTCCATGAGGCCGGCGATGACCGAGCCTTCCTTCGCCATGCGGACGAAGATCTCGCCCGGGCTGCCGTCCTCGTACATGCCGACGGTGACGTAGCCCTCGTGGCCGCCGATCGAGAACTTGTGCGTGAACGACGCGCGCTCGTCGGGCAGCTTGTAGCGCACCGCCATCGGCGGGCCCTTGGGACGGCCGAGGCGCGCGCGCAGGTCCTCGACCAGCTTGCGCTCGTCGCGGGACAGCAGCTCGAGCGGATCCACGCCACCTTGCGTTTGCGAGCCGTTGCTCGTCGCCTGGAGGAGCGTGGTCGACAGCGGCTGGGTGCGCTTGCAGCCGTCGCGGTAGACCGCGATCGCCTTGAGGCCGAGCTTCCACGCCTGGATGTACGCGTCCTCGATGTCCTCGACCGAGCAGTCGGTGGGAAGGTTCACCGTCTTCGAGATGGCTCCGGACAAGAACGGCTGGCACGCCGACATCATGCGGATGTGACCCATGTAGTGGATCGAGCGCGTGCCGTTCGAGGCCTGGAAGGCGCAGTCGAACACCGGCAGGTGCTCCGGCTTGAGCGCGGGCGCGCCCTCGATCGTGTCCTGCTTGTCGATGAACGTGATGATCGACTCGACGTCCTTGGTGTCGTAGCCGAGGCGGCGCAGCGACTCGGGGACGGTGCCGTTGACCAGCTTGAGCATGCCGCCGCCGACGAGGCGCTTGTACTTGACGAGCGCGATGTCGGGCTCGACGCCGGTGGTGTCGCAGTCCATCAGGAACGCGATCGTCCCGGTGGGCGCGAGCACCGTGGTCTGGCCGTTGCGGAAGCCGTACTTCTCACCGGTGGTGATCGCGTCGTCCCACGACGACTTGGCGGCCTCCATCAGATCGTAGGGGACCAGCGCCGCGTCGATCTTGTCGACCGCGCCGCGGTGCTTCTTCATCACGCGCAGGAACGGCTCCTCGTTCTTGCCGTAGCCGGCGAACGGGCCGGTCGCGTCCTTGGCGATCGTCGCGGACTGGCGGTACGCCTCGCCGCACATCAGCGCGGTCAGGCCGGCCGCGTACGCGCGGCCGGGCTCGGAGTCGTACGGGAGCCCGCGCGACATCAGCAGCGCGCCGAGGTTGGCGAACCCGAGGCCGAGCGGGCGGTACTTCCATGAGTTCTCGGCGATCTGAGAGGTGGGATATTTCGAGTTGTCGACGACGATCTCCATCGCGGTGACCGTCGTGCGGACCGCGCGCCGGAACGGCTCGACCTCGAGGTCGCCGTCCGCGTTCTGGAACTTGCGCAGGTTCAGCGACGCCAGGTTGCAGGCCGAGTCGTCGAGGAACATGTACTCGGAGCACGGGTTCGAGGCGTTGATCCGCGCGGTGTTGATGCACGGGTGCCACTCGTTGACCGTGGTGTCGAACTGGATGCCGGGATCACCGCAGATCCACGCGGCCGTCGACATCTTGCGCATCAGCTCGCGCGCCGGGAACGTGTCGATCGGGCGGCCGTCGAGGATCGCCCGCGTCGACCACTCGCCGTCCTTCAGCACCGACTGCATGAAGTCGTCCGTGACGCGGACCGAGTGGTTCGCGTTCTGGTAGCTGACCGAGTCGTACGCGCCGCCGACGACGTTGAAGCCGCCGTCGTAGCCCGCGTCGATCAGCGCCCACGCCTTCTTCTCTTCGTGCGCCTTGCAGTCGACGAACTCGACGATGTCGGGGTGCTGCGCGTTGAGGATCACCATCTTGGCCGCGCGGCGCGTCTTGCCGCCCGACTTGATCGCGCCGGCGAACGCGTCGAAGCCCTTCATGAACGAGACGGGGCCCGAGGCCGTGCCGCCGCCGTTCAGGTTCTCGCGCGAGCTGCGCAGGCTCGACAGGTTCGAGCCTGCCCCCGAGCCGTACTTGAACAGCATGCCCTCGGTCTTCGCGAGCTGGAGGATCGAGCCCATCGAGTCCTCGACCGAGTTGATGAAGCACGCCGAGCACTGGGGCTCTTCCTCGACGCCGACGTTGAACCAGACCGGCGAGTTGAACGCCATCTTCTGGTGGAGGAGCAGGTGGACCAGCTCGTCACGGAACGCCCACGCGTCACGGTCCGTCTTGAAGTAGCCGTCGTCCTTGCCCCATCCATAGATCGTGTCGGCGACGCGGCCGATCATCTGCTTGACGGAGCGCTCGCGCTCCGGCGTGCCGAGCGTGCCGCGGAAGTACTTCTGCACGACCACGTTGGTCGCGGTCTGCGACCACGCCTTGGGGAACTCGACCTGGCGCTGCTCGAAGAACACCTTGCCGTCGGCGCCGCTGATCACGGCGTCGCGCAGCTCCCACTCGACCTCCTCGAACGGGTCCACGCCTTCGCGAGTGAAGAACCGCTCCACCGACAGACCCGGGCGCTCGTCCTTGATGACTCGGCTGCCCTTGGCGGCGTGCTTGAACCCCGGACGGGGCGACGTCGCGGCAGTCTCGGGAGCGTCCTTCATCTTCGAATCGTTCGGCACCTTGGTGGGCTCCTTCGTGGCGCTCGAGGTGCGACGGCGGTCTTCCTTGTTCAGCATGGCCGGTGGTTCCTTCCCCAGTGAGTCGTGGCGGCGGTTCGGACGAAAAATGAGCAGATCTCGCCAGTGAGCTGGCTCGGGATCGGAGCCGAGGCGCAGCTCCGCCAGGGCAGATGACCCGCATCCGCTGATCCCCCTGGACGAAATTGACGAGCGTGACGGCAGCGCGACGACCCGGTGAAGCGGTCGGCGGCGGAGTTCGGTTCTACTCGCGGACCCTGTCAGGGGGCAACAATTCAGTACTAGATTTGGTGGTACACAGGGGGTCCAGCCACTACCTCTGGTGTGTCTCGAAGCGCCAAAGGTGTGAAGGAGGCTCTGGATTGTGTGTGGACAACTTCGAATGAACTCCGAAATTTAGATGGATATCGGAGGGTTCTGAAAGTGTGTGGACAACGCTGTGAGTCCCGTGCCAATGCTGGCGCGGCTGTGTGTCGGGTGCAGATCTCCCCGCCAAAAAAAGTTGGCCCACACGTCCGAAAGGGTGTGGAAAGGAGGGTTCATCTCGGGGCAGCCGTGGCGATGGCCTACCTGGCGCTCGCCGGATGCGACCGGAAGCATGAGGATCCTTCGGAACGGCCGGCCAGCGGCGCGGCCACCAAGACGCTTCGCGTCATCACCCTGACGCCATCCGCCACCGACCTCATGGTGGAGCTGGGTGGTTCGGGGTTGCTGGTCGGGGTGGACGACTACACGACCGCTCCGGAGGCGGCCGCACTGCCGCGGGTGGGCTCGTTCCTCCAGCCCAACCTGGAGACGATCCTCCGCCTCGACCCAGACCTGGTGATCGCGGACGACGTCCACGCCGAGCTGGAGGCCGCGCTGCACGACGCCGACATCGAGACCCTGGGGTGCGCGATGCACGCGCTGCCCGACGTTCGGGCCGCGCTCCTGAAGGTGGGCGCGCGGATCAACCGCGCCGACGCCGCGGCGGCCGCCGTCCAGCGGATCGACGACGCGATCGACGTGGCCGGCGCGCGGCGACACGGCACGGCGCCGGTGGTCCTCGCGGTGATCGATCGCGAGGTCGGCGGGCTCGGGAGCCTCGTCGCCGCGGGTCCGGGCAGCTGGCTCGACGAGCTCATCGCGATCGTCGGCGGGCGCAACGCGCTCGCGTCGTCGGGCGTTCGGTACCCGAAGATCTCGCCCGAGGAGGTGCTGCGTGGGGCGCCCGACGTCATCGTCGATACCTCGTTCGTGGCGACGCCTGCCTCGATCGCCGAGGATTGGGCCACCGTGGCGACGGTGCCGGCGGTGGCGAACGGCCGCGTCCGCGTCCTCAAGGAGCCGGCGCTGCAGCGGCCGTCGCCGCGGGTCGGCGACGCGCTCACGGCGCTGGAGGCCGCGCTCTACGAGTAGGCCGCGCCCGCGCTCGGTGATACGAAGCCTGTGTGATCGCATGTGAGGCCGTCGGCTTCGGCTACGAGGACCAACCGGTCCTGCGCGACGTGACGCTGGCGATCGCGCCCGGTGAGCTGGTGTGCCTCGTGGGTCCCAACGGCGCCGGCAAGACGACGCTGGTCCGGCTGATCGCGGGGTTGCTGCAGCCCGCCCGGGGCTCGGTCCGCGTCGCGGGGCTGGATCCGGCGCGCGCCGCGCGGCGCGAGGTGGCGCGCCGGCTCGCGTACGTCCCGCAGGTCTACGAGATCGCGTTCCCGTTCACCGTCGGCGAGGTGGTGCTGATGGGGCGGTACGCGCACCAGGGCGGGCTCGGCTTCGAGTCCGCCGCGGACCTCGCGGCCGCGCGCACCGCGATGGAGCGCTGCGACGTCTCGGCGCTCGAGCAGCGGCGGTTCGACGCGATCTCGGGCGGCGAGCAGCGCCGCGCGCTCCTCGCGCAGGCGTTCTGCCAGGGCGCCGACGCGATCGTCCTCGACGAGCCCACCGCCGCCCTCGATCCCGCGCACGGCCGCGCCGTCCTCGCCGCGCTGCGCGCCGAGTGCACCGATCGCCAGGCGTGCGGCGTCGTCGTCACCCACGATCTCAACCTCGCCGCGCGGTGGGCCGACCGCGTCGTCGTCCTCGACCGCGGCGCGATCCTCGCCGACGGCGCCCCGTCCACCGTCCTCGCCTCGGCCGCCACCGCCGCCGCGTTTGGCCTGGCGCTCCACGTCGGGACCCTCCCGTCGGGCGCACCGTTCGTGGTCCCGGCATGACCGGCTTCGTCTCCGCGCGGCGGGTGCCGCGGCTCACGCGCGGGAGGATGGTGGCGGTCGTGGGCGCGTGCGCCGCGGTCGCGGTCATCGTGACGATCGTGACGCCGCTGATCGGGGTGACGATGACCAGGGACGGGCGCGTGTTCGACTGGATCCCGCTCGGCGCGCTGACCGACGACTCGATGGATCACCGCGTGCTCGTGTACGCGCGGCTGCCGCGGGCGCTGGCGGCGATGATGGTGGGCGCGGCGCTCGGCGCGGCGGGCTGCGCGTTCCAGGCGGTGCTGCGCAACCCGCTCGCGGAGCCGTTCACGCTCGGGATCAGCTCGGGCAGCTCGCTCGCCGCGGTGATCGCGATCCGCTTCGGCCTCAACGACGTCCTGGGGGGCGCGGGCGTCGGCGTGGCGGCGATGGCCGGCGCCGGCGTCGCGGTCGCGGTCGTGTGGCGGCTCGGCCGGGTCGGACGCTCGCTGCCGCCGGCGACGCTGCTGCTCGCGGGCGTCACGGTCGCGATGTGGTGCGCGGCGGCGAGCATGCTCGTGCAGTACACCGCCGACTTCGTCGAGGTCAGCCGGATGATGCGTTGGATGATGGGCGGCCTCGAGGTGGTGCGCTACGCGACGCTCGAGCGCGCCGCGGTGCCGATCGCGCTCGGCCTGGTCGCGCTGCTCGCGCTCGCCCGCGATCTCAACGCGCTGGCCGCCGGGCCCGAGGCCGCGGCGAGCGTCGGCGTCACCGTCGGGCGCAGCCAGACCGTGGCGTTCGTCGCGTCGTCGGTGCTGGTGGGCGCCGCGATCTCGATCGCCGGCCCGATCGGCTTCGTCGGGTTGATCGTGCCGCACGCGCTGCGCGCGATCCTGGGGCCTGATCATCGCGTGCTCTTGCCCGCGAGCATGCTGATCGGCGGCGCGCTCCTCGTCGTGTGCGACACGATCGCGCGGCTCGCGATCGCCCCGGCGCAGCTGCCCGTGGGCATCGTGACCGCGCTGCTCGGCGCGCCGTTCTTCGTGATCCTGTTGACCCGGGCCAAGCGCGGCGCGGCGATGTGGAGTGGGTCATGACCGCCAGGGCCGTGCTCGAGCACGTGATCGCGTCGATCTCGCCAGCGAGCGCGGCGCAGGCCGAGGGGGCGCGGCAGCGCGTCGGCCGAGATCCCGAGGTGGGCTCGCTCGCCGAGCTCGCGGTGCGGCTCGCCGCCGCCCGCCACGCGCCCACGCCGCGCACCACCCGCAAGGTGCTCGCGGTCGTGCTCGCGGACCACGGCTGCGCGGACCCGGGCGTCGATCTCGGTGACGCCCACCCGGCGGTGATCGCCGCCCGCGCGATCGACGCCGGGGACGCCGCCCTCGCCACCGCCGCGCGGGCGGCCGGTGCGCGGGTCGTGCTGATCGACGCCGGCCTGTCCACGCGCGCGCCGCTGCCCGCGTCGGTGATCGCGATGTCGAGCGGCCGCGGCGCCGCCGACGTCACGCGCGAAGCGGGGATGACGATCGTCGACGCGCTGCTCGCGGCGCAGGCCGGGATCGCGCTCGGCACCGCGCTCGGAGACGACGGCCTGGATCTGCTCGCGCTCGGTCACGCCGGCCCCGGCGTCGAGATCGCGTCGGCCGCGGTGATCGCGCTCCTCACCGGCGCGAGCGTCGAGCAAGTCGCGATCCCCGCCGATCGCGAGGACGTGGCCGCGACCCTCGCCCGCCACCACGACGAGGCCGTGGGCGACGAGCCGCTCGCGGTGCTGGCCTCGGTCGGCGGCCCCGACCTCGCGCTGCTCGCCGGCCTGATCCTCGCCGCCGCCTCGATGAACGTGCCGGTGGTCCTCGACGACCACGCGACCTCGGCCGCCGCCCTGATCGCGGCGCGGCTCGCCCCCCACGCCGCGGGCTACTTGATCGCGGCCCACGGGGGCAGCCGCCCGGCCCACCGCCGCGCGCTCGCCGCGCTCGGCCTGGCGCCCCTGTTCGCGCTCGGGCTGGGCTCGGGGGAGGGCGCCGGCGCCGCGCTCGCGCTCGGGCTCGTCGACGGCGCCGCCTCGCTCCTGAGGTAGGTCACAGCGCCGGGCGCGCGGGCGCGTTACAACGAGGTGTGGCCCGCAAGCCTGGATACTCGAGCGCGATCCACGACGTCGTGGACCGGCTGTTCGTCTACGGGACGCTGCGCTCCGGCCAGACCGCGCGCGGGATGATCGCGGACCACGTGGCGCGGTGGCAGCCGGCCACCACCGAGGGCGTGCTGATCGCGTTCCCGGACTACCCGGGCGTCGTCGACGGCCCCGGCACGATCCACGGCGAGCTGGTGCACCTGACCGAGCTGTTCACGGCGTTCTCGCTGCTCGACGCCTACGAGGGCGACGACTTCATCCGGATCCTCCGCAGGCTACGCCTGCAGGATGGCTCCGAGGACTGGGCCTGGTGCTACGTCCTGGCCGATCCGAAGCTCGCCGCCGCGGGCACGCCGATCCCGCATGGAGATTGGCTGCGCTGGGTCGCCGAAAGGAGAGAGAGCTAATTGAGGTACGCGAACAGAGCCATCGAGAGGGCCACGAGGGCCATCGCGATCGTGCCCAGCCCGACATCGGACTGGGCTCCGCGACTCGGAGGCTCGGCTTCGGTACTGCTGGGGTCTGGCACGGGCCCAGTCTTGCCGATTCGCTCCCGAAGTCAAGTTCCCGGTACCGCAAGAATCACTATTGATTACATTGACTTGAGTCCAACTCGCGGTATCTACAGGCGTGCTTCGCGAGACCTTCCCGGCCGGCCCTCTCCAATGTAATTGCACAGTTCTGGGCTGCCCCCAGACCCGGGAGGCGATCGTGATCGACCCGGGAGGCGAGCTCGAG
>Ga0163144_10013387_pt1 | contig 17128 bp, 16 predicted proteins | sample OliLak19BULKMAT1_FD_123175 | JGI IMG/M metagenome (GOLD analysis project Ga0163144, IMG submission 123175) | Freshwater microbial mat bacterial communities from Lake Vanda, McMurdo Dry Valleys, Antarctica - Oligotrophic Lake LV.19.BULKMAT1 | ecosystem: Environmental > Aquatic > Freshwater >... | reverse complement strand
GCGTCACACGGGCGGGGGGGGCGGGGGGAGCAGGCCCGGGGGGACCGGCGGCCCCGGAAGCGGCGGGGGAATCCCCGCGGCGGGGGGCGCGACCGGGGCCGGCGGGGGGGGGGGAGGGGGGGGGGGGGGCGGCGCGCACAGCTCGTCCCATACGTTGTCCGGACGGGTATGGCTCCGCTCCCGTTCCGCGTCGCGCTCGCCCTTGATCGCCTCTTTCGCGCACTTGTCCGAGAGGCGGAACGTCTCCTTCTCGGCTTTCTTCGCGGTATTGTCCGTCGCGCACGCCGGCCCGGCCGAAAGCACCGTCATCACGAGTCCCGTCGCGAACGACAGTCGGATCATCATGGGAGCCTCCGCGTCCCTCAAACGGTAGCAGGGACGGCGCGGATCCTCCACCCAACTTCGGGTGAACACCGGTTCCATCAGCTCTTCCCGGGAAGAGTCCAACTACGCGCTGAGGCGCCGGCGCATGGACGGCGACGGGACCGGGCAAGCCCCCATAATTTTTTTTCGGCGGGCCGCGATGAAGTCATAGAGCCGATCGGCCAAGGAAACGGGAGCCAGCGACAGGGGCATCGAGAGAAGACGCCAAAATCCTCCGAGCGCCCGGAGCGTGTAGAGGATCGCGCGCGACCTGACGAGCCAGCGTCCATCGGCGGTCAGGATGGCCGCGCTGTCGGGAAGATTCGCCGGCGGAGCGGAAGCCCTGAAGGTCTCTCCTCCGAGCGGCGAAAGCGGAATCCGCTCCCCGGCGTCCTCGGCGATGACCAGCCGCACGAACGTCTGGCACATGGCGCAGCCCCCGTCATAAAAGAATCGCCCGCCCGCGCCCGGCTTCACCCATGCCGGATCGAAGGTGAACAGGTGGAACATCACCATCCCCAGGCTCAGGTCGGCGAAATCCACGAGCCCGATCAAGGAGAGATGCATCGCGAGCATCGCGGTCCAGAGAAAGGGACGAAGACGCGCGCTGAGGGCGAGCGGCGCGAATAACAGCTCGGCGCCCAGCGCGCCCCAGGTCAGGCTCTTGAGAATCCAGACCGGCAGGCCCGCGAGGAAGTCGACGGCCCAGTGGCCGCGCGTGAGCGGATTGCCGAGAACGTAGGAGAACGCCGTGCCGTCAAACCATGACGGGCTTTGGAGCTTCGTCAAGCCGCTGTAGGAATAGGACACGGCCATCACCGCCCATGCCGCGGCGAAGAGCGGACGCGGCATGGTCCAGCCGCCGCCCGGGTTGTCGCGGCCGCGCGCGTCCCACGAGCCGTAGGGCGCCGTGGGGATGAACAGGTGCGCGAGCAGAAGCCAGCCGACGTAGGGGATGCTCGGATTGGCGATGAGCGGGTTTCGTCCGAGCAGGCACGCCCACACGTACCAAAGGACCGCAGCCGCCCAGCGGTCCTTCCAGCCCGCGGCGAACGCGAGCGCGGAGGCGACGCCCGCGAACAGCGCCGCCGCGACCACCCACGGCGCGCCGGCGACGGCGAAGACGTTCGGAAACCAGCCCGCGAGCGGGCTCAGCGCCGCTGAGGGGAGAACGCCGTTATCGGAGAACACCTCCGCCCCGTACGGGATCAGCGAGGCAAGATGCACCGCGAGGTAGGCGCCCAGAGCGCCGCGATAAAGGCTGTACTGTCCGCCCGTCCAGGAGCTGGTCTTCATATGCAAGGCACCTCCATCACGGTCTTCCGCCCGTCGCGCGCCTCGTAGACGAAGCGTTTGCGCAGCCCTTTGAGCTCGGGGAGGCCGAGCTCATCCAAGATCGGCGCCTGTCCGCAGAGGCCGTAGCGCCAGGACGACTCGAGCAAGGACGCGTCGAGCACGGGGCCGTACGCGATGACCGCCCCGTACACATTTCTCCTGTTGTAAGGGCCGTGGAGACGCTCATGTCCGGGAGTCGGGAAGGAGGCGGCGAGCCATTCTCCCTCGCTCTCGTACTCGAGGCGGACCGCCGTCGAGATCGTCTCGTGCCCGCGAAGGGCGCAAAAAACCTTCGGCGCCGGGGAAGCCGCGGTCGCGGCACCCAGCGCCTTCAGCGGCGCCGAGAGGGCCAAGTCCCCGGCCATCTGCGCCAGCCCGAGGACGAGCAGCGCCCAGGCGGCGCGAGTCGCGAGCCCCTCGGGCCTGCGCTCCGCCGCGACGTCGATGCCGGCGAGCAGTTCGGCCAGGCGCGCCTCGTTCTCCGGGCCGAAGCCGCAGCGCCCCTCCCAGCTCCGGGGATTCTTGAAGGTGCCGAAGAGCATGTCCCACAGCGGCAGGTCGCCGTAGTTGTAGGCGTGGACCGACTCCTCGTGGTGGACGCAATGGCTCTCGGGACGCTGGATGATGTAGCCGAGCCAATGCGGCGTGGGGACGTTCCAGTGATAGAAAAGCTCCGCGAGCCCCGTCGCCAGGACCGCGATCGCCGCCGCCTTCGGGCTCAGGCCCACCAGGAGGTAGAGGACCGCGCTTGTCAGGACGCCGTTGACCGCGATCTCGAGCGGATGCTTATAAAAGCTCGTGATGATCTCGACGCGCTGGGCGCTGTGATGCAGCTGGTGCAGCCAGCGCCAGAGGAAGCCGTTCTCATGGCGCAGCCGGTGCCACCAGTAGTACACGAAGGTCACGGCGACATAGCCCGCGAGCGCGCCGCCCGCGAGGCCGAGCGCGTCCGCCGACCAGAGCCGGTGCTCGGAAATCCACGGGTCGAGGCGGCGGCCTCCCCAATAGGCCGCCAGCACCTGGAAGCCGTTGAGCAGCGCCGCGCGCGTCCACCAGCCGGCGGCCTCGGGCCAGCGGCGGCCCGCGGCTTTGCGTTCGACTGCGATCATCACGACTGCTGCGGCCAGGACGACGGCGGCGATGGTCATGTGAATCTCCCGGCGCGCGAGGCGCCGACGTCCGCTAAGCCTTGATCGCCGAGTACAAGCGCGACGAGACGTCTTCGGCTTTTCCGGAAAGGGGGGAATGTATGCGGCCGACCTTGCGAAGGATGCAGAGGCGGTGCAGCGAGCCGAAGACCAAGGAGACGAGCGTCATCGGGTCCGCGGCGGATATTTCCCCGGACGCCTGGCCGGCGGCGATCACGCGCTCGAGGATGAGGCCGGGGTGTTCGGCCTCCCCGGGAACGAGCTCGCGATGCTCCGACAGGATGAGGAAGTAAAAAAGGTCGGGATCGCGCTCGAACTCCGCGAAGACCGCGCGGACGTACTCGCGCAGCTGTTCTTCGGCGCCCTGGACGTATTCGACCTGGGCGGCGACCCTCCGGGTGAGCCTCTCGAGGTTCGTGAAGAAGAGGTGCTTGGCGAGCGCTTCTTTGCTCGGGAAGTGGCGGTATAAGGTTCCTTCCGCGACGCCCGCCCCGCGGGCGATGTCCTTGATCGTCGTCGCCTCGAAGCCCTTGGCCACGAACAGCTGCACGGCGACCCGCATGATGGTCGGAAGGGCGGTGTTTCTCTTGGCGTCGTCGATAACTAGGTCCATGTGAGTGAGTATACACTCACATGTCTATCTTGTCAAGGGCCTGTTAAAATTATTGTTTAATAATATGGATTATGCGAGGTCGATCCAGTTCCAGCGGCTTTGATACAGCGCGATCAAGCGTCCGCGCACGGCGCGGTGCCCGGGCGCCTGGAGCTTGGGATCGACCGCGAGCAGCTCCTCGGCGTCGGCGCGCGCGAACGCCAGCAGCTCCGCGTCCTTGAACAGGTCGGCGACCGCCAGCGCGAGCTCGCCGCTCTGCGCGGTCCCCAGCAGCTCGCCCGGGCCGCGAAGCTTGAGGTCCTCCTCGCCGATCTTGAAGCCGTCCGCCGTGGCGGTCATGATGTCGAGGCGCGCGCGCGCGTGCTCGGTGCGCGGGTCGGCCACGAGATGGCAGCAGGACTCCTGCGCGCCGCGCCCGATGCGGCCGCGCAGCTGGTGCAGCGAGGCGAGGCCGAAGCGGTCCGCGTTCTGGATGACCATGGCGGTCGCGTTGGGCACGTCGATGCCGACCTCGATGACCTGGGTGGCGACAAGTATTTTTGCCTTTCCCAAGGCGAAGTCGCTCATCACGGCGCTCTTGGCCTTCCCGGTCATGGCGCCGTGGATGAGCGCCACTTCCGTTCCGGCGAACACGGAGGTCTTCAGTCGTTCGTACTCCGACTTCGCGGACTGCAGATCCTGGTTCGAGGATTCCTCGATGATCGGATAGACCACGTACGCCTGCCGCCCCGCGGCGATCTCCGCGCGCACCGCGTCGAAGGCCTCCGCCTCGGAAGAGAGGTAGGTCTTGATCGGCGTGCGTCCCGGCGGCATCTCGTCGATCGTGGAGGCCTCGAGGTCGCCGTACAGCGAGAGCGCGAGCGTGCGCGGGATCGGCGTGGCGGTCATGACGAGCAGGTCGATGAGATTCCCCTTTTGCCGTAACGTCGTTCGTTGGCGCACGCCGAATCGGTGCTGCTCGTCGATGACGGCCAATCTCAAGCGCGGGAACTGTATGCCGCTTTCGAGCAAAGCGTGGGTGCCGACAAGTATGTCGATCTCTCCCGCCTGGACGGCCTTCAATATTTTTTCGCGCTCTTTTTTGGGCACGCGCGATGTGAGCGAGGCGACTTTCACGGGGATGCCCTTCAAAAAGCGGTCGAGGGTGGCGCGGTGCTGGTCGGCGAGGATTTCCGTCGGCGCCATCAAGGCGCCTTGGCCGCCGTTTTCGACGGCGAGAAGAAGCGCGGACAGCGCCACGACCGTTTTGCCGGAGCCCACGTCGCCTTGGAGCAGGCGCGTCATCGGATAGGGCTTCTGCATGTCCTCGAAGATCTCGTTGATCACGCGCTTCTGGGCGTGCGTGAACTCGAAGCCCGCCTTCTGCCGAAAGGGCGTCAGCAAGGTCCGCTTCACTTCGTAGGAGAAGTTCTTGAGCAGCCCGCGGGTCTGCCGGCGCTTGAGGATCCACGCGAGCTCGAGCAACAGGAGCTCCTCGTAGGCGAGGCGCGCGCGAGCGGCCTCGAGCTCCGCGTCCGAGCGGGGGAAATGGATGCCGCGAAGAGCCTGCGAGGCCGCGAGCAGCTTGCGCTTGGTGATCAGCTCCGCGGGCACCGCGTCGCGCGCGGCGTCGGCGGCGAGCTCGAGCGCCGTGTGGGCGGCCTCGCGCACGAAGCGCTGGGACAGGCCCTCGGTCAGCGCGTAGACGGGCGTGATGCGCCCCGCGTGCATGCGCCAGCGCTCGTCGGTCAGCGGATAATGTTCGTCGACGCGGACTTCTCTTATGCCCGTGAGGTCGGGCTCCGAGCGGCCGACCACCCAGAGGTCGGCGCCTTCGGCCGCGTCGGCCTTCAAGGAGGCGAACGCGTCGTAGCTGCGCGAGAGGTGCTTAAACCACAGGCACTCGACTTTGCCGTGCGCGGTGGCAAGCTGGGCCTTGTAGATGCCGAGCGCCGGGCCCGCGCTGTGCTTGGAGGCGCGCAGCACGCGCCCGCGCAGGACGACGAGGCCGCCCTGCGTCCGCTTCAGGTCCTGGGTCTCGTGGCGGTCCTGCCACAGGCGGGGATAATGGTTGAGGAGGTCTCCGAGCGTCTTGACCCCCAGATGCTCGAAGAGCACGGACCTGCGGGGACCGACCCCTTTCAGGTATTGGATGGGCGTGGTGAGCGCTTGCTCGCTCACCTTGCTTGGGCCCGTCGAGGTTTGCTACTATCCTTCCACAATGTCATTTAAATGTCAGATTCCCGGTTGCGGCAAAGGTCCCAAGGCCGGCAACAGCTACAGCCATTCGCATCGGGCCACCCGTCGCGTCTTCCGCCCGAACCTTCAGCGGCAGAAGGTCGCGATCGAGGGCAAGACTCAGACGGTCTACGTGTGCACGGACTGCATCAAGTCCGGTCGCGCGGTTCGCCCGACTCGATAATACCCAAAGTGTCAGCCCTTGCGAAAGGGGGCGCGCTCAGGGCCTGGGCTTATGCCTTGGCCCTGATTGTTTTATGCCTTCCGGTCCTGAGCCCGGACGTCTGGTGGCATCTGTCGGCGGGCCGCTGGATATGGGCGCACGGCGCGGTTCCCGCGTCGGATTGGCTGAGCTTCACGCGCGCGGGCGCGCCGTGGATCGACTTCGAGTGGGGCTTCCAGCTGCTGCTCTATCCGTTCGGCCTGCTCGGCGATCGGGGGCTTTGGGCGGCGAAGCTCGCGCTCCTCGCGGCGGCGTTCTTCCCGATCGACGGGATCCTGCGCGACCGAAAATCCTCGTCCGTCGAGCGCGCCGTCGGCGCGGCGCTGTGGGCCGCGGCCATTCTGCCCAAGGCGGACCTTCGCGCCGACCTGATCTCCGCGGCGCTCTTCGCCTGGCAGCTGCGCCGGTTATTAAATCATAGAGCGAACTTTCTTACGGGCTTCGTGTCGTTTGCTCTATGGGCCAACCTGCACGCGGGGTTCGTGCTCGGCCTTGCGCTCTATCCGGCGTGGGCGCTCGTGCTGCGCCTATCGAAAAAGCCGGGCGCGCCGGGGCTCGCCGCCGAGGCCTGCGGCGCCGCGCTCGGCGCGATGCTGAACCCGTACGGGCTTTCCCTCTACGCGGTCGTCCTGACGCACGCGCTCGATCCGGTGCGCGCCGACGTCGCCGAGTGGGGCGCGTTCTCCGTGCGCTATCCGTTCCAATGGCCGCTCGCCGCGGGCCTCGCGGCGGGTGCGTGGGCCGCGTGGCGCGCGCGCCGCCGCGAGCCGGCGCTCGCCGCGGCCGCCCTCGCGCTGACCGCGGCCGTCCTGTACTCCGTGCGCTTCAACGTATACTGGCCCGCGGCCGCGGTGCCGCTGCTCGCGGCCGCGCTGCCTCCCGCGGCGGTGCTCGGCGCGGCCACGATCCTGCTCGCCGCGGCGCTGCGCGGCGGCGTGGCTTGGGGCAAGGCCTATCAGGATATGTTCGTCGCGCGCCGGGCCGTCGACTTTGTCGCGTCCGAACGAGACGTGTTCGCGCCGCTGCGCGTATTCAACACCTACGAATGGGGCGGCTACCTGGGCTGGCGCCTCGGGCCGGACGGTCGCGTCTATGGCGACGGCCGCTACCTGTTCCACGGGCAGCTTGCCGAGCTCAACGAGGCTCTGACGGGCGCCGAGCCGATGGCGGCCTTCCTCGATCGCAATCGCCTCGACGCGCTGCTGATTCGCAGCTACGCCGCGACTTTGCCCGGCACGCGCGTCTATCCCGACGGCTCCCGCCGGTCGCTTAAGCGGCCGTGGTACGTGACGTACCTCCCGCGCGACCGGTGGGCCCTCGTTTGGTGGGACCCCCAGGCCCTGGTCTTCGTCGACCGCGCGAAGGTTCCCGCCGCGTGGCTGGCCGGCCGCGAGTACCGCTGGTGGCGGCCGGGAGACGGCGAGGCGCTGTCCGACGCGCTCGAGCGCGGAGAGGCCTCCGCGGCCGCCGTCTCGGCCGAAAAGGTCCGGCACGCCTCCCATTGACGGCCGCGCTTTTGGGGGCTACCCTTAGGGGTCCTTCAGGAGGAGTCTCCCATGAAGATTTTCAGATTGGCGTTGGCCGCCGTCCTCGCCGCCGTTTGGACGGCGCTGCCGCTCCCGGCGCGAGCCGATGACGATGACCGCGGCGAAGAGGAAACGATCGAGGTCCACAGGCGAGAGCGCCGGGACGACCGCGGAGGGCGCGGCGGAGATCGCGGCGGCGACCGTGGCGGCGGGCACGAGCGGCGCGGCGGGGACGGGCGTCGTGACGAGCAGGACCCCGAGATGCGAGACAAGCTCGACAAGATGCGCGAACTCGAGACCAAGGCGCATGACCTCGCCGCGACCGTGCGCTCGGGCACCGATGCCGAGAAGGCCGCGGCCAAGCCCGAACTGCGCAAGGCGATCGGGGAGCTCTTCGACGCCAAGCTGGCGCTGGAGACGACCATGCTTGCGCGGATGGAGAAGCAGGCCGCGGAGCTGAAGACGAAGCTCGCGAAAAGAAAGGCGACGCGCGAGAAGGCGATCGAGACCCGCTTCCTGCGGATGAGCGGGGACGGCGACGAGTGGGACTAGCTCGGGTCCGTCAGCGCGCCTCGCCGCGGACCACGCTGTAAGGCATGTCCGCGGCGGCCGCTCGGGCCGCGCGCGCCGCGCCGATCACGTCGACCAGTTGTTCGCGCGTGAGGAAGATGGCTCCCTTGGGTGCTACGACGCTCGCGAGATCCGTTCCGTCATCTGCCGCGAACGCGCGTAAAAACTGCTGAACCGACATCGGCTGCAGCGGGACGGTCGCCGGCGCCAGCAGGACGCTTGAATATCCGAGGAAGACCGGACTGTCGCGGCCGTCGATCCGGGCGACGCCGTGGGCGTAGGGCTTCGCGTATTGGGTCGCCGCGGTGTGGTCGCCGTCGCCGCGCGCGGAGGCTGCCGCCATCGCGGCCCATGTCTGCGTCGAGATCGGCACGAGAAGCTGCGGGAACGTCGCGAGCTCGGCGCCGACGGCCGCGGGCGTCGGCGCCTCGACGGGCTTCTTCCCGCAGGCAGCGAGCGCCGCGAGCAGCAGCGGGAGCGCTAGCCGCCTCATTCGGTCAGCGGGCGGCCCGACGACTGGGAGCTCGACGAGCCGCGCTCGCGCAGGGCGCGACGCGGCGCGGGCGCGCGCGCCGGCGCCGGGGCGGGGGCCGTGCTCGCCTCCACCTCGCCGTAGACGGTCGTCGTCGAGACTGCCGGCTCGGGCGGTTCGATGAAGACGGCCGCCGTGATGACGGAGTCGCCGCAGCGTATGCTCTCGGCCTTCCCGGAGGCGTCGTCGACCGACACGCGGTTGGGCGCCGCCATCGAGGCCGGGGTGTTCCATTCGTACGCGGTCTTGCCTTTCAGGTGCGGCAAGGTGACGCCCTCCACGTAGGGGAAGGTCTCCTCGGGCTCGCCCATCGTCAGGAAGATCTGCTCGCGCGTCATGCTGATGCGCAGCTTCAGGCAGTGGCGGTAGTTGAGCGCGGCCTGCCGGGAGCACCCGGCGGCGAGGAGGAGGAGAAGCGGCACGAGGCGCCTCGTCACGCGACGATCCCCTGCTCGCGCAGGTAATGCCGGATCTTCGAGCGCGCGCGCGCCGTCTTCGCGTAATTGAGCCAATCCTTTTTCGGCATGGACCCTTTCTTCGTGATGATCTTGCAGATGTCGCCGGACTTAAGCGGGTGGTCGAGCTTGACCATCTTGTTGTTGACCTGCGCGCCGACGCACGAGAAGCCGATCTCGGTGTGCACGGAAAAGGCGAAGTCGAGCGGCGTAGCGCCCGCGGGCAGCACCTTCACCTCGCCGGCGGGCGTGAAGACGAAGACCTGGTCGAACTCGAGGTCGGTCTTGAGGGAATCGAGGAACTCGCGCGGCGAGTTGAGGTCCTGGAGCCACTCCATCCATTGGCGAAGCCAGTTGAGCTTCTCCTCCATGTGAGCGTCGCGCGCGGACTCTCCCGTCTTGTAGCGCCAGTGCGCGGCGATGCCGTACTCGGAGGAGCGGTGCATCTCCTCGGTGCGGATCTGGATCTCGACAAACTCGCCGGTCGGGCTGACGATGGTCGTATGCAGGGACCGGTAGAGGTTCAGCTTCGGGGTCGAGATGTAGTCGGTGAACGAGCCTGCGACGGGCTTGAAGTGAGTGTGGATGATGCCGAGCAGCGCGTAGCAGTTGGCGACCGTGTCCGTGATCAGGCGGACGCCGAGGGCGTCTTGAATATCCTCGAAGGGCTTCTGCTGCCGCTCCATCTTCCCGTAGATGGACCACAAGGTCTTGCTGCGCGCGAGGATGCGGCACGGGATGTTGGTGCCCCCGAGCACCTTTTCGATGGCGGCGCGCGTCTCGGCGAGGTTCTTCTCGCTGCCGGAGACCAGTGCTGCGACCTTCTGCGACAGCTCGAGATGCTCCTCGGGATGCAGGTACATGAACGCGAGGTCCTCGAGCTCGCCCTTAAGCTTGAACATGCCGAGGCGGTGCGCGAGCGGGGCGTAGAGGGCCATCGTCTCCGCGGCGATGCGCTCTTGCTTTTCGCGCTTGAGGAAGTTGAGCGTCTTCATGTTGTGAAGGCGGTCGGCCAGCTTCACGACGATGACGCGGATGTCCTGCGCGGTCGCGAGCAGCATCTTGCGCCAGTTCTCGGCCTGCGCCTCGTCGCGCGACTCGAACTTAAGGGCGTCGAGCTTGGTCACGCCCATCACGAGCATCGCGATCTCCTCGCCGAACTCCGCGCGCAGCTGCATCTCGGTCGTCGCGGTGTCCTCGATCGTGTCGTGGAGCAGGCCGGCGCAGACCGTGGGCAGGTCCATGCGCCACTCGATGAGCGACTCGGCGACGGCCGCGCAGTGGGTGAGGTAGTGCTCGCCCGAGGCGCGCTCCTGGTGGGAGTGCACCTTCTCGGCGAAATCCCAGGCGAGCTCGAGGGCGATGGGATCCACGTGCGGCGAGTAGGAGGCGAACTTTGCGAGCAGGTCTTCCTTCAGGATCATGCGGCCTCGGTGGACGTGCCCTCGCGGGCGGCGCTTTGGAGCTCGAACAGCCGGCGATATAATCCCCGGGCGGCCATGAGCTCGGTATGCGTTCCGGCCTCGGCGAGGCTTCCGCCGTTTAAGACGTAGATGCGGTCGGCGGGCGCCACGGACGCCAGGTCATGAGCGATCGTCACCACGGTTCTTCCCGCGAGCGCTTTATCGAGCACGGCGAGGACATCTTCGCGCGCGGGGCCGTCGAGATGCGCCGTCGCTTCGTCGAGGACGATGATATCAGGGTCCTTGAGCAGCATGCGCGCGATGGCGAGCTTCTGGCGCTGGCCGGAGGATAGGGAGAAGCCCCAGTCGCCGAGCAAGGTCTGGTAGCCTTCGGGCAACGCCGCGACGAAGTCCGCGGCGCCGACGGCGCGCACGGCCTGCTCGACTTCCGAGAGCGTCACGACCTTGCGGCCGAGGACGAGGTTCTGGAAGACGGTGTCGTTGAACAGCGCGGCGTCGGAGGACACGAGGCCCACGCGTGAGCGGATCGAGGACGCGTCGAGCTCTCGCCCATCCGTTCCGTCGAACGAGACCCGGCCCTCCGACGGATCCTGCAGGCGCAGCAGGAGCTTCGTGAGCGTCGTCTTGCCGCAGCCGTTGGGGCCGACGATCGCCGTGCGGGCGCCCTTGGGAATCTCCAGGTCAAGGCCGCGCAGCGCCCAATTCCGGGCCCCGGGATACCGGAACCCGACGCCCTCGAGACGCACGCCTTGCTTCAGGCTCTTAAAGGACGGCATGCTCTTTCGCGGCACGGCCGTCTTCTCGTCGAGCACCTGGAACAGGCGTTCCGCGGACGCCCAGGCGCGCTGCCCCTCGGCGTTGACGCGCGCGAGGTTCTTGATCGGCGCGTACGCCGCGAGCATGGCGCCCATGAAGGCGAAGAAGGCGCCGGGCGTCATGCGCCCGCGGATCACCTCGCGGCCCCCGAACCAGATGACGGCGGCCACGATGACCGACGCGCCGAGCTCGAGCAGAGGGTTCATCAGCGCGGTCGCGCGTAGGTAGCGCATCATCGGCTGGAAGAAGGACTCGTTCTCCTCTTGAAACTTCTCGGTGGCGCCCTCCTCGTAGTTGAAGGCCTTCACGGTCATCATGCCCTGCACGCTCTCCTGGAAGCGGTGATGCAGGCGGTCGACGGCGATCTGCGACTGCCGGCTGGCGGCGCGCATCTTGCGCGAGAGGACCCAGAGCGCTGCGAGCGACAGCGGCGACCCCAGCACGGTGAGCAGCGCGAGTCGCCAGTCGAGCTTGAACAGGGAGGCGACGAGGAACACGACGGTGAGGCTGTCTCGGATCAGGTAGACGGGCAAGGTCGTCAGCGCCGACTGAGCGAGCGTGAGGTCGCCGGTGACGAGCGAGAGCACGTCGGCGCCCTTCAGGCCCGAGTAGTACTCGAGCGGCAGCAGATGGAGGTGGCGGAATAGGTCCTCGCGGATCTGCTGGCTCACGCGCTGCCCGATCCAGCTCATCAGGTAGTTCTGAATGTAGGAGGCGACGGCCTTAAGGGCTACGAGCAGCGGCACGATGGACACCGCCACCGCCAGCATGCGGATGTCCTTCGCGATGAAGACCTCGTCGACGATCGGCTTAAGGAGCAGGATCGTCAGGCCGTTGAACGCCGAGACGGCGACCATGGCCGAGCAGGCCCAGCCGAAGCGGCCAAGGTAGGGCTTGATGTAGCGCAGAAGGCGCGTGCGCACCGTCATGACAGGACCGCCTGCGCGGCGCGGTCGGCGGCGCCCGGGGAGCCCAGCGACCGGCGCACGAGCAGCAGCTCGGCGCGCACGGCCGCGGCGCGGGCCGGATCGTCGAGGACGGCGGCCGCCTCCGCGACGATGCGCGGCGCGGTCGCGTCGTGCTGGATCAGCTCGGGCACGACCGTCTTTCCCGCGATGAGGTTGGCCATGGCGATGTGCTTGACGTTGACGAGCGCGCGCGCGATCGCGTAGGTCGGCCAGGAGAGCTTGTAGACGACGACCATCGGCACGCCGAGGAGCGCGTTCTCGAGCGTTGCGGTGCCCGAGGAGCAGATCGCGAGGTCAAGCATGCCTCGCTGTGCGTAATCATTCTCTCGAACGAGCTCGACGCCCTCCGGAAGCGCTCCGTAGGCGGAGTCCGTTTGGTTCGCTGAAGCGAACAAAAGGCCTTTGAGCGCCGGTCGTTTGGCCCTGAGCGTCCGGAACGCCTCGAAGAACATGGGTAAATGCCGCTTGATCTCGGAGGAACGGCTGCCCGGCAGTAGTCCCACGACGTTCGCCGCGATCGCCCGCGCCTTCGGCTCGGGAATCAAATCGAGCAAGGGATGTCCGACGAATTCGGCGGGGACGCCCGCGTCGCGGTAGAGCTTTTCCTCGAAGGGAAAGATCACCAGCATAAGCTTAATGAACCGCTTGAGGACCTTGATCCGGCCCGGGCGGCTCGCCCAGACCTGGGGGCTGATGAAGTAGAAGGCGGGCACGCCCGCGTTCTTGGCCAGCGGCAGGACGCGGCGGTTGAATCCGTAGTAGTCGACGCAGATCAGGGCGGCGGGACGGCGCTCGCGCAGGAACGTCGCTAGCTTGGAGCGCAGCTCGAGCATAAACGGGATCTTCAGCAGCGGCTCCCAGAACCCCGTGAGGCCCCGCGAAGCGAGATCCTCCAGGAACTCATCGGCGACGGCGCGGCACAGCGGTCCGCCCACCGCGGCCACGCGCGCGGAAGGCTCCCGGCGCTTGAGCGCCGTGATGAGATTAGAAGCGTGAAGGTCCCCGGAGGGATCGCCCGCGACGATGAGATAGAGATTTTGAGGCATTAAAAAATTAATTCCAATCCGCTCATAAGGCGATCAATTCGGAGTTATCCACAAAATTCCACCGGTGGAAATTTGTGGATAACTTATTCGCTTTAGCTGCGTAAGATATCTTTGCCGACCGATTTCGCGATCTTCCCTAAATCTTGGGCCCAGCTGGGGATAAGCGAGCGCGAGCCGGCGTGGCCCGACAGCTCGTAGCGCTCGAGCTCCTCGGCGATCTGCAGCGCGAGCTTCAGGGCCTCGACGCCGCGCTCGCCGCTGGGCCAGGGCTTGCGGTTGTGCCGGATGCAGTCGAGGAAGTGCTGATGCTCGTTGCGCAGCGGATCGGTCGAGGACAGCTTCGGGCTCAAATACTCGACGTCCTTGAGGCTCTTGATCACGGGCGTTTTTTTGCGATAAACCTTGAGGGCGGTGTTGCCGTAGTCGAGCGAGATGTACGAATCCTTTTGAAACGCGCGCAGCTTCCGGCTCTTGGTCAGGGAAATGCGGCTTGCGGTTAGGTCGGCGACGCAGCCCGTCTTGAAACGCACGCGCACGTTGGCGATGTCCTCGTGGCCGGAGAGCAGGTTGGCGCCCAGGGCCTCGATGCTCTCGACCTCGGAGCCGACCAAGGTCAGCAGGATGTCGAGGTCGTGGATCATGAGGTCCATCACGACGCCGATGTGGCTCATGCGGGGATCATAGGGCCCGAGGCGCTCGACGGTGATGTATCGCGGGTCGCGGATGTGCTTGACGGCCTCGAGCACCGCGGGATTAAACCGCTCGATGTGGCCGACCTGGAGGATGACTTCCTTCTCCTCGGACAGCGCGAGCAGCTCCTTGGCCTCGTCGACAGACGAGGCGAGCGGCTTCTCGATGAGGCAGTGCGCGCCGGCCCCGAGGACGGCCTTGCCCACCTCGTAGTGCAGCGGTGTCGGCACCGCGACGATGACGGCGTCGACGCGGGTCAGGACGTCCTTGTAGTCGCGCACGGCGACCGTGTTCGACTGCCAGGCGGCGAGCTGGGCCTTCCAGACGTTCGTGTCGCAGACGCCGACCAGCTCGACGTCGGACAGCTTCGACAGCGCGCGCGCGTGATGGGTGCCCATCTTGCCCGCGCCGACGACGGCGACGCGGATCTTTGAGGTCGTCATGAAATTGGTCCCTCCGGGGGAAAGCCGGCCACGGCGATGCCGGCGGCGTCAGCTTCCTTTACGAATTTTTCAAGGTCGAAGATGAGCGTGGATCCGGCCTCAAGAGCCAGGGCCTTCACACCGAGCTTCTTGAAATTGACGATGGAGTCGAGGCCGACGACGGGCAGGTCGAAGCGGAAGTCCTGCTTCGGTTTCGCGACCTTCACGACGACGAGCGCGGCCTCACGGCCCGAGGTGCGCGCCAAGGCGGCGGCGCGCTCGACGCAGGCGTCCGTTCCTTCCATTCCTTCGACGGCGACGATGGTCCGGCCTTGCGCGACGACCGTCTGTCCGATGTCGAAGCCCGCCACCGCCTTCGCGGCTTTCCATCCGAACGAAGCGTCGGCGAGCTCATCCGTCGAGAATGCCTTTCTCGTGAGCGGCCCCTTCGGCGCCAGCAAATGCTCGAGATAAATGGCGGAGGAAACGAACTCCAATCCGTCCTTCGCGAACTCGTCGACGACGGCTTTTAGGATCGTGTCCGTGCGCTTGTCCTTCAGTGAAAGCAGAACCTTCGCCGCGCGCCAGTCGGGCATGACCCCGCCGAAGAGGGACACGTGCTGTACCTTGCCCGCCATGACGACCTGGCGCACGCCGCCGTCCTTCATCGCCTTGATGGGCGCGTCGATTTGGCCGAGCTTAAACCAGGTGAGCCCGCCCGCGACCGCCTCGAGCGCGGGGTCGGTGACGCCCGGGATGCCCAGCGCCACGACGGGCACGCCGCGGCGCTTAGCCTCCTCCGCGACGAGGAACGGGAAGCGGCCGGAGCCGGCGATGAGTCCGAGCGGCTCCGTGGACATGCGCGTTAGGCGACTTCCTCGAGCTCGGTCGCGCCGACGGCGGGGCGCATGTATCCGCGCTTGCCCGCCGACTCGATGAAGTCGATCCATTCCTGCACGATCGGATCGGGCTTCTCGGCCTTGAGTTGGGCCAGCGCCTCGAGCTGCGTGAGGCCGGAGAGGAACAAGGTGCGGTACGCCGCCTTCAGGGCCGAGCGCGATTCGGGCGGGACTCCCGCGCGCTTGAGGCCCAGGAGGTTGAGGCCGCGCAGGACGGCCCGGTCGCCCTGCGTGTTGGCGAACGGCAGCACGTCCTGGCCGTTCATCGATCCGCCGCCGAGCATCGCGAGCCGGCCGATGCGGTTGAACTGGTGGATGGCGCACATGCCGCCGAGGACCGCGCCGTCGCCGATATGGACGTGTCCCGCGAGCAGGACCGCGTTGACCACGATCACGCCGTTGCCGACATGACAGTCGTGCGCGATGTGGGAAGCCGCCATGAACAGGCAGTTCGAGCCGATCTTCGTCAGGCCGCCGCCCTGGGCCGTGCCGCGGTTCATCGTCACGGTTTCGCGGACGACGTTCTTGTCGCCCATCTCGAGGCGAGTCTTCTCGCCGGCGTACTTGAGATCCTGCGGCGGCGTGCCGACGTAGCAGCCGGGATGCAGAATATTATCGGCGCCGAGCGTGGCGTGCTCGACGACGGTGTGCGCGCCGACCTTGGTACGCGCGCCGATGGTCGTTTCGGGCCCGATAATCGCGTACGGCCCGATCTCGGCGGTGGGGTCGATCTTCGCGGAGGCGTCTACGACGGCGGTGGGATGGATGGCCATGGGATTAGGCCGCGGCCGCCTTGTCTACGAGCGCGAAGGTCATCGTGGCTTCCGCGACCATCTTGTCGCCCACGTACGCCTCGCCCTTGAACTTGCCCGCGCGGCCGAGACGCAAGATCTCGATGTGATGCTTGAGGACCGTGCCCGGAAGAACGGGCGCTCGGAACTTGGCCTCGTCGATGCCCATGAAGAAGGCGATCTTATTCTCGAAGCCGCCCTTGGAGAGAAGCATGGCGCAAGCCGTTTGGGCCATGGATTCGACGATGAGCACGCCCGGCATCACGGGCTGCCCTGGAAAGTGTCCCTCAAAAAACTGCTCGTTCGCCGTGACCATCTTGATGCCGATGCAGTACTTGTCTTCCTGGATGACTTCGATTTTGTCGATCAGCAGAAAGGGGTAGCGATGCGGGATGGCTTTCTTGACCCCGTTGATATCAAGCGAGCGGACAGGCGGAGCGGCGAACGGGTTCGTCGTGGGCGCGGTTTCAGCGGTCATATTATTTGGCCTCCAGGACGGCTTTGGGTTTGCGCAGCTTCCTCGCCGCGGCGTCGAGCAGCTTGGCGAACTCGACGTTGTGGGCATGGCCGAGGCGGTCGGCCTCGATCTTCATCTTGAACAGCGGCCGGCCGATCAAGGTCAGGTCGCCGATCAGGTCCAGCATCTTGTGGCGGACGAACTCGTCGGGAAAGCGCAGGCCCTCGGCGTTCGTGTGGAAGCGGTCCTTGCCGATGACGATGGCGTTCTCCAGGGTCCCGCCCTGCGCCAGGCCCTGCGACTTGAGGTAGGCGACCTCGTGCTCGAAGCAGAACGTGCGGGCGCGCGCGACCTCGGCGAGGTAGCTTTCGCGCTCGACGGTCATCGACAGCGTCATCTTCGGCATCAGCGGATGGTCGTGGATGAGCGTCGCGACGATCTCGAACTTGTCGGAGGGCGTCGCGCGGTAGCGCGCGCCGTCCTTGGCCGTGTAGACGACCTCGTGCGGCAGGTGCAGCCAGCGCTTGGGCGCGTCGAGCGTCTTGAGCCCCGCGCGAATGAGGGCGTCGATGAAGGGGAGGGCCGAGCCGTCCATGATCGGCGGCTCGTTGGCCGTGACCAGGATATCGACGT